>Ga0302272_1001054_pt1 | contig 12519 bp, 12 predicted proteins | sample III_Bog_N1_2_FD_198772 | JGI IMG/M metagenome (GOLD analysis project Ga0302272, IMG submission 198772) | Peat permafrost microbial communities from Stordalen Mire near Abisko, Sweden - III_Bog_N1_2 | ecosystem: Environmental > Terrestrial > Soil > Wetlands > Peat | place: Sweden: Abisko...
GCCGGCGCTACAGTTTCAACTCGGCCTGGATGGTCCCGTCCTGCAGGTCAGCCTTCAACTCGAAGCCCAGCTTGCGGCAGATCGCCTGCATCTCGCGATTTTCGGTAAGGATCGTCGAGACCACGCGCGTCAGTTTCTCCTCGTGCGCCACCTCAATGAGGCGGCGGTAGAGTTCGGTTCCCAGTCCCTGATGCTGGAAGCGGTCATCCACCAGGACGGCCATCTCGCCTTCGTTCAGCCCACGAACCTGGCTCAGCCGCCCGATGCCGATGATCTCCGGGTTCCCGTCCTCTTTCTTGTGCTCGACCACCAACGCCATTTCGCGGTCGTAATCAATAAAACAGATGCGCGTCAGCCGCTCGTGGGCGGTGCGCTGGCTCAGTTTCAGCGGCTGAAAATAGCGGAGATAGACCGTCCGCTCGGACAGTGCCTGGTGCAGTTTGATGAGTAAAGGTTCGTCTTCCGGACGAATTGGGCGATAAATGACCCCCTCGCCATTTTTCATCGTACCCGCGCGAACGTACTTGGTGGGATACGGCCGGATGGCTAGCCGCGGCAGTTGCTCCGGCCTGGTCTCCTGCGGATAGACAATGATCCGCGCATCGAGCGCGGTCAGTCGGTCGGATGACGCGAGCAGAGGATTGATGTCAATTTCCTTGATCCACCGTTGTTCCACCACCAACTGGCTGAACCGCACCAGCAGATCTTCGAGCGCGGCGAGATCCACGGCTTTGCGGCCGCGCACCCCCAGCAGCGCCTGAAAGATCCTGGTGTGCTCCATGAAGCGCCGCGCCAGCGTCGTATTCAGCGGAGGTAGCGACAAAGCGCGGTCGCGGAAGACCTCTACCAGTTGTCCGCCGGTTCCGAACAGCAGCACCGGGCCGAACTGGGCGTCCACGCTGCTGCCGAGAATCAGCTCGTAGCCTTCCGCCCGCAAGAAAGGCTGCACCGTCACGCCGAGAAAATGACCCGCCCCGGCTTTCTCTCTGACCGCCACTTCGATTTCGCGCCAGGCAGCGCGCACCGCGGCAGCATTGCTAAGGTTGAGCTTGACCCCGCCCACATCCGTTTTGTGGGTGATGGTGTACGAAAGCAGTTTGAGCACCACCGGATAACCCAACTCTTCCGCTTTACCGACAGCTTCCTCTTCGCTGTGCGCTTCCAGCGTGGGGACGGTGGGAATCCCGTAGCAGGCCAGCAGTTCCTTGGACTCGGGCTCAGTCAGAATTGTGCGTCCACCCTGGCGAACCTTCTGCACGATCGCATCCGCGCGTCCGCGATCGGGACCGTCGGCACTATGCGGAAGTACGGGAGTTTCGTACAAGCCGCGCAGCAGGTAGGTGTAGCGCCACATGGAATGGAAAATTCGGGCGGCGGTATCGGGATACGAAAAGGTCGGGATTCCTGCCCGGTTGAGAATCTCGATCCCAGCAGTCATCTCGGCGCCGCCCATCCAGCAGGCCAGCACAGGTTTGCCCAGCCCCTTGGCGAAAGGGACGAGGCGCTCCGCGGTCAGGGTGGGGTGCGACATGCCTTGCGGACAAGTCACCGCCAGCAAACCATCATTGCCGGGATCATTGGCGACAATTTCGACGACCTTGGCGTACGTGTCCGGCAGCGCATCTCCCAGGATATCGACCGGGTTGTTGTGGCTCCAGTGCGGTGGAAGCAACTGGTTGAGCTGTTCCATCGTAGCCGGCGACAGCTCGCCCAGCTCGCCTCCCGCCGCGATGATGGAATCCGCTGCCAACACGCCCGGACCGCCTGCGTTGGTCACGACTGCCAGGCGGGGTCCCTTCGGACGCGGCTGCTTGGAGAGCACTTCCGCCATGTAGAACAGGTCGGCGATGGTGTTCACGCGCAGCACGCCGCAGCGCCGGAAGGCCGCTTCCAGCACCTCGTCGCTGCCGGCCAGCGTGCCGGTATGCGAGGCAGCTGCATGCGCGGCAGCCTCGGTGCGTCCCGCCTTGATCACGATGATCGGCTTGTTCAACGAGACTTCGCGCGCCGCCGACAAGAACGACCGCGCGTCCCCTACCGACTCCATGTAAATGACGATTGAATGCGTGCGCGGATCGTTGCCGAAGTAGTCGATCAGGTCGCCCCAGCCCACATCGAGCATGGATCCCACCGACACAAACCCGCTGAAGCCCACCAGTTCCTGCTGCGCCCAGTCCAGAATTGCGGTACAGAGCGCGCCGCTCTGGCTGATGAAGGCCACGTTGCCCGCCCGCGCCATGCTGTTCGACGCAAACGTGGCATTGAGACCGCTGACCGGATTCATCACGCCCAGGCAGTTCGGCCCAATCAATCGCATCCCTCTTTCGCGCAATTGCTCCAGGACTTGCCGTTCCAGTTCCAGGCCGCGCTCGCCGTGCTCCTTGAATCCCGCCGAGATGACGATCGCACCCCGCACTCCGGCGGCGACGCACTGTCCGATTACCACCGGCACGCTGTCGGCGGGAGTGACGATCACCGCCAGATCCACCTGCTCGGGGATTTCCTCAACCGTGCGGTACGCCTTGATGCCGAGCACGCTGGCGCGCTTTTCGCTGACCGGATACACCGTCCCACCGAACGGGCTGCTCACCAGGCTCCACAGCACGGCGCGGCCCACGCTGCCTTGCCGCTCGCTGGCTCCGATTACGGCCACCGTGCGGGGGCTGAAGATGGCATCCAGTGGGTGCCCCTCGGAGCGCAACACGTCGTGTGCCTTGTCGTGCGCTGGACGCGCCTTCGGTGCCTTGGGCTTGGTCGTGCTCATGGACAGTAAGTTTAACCCCGCCGGCTCCAGCAGGCTGTGACGGAGGTCGCACCCCTGTTCCGCAAGCGCGACAGGCTCCATTCTCCGACCGCCGCGCGCCCGCTCCGGCCTCAATCCCGGACGTGCTAGAATTTGATGCGCCGAAACGATTTCTCCGGCCCGGCGCACCAGATCTTCCCACTCGGCAACGACGGACTGAAAAGTGGCTCAGAACCCCAACCCCCAAGGCGACTCGATCACCTACGCCGATGCCGGCGTCAACATCGACCGCGCCAACAAGACCAAGCAGCGAATCAAGTACCTCGCCCACAAGACCTTCACCCGGGGTGTGCTGAGCGAGATTGGCGGTTTCGGGGGCCTGTTTTCCGTGGACAAGAAATACCTCGACCCCGTGCTTGTTTCCAGTGTGGACGGCGTGGGCACGAAGCTGAAAGTCGCCTTTGAGATGAAGGTGCATCACACCGTGGGTGGCGACCTGGTGAACCACTGCGTCAACGACATTGCCGTGCAGGGCGCGGCCCCCATGTTTTTCATGGACTATCTGGCCACCGGCACGCTCGAACCCGAAGTTGCAGAGAAGGTCGTGGAAGGAATCGCCGAAGCCTGCAAACACAATGGCTGCGCCCTGATCGGTGGCGAGACCGCGGAAATGCCCGGGTTCTATCCCAGTGGCGAGTACGACCTCGCCGGATTTATCGTGGGCGTGGTCGAACGCGAGCGCATCATTACGGGCAAAGACGTTCAGGTCGGCGACATCGTTCTTGGCTTGCCCTCCAACGGTCTTCACACCAACGGATATTCGCTGGCCCGCAAGCTGCTGTTCGAGATCGGACACTACTCGCCGGAAACCTACGTCAACGAGATCAAGAACAAAGTCGGCAATGAGCTGATGCGCACCCATCGCAGCTACTGGCCCATTATCAAGAAAATGGTCGCCGGTGAGAGTGTAGTGGCAATGGCCCACATCACCGGCGGCGGCATCACCGAAAACCTGCCCCGCGTGTTGCCCCGCGGAACGGCGGCCATCATCGAGCGAGGCACCTGGCCGATCCTGCCCATCTTCGAGCACTTGCAGCAACTGGGGAATGTTTCCGCGGAAGAGATGCTGCGCACCTTCAACATGGGGCTCGGCATGCTCCTGGTGGTTCCCGCCAAGAAATTCAAGAAAGCGCAAACCCTGCTTGAGCGCGCCGGAGAGAAGTTCTACAGCGTCGGCCGGATCGTGAAGGGCGACCGCAAGGTGATGTACAGCTAGAAAACCGATTGCAGAAGTAAGAAGTCAGATTGCAGAAGTGAAACCCAAACCATGGCGGGGTTTTGCTTTTTACTTCTTCAATCTGACATCTTAATTCTGCAACTTCCTGGGAATAATGCAGCCGGAATGAAAAACCTCGGCATCCTCCTCTCCGGACGCGGTTCGAATTTTGTCGCCATCGCTGATAGCGTCGACGCAGGCCGGATTCCCAACGCGCAGATTTCCATCGTCATCTCGAATCGCGCCGACGCCCCCGGGATCGAAACGGCCAAAGAGCGCGGCCTGAAGACGCTCGTCATTCCATCCAAGGGGAAACCGCGCGAGGCGCACGACCAAGAAGTGGTCGCCGCGCTCCAGGACCACAAAGTCGATCTCGTCTGCCTTGCCGGATACATGCGTCTGCTTTCGCCCTGGTTTGTGCAGCAGTTCCCGCAGCGAATCCTGAACATCCACCCTTCATTGTTGCCGTCCTTCCCCGGCCTCGAAGCCCAGGAACAGGCTTTTGCCTATGGCGTGAAAGTGTCCGGCTGCACCGTCCATTTTGTGGATGAAGAGCTCGACCACGGCGCCATCATCGTGCAGAAGACGGTGCCAGTGCTGGATTCAGACGATGAGCACACCCTGGCAGCACGCATCCTCGAACAGGAACACATCGCGTATACAGAAGCGATCAAGATCTTGCTGGAGGGAAAATATGAAGTGGCGGGGCGGCGGCTGGTCGGATTGCAGAAGTCAGAAGTCAGAATGCAGAAGTGAACCCTCAATTGCAGAAGCCAGAAGTCAAATTGCAGACGTTAAAACCGACCATTCCCAGTGTGAGGGCGGTCACTGCGGATCGCGTACGTCAGAAGCTAATTCCCAACGTGAAACAGTTCGAGGAACTGCAGGAGCGGACAAGACGCTTTGCGTTGCGAATCATCAAACTGTATCGTTCGCTCCCCAAGACTGACGAGGCTCGGATCGTGGGCAAGCAGGTCCTACGCTCGGGCACTTCGATTGGTGCAAACTACAGGGCGGCTTGCGGGGCTCGCTCCCGCGCAGAGTTCGTGGCGAAACTCGGCATTGTCCTGAAAGAAGCCGACGAAACAGCTTTTTGGCTGGAATTGATGAAGGATGCCGGAATCTTCCCTGAGGCCAAACTTCGGCAGATCGTTCAGGAAGCAAAAGAACTCGTTTCGATTTTTGTCACTTCCGCCCGCACCGCGAAGGGTTTTACTTCTTCAATTTGACTTCTGACTTCTGACTTCTGACTTCTGACTTACATCAGCAGTTCTCCGGTGCGCCGCACAATCGGGTGCTGCATCTCCTGCAAGTCGTTCTTCACCATGTTCAGGCCGTATACACACTGTTCGAACTTGTTGGAGAGTTGCGCGAACAGCGGCGCCACCTTCGCGTACTCGAAATGCTCAAACTTCGAGACGATGTAGTAGCTCTCCTTACCCGCCTTCACCCAGTCAACGAAACCTTCCAGTCGCTGGCGGCGCAGGCGGTAGTGATTGATGCTCTCCGGAAACATCCCGGCAAAGAACAATGTGTAATCGCCAATGTGTTTGCGCACCTGGCGCTCGCGGTCAAATGACGGCGCAGGGCCGTAGACGGGATCGGACTCGATCAGCATCTCGCCCACGTCGCTCAGCGGCTTCCCCGCCGCATCGCGGATGCCGAACAACTGCTCGGCATCGCAGAATTCCGCAAGCAGATGGGCCACATAGCCCACGACCTGGGGATCGCGAATCCCAATCTCATGGGCGTAGTGCCGCCCTACCAGTTCCATGAACAACTGCTGCAGCGGATGCGTCTCAGGAATCATGGTCGGGCCCCCACTTCGGCTGCCGCTGGCGCTATCCAGTACGCATCGGACAGCGCCCCTGAACCGATTAGATACCGCACTCGAAAATCCAACGCAAGTAACTTTCGATTGCCGCACCTTTCATAACAGTTAGAACCCCTTGCCGCCACAGAAGTTTGCCTGGGCATTATTGGCACCCCGACCCGCTGGCTGCTAATTCCTCATCCCGCGGGCCATTTGCGGCATCTACCTGTCATGGAAAAGCAACCACGCAGTAGCGCTGGAGGCACGGTGAAACGCATCAACATTTCAGGCAATGCTCCCTGGGAGCCGATTGTGGGATACTCCCGCGCGGTGCGGGTCGGCAATCATGTTCATGTCGCCGGAACAACCGCCACTGGCAGCGATGGCAAGATCGTCGGCATTGGCGATCCCCACGCACAAGCCGTGCAGGCACTGAAGAACATTGCATCTGCTCTCGAGAAGGCCGGAGCCTCGCTCAAAGACGTGGTGCGCACTCGCACCTTCGTTACCAACATTGCTGACTGGGAAACAATCGGAAGAGCGCACGGAGAATTTTTCCGCGACATCCGCCCGGTGGCCACTCTGGTGGCTGTCGTCGCGCTGGTTTCACCGGAGATGCTGGTGGAAATTGAAGCGGAGGCAATCGTGCAGAACGGAAACTAGGCGGGATGGCGCAGGCGGAGACGGAAAGCCTCCGCCACCCCAAAACTACTAACGGCGGCGTCCGCCTTTTTTCCGCGCGACTTTCTTCTTCGAACTCTTCTTCGCTGGTTTCTTGCCAGCTTTTTTCTTGGCTGCCTTTTTCGCCGGCTTCCGGGCGGCCTTCTTGGCAGCCTTCTTCTTGGCTTTCTTTGCCGGCTTCTTCGCAGCTTTTTTCGCGGGCTTTTTTGCCGCCTTCTTCTTCTTCGCAGGCGCTTTCTTGGCGGGGGCTTTCTTGGGTGCCGGACGGCTTCCACCGCCACCTCCACCCGAGATCACAGGCGCCGGCGGGGCAACAGGCTGCGGCGGCCTCGGTGGAAGCTCGCTCTCGCCTTCTTCTAGCATGGTGGGTTCTTCTTCCTCTTCTTCCTCTTCGTCAAAGTCCTCTTCCAGCGATTCGCCATAGGCGCCGCTGTCACCGAACTCGTCCGTTTCATCATCCCGACCGTAGAGGGTCAGATCATCAAAGGGCATGTTTCCTCCTGCGTATTTGCGGCCTGCACGCGCGTGCGATGGCCCAGGGAATTAGTAAGACAACTTTCACGAACTGAACTTCCGCGCAATGGCGCGCGATTATAGCACGGCCAGATTCTCCGGCAGTATCGGGCATTCCCCCCGGTTTGGCGAGGAAAATTGTGGGCCCGAAAGGGCCGGCTGCAAATGGGGCGAAATCAAGGCGAAAATATGTGACGAACCGCCGCCCTATTCGTACGCCAGGGCATCGATGGGGTCTTTCTGGGCAGCTTTGAATGCGGGGTACAGCGCTCCGGCGATGGCTCCAACAACGGCAATGATGGCGGCATTCAGGATCCAGTCTCCCGTCACCACCACCCGCAGCAGTGGCAGCTTATGGACCAGGGCGGCGCGGGCGGCCAGACTCACCCCAATGCCAAGGATTATGCCGCAGAGGGCCAGCAGGACCGTTTCCCGCAGCACAACGTTCACGATGTAGAACTTCGAGGCGCCCATCGACTTCAAAATCCCGATTTCCCGGGTCCGCTCCATCACCGCCGTGTACATTGCCTGGAAAATCACGATAAAGCCGATCACCACCGAGATGCCGATGACCACATTGATAAAGGTCCTCATTCCCGGGTAGTTGCTGGGCGTCATCATCGAAAGGTAGGTGGCCATGGAGGTGGCCACGTAACGTTCCATGCCTGGAACCTTCTTGATCTCATCCACCACGATGTCGGCGTTGGCGGGATTGTCCAGCTTCAGATAAAAAATTGAGGCTTTCTCCTTCGCACCCAGCAGGTCCTGCAGGGTGCTGAGGGGGAGAAACTTGCGTGCGCCTTTGCCCTGCGCGACGATGCCCGAAATCCGGAAGTTATTGTTCAGGATCTCGATCGTGTCCCCGACTTTGGCATGTTTTGCCTTGGCAAAAAGCTCGTCCACCAGGGCATCGTTGGGTCCCTGAAACGGACCGCCTTGCAGGTAGTGAAAGCCGCCCGACAGGCCCTCATAAGTCTGCAAGTCGATGCCCGCGATGATCTCCAGCGATCCGGCAGTCGAAATCTGGGTGATGACCGGGGCGACGATCTCGACATGCGGCAGCTTGGCAAGAACGCTCCCCACCTTCACCGGCATGGGCGCTCCAGTCAGGCCCGCAATGAACGAGGACCCCGGCGGCATGACGAGCACATCCGCCCCGATCCCGGCCTGCCGCTGGCGGGTGTCATTCAGAATCCCCATGGACAGCCCCACGATCAGCAGGATCAGCGTGACTTCCAGCGCCACCGCCACGATGCTGATCACCGAGCGGATCGGCCGGTGCACCAGGTTGCCAAGGATCATTCGGTTCATCATGATGTTTTCGGAAACCTATTTCGGCCCAACGCCATCGCCACCCTTGCTGGGATTGGAACTGGGCTGGTCCAGGTGGATGACCTCGGCGCCAGCGGGTTGCTCCAGCGCGAACTGCTCATTGGTCAGCGCGCGGTTCAACTCCAGCTTCACCATGGAGAGCGTGATGTCGTAGTCCTCCAGGGGCATCTCGATCTCGATTGTGTTCGGGAACTGGTTGCCGCCATAATCTGCGTATGTCTGGTAGTGTGCGTCGGTGACGACGCTGCCCTGCTCGTTGTAAATCTGCTGTCGGTGGGGCATGAGGTCGGTGCGGCTGAACGAGATTTTCCGCGACAGGAACCAGCCATTCGGCCCTTGGCGAATCACCGCCATCTCGTAACTCGGCTGCTCGACGCGGTGCCTTTTGGCGTCCAGAACCGTTTCGTAGCCGTTTTCCAGCACCGCGATTTCGTCCGCCCCGATTTCCCGCAGCAAAAGCGCGTCATAAATGTGCTGCGGGCGCAGGTTCTCCAGCCGCTGCTCGGGCCGGTAGCTCTGTACGCTGTTCGTGCCCATCACGAATTTGTTCCTGGGGGGAATCCAGAGCTTGAATTCCCGCCCATCGCTGACCATGTCAAAGGCCGTGTTCCGCACCAGCGGCAGTAGGCCCTTCATCCGCAGCATGGCCGGCTTCCGCGCCAAAACGTACCCGCGAATCTCGTTGTAGTCGGTGATCCGGCCGTTCTTCCGGTCTCCCACCGAGGCGTTGATGTCCACCGTTGCCTGCATGGACTGAATTTTCCCAGCTTGCGAATTGAGGTACTGGATCAGTTCCTGCTGGGTGGCGCTCTTCAGCGGAGCGTTGGATAGGTGGGCTTCCACCTTGCGGGTACGAAACAGGCACCCACCCAGAGGGAAAACGACGGCGGCCAATAAAAGAACGGAAGCCAGCCTCATCTGAAGCCGGTGCATTCCTTGACCCGAGCTGGGAGAGACTTCCGTCACGCGTATCTGATGAGTATAAAGCAGCGGAAGCTTCGCCGCTCAGCGCAGGCCAAGCGCGTGGCGATAGGCCGCGACGTTCCGGTTGTGTTCTTCCAGATTCCGGGCGAAACAGTGATGCCCGTTCCCATTGCTAACGAAATAAAGGAAATGGGTGGTTGCCGGGTGCAGGGCCGCTTCGAGCGCGCCACGTCCTGGGTTGGCGATTGGCCCGGGCGGCAATCCCGGATAGCGATAGGTGTTGTAGGGCGAGGCGACCGCCAGATCGGCATGGTGGAGGCTGCCCGTGTACGTGCCCGCCAGCAGCTCAGCATAGATCACGCTGGGATCGGCATCGAGCGCCATCTTTAGCCTGAGGCGGTTGTAGTACACGCTGGCGACCTGCGGCCGCTCTTCGGGCGCCGCGGTTTCCTTCTCCACAATCGAGGCCATGGTTACCGTGCGCTGTACGTCCGCATTCAGTCCGATCTGCTGGGCTACCTGCCGGAACTGGTGGACCATTTCCGCCGCCATCTCTTCGAGGGTCTGCGTGCGCGTGAACTGGTACGTGTTCGGAAAAAGATACCCTTCCAGCGACTTCGCTTCCGGGGCCAGATCGGCGATCAACTGCGTCCGCGTTTGCGCCACCTGTAAAAAATCCTGCGCCGATCCCAGTCCGGCGACTTCGATCGCCTTGGCAATGTCGAAGATCGTGTAGCCCTCCGGAATCGTGACCACGTGAAAGTAGATATCGCCGCGGGCAATGCGCTCCTCCACCTGGGGCAGAGTCGCGGGGTGGTCAAACAGGTATTCTCCGGCCTTCAAGGATCGATTGTGACGCACGGCCTGCCACAGCCGAAACGCGAACACACTCCGGATCACGCCTGCCTTCTTCAGTTCCACTGCGATGCGGCGGGTGGAATACCCAGAACGCAACAGGAGAGACGTGTTGGAAGGGGGCGTCACCAGCGCATAGAACTGCCAAGCCGCCCAGCCGGCAGCGCCCAATACCACGATCAGAAGAAGTGAAATCAGTTTGCGCAAAGTTCAGTTTAGATGCTCTAAAGAGATTGCCTCAAAAGCTAGAAGAGAGGGAAGTTCCCGGAGTAACAGGAAGCCTTCCCCTGTGTCCCCCGTGGTCTCTGTGGCAAAGAAGTGTGTCGCCGTCTCAACGGAGGAAGAGGGGTCTATTCCCCCAGCCACGCCGCGAACGGCTTGAGCGTCTCCACGTGATCGAACACGATCTTCATGGCGGCGGTAATCGGCACCGCGAGCACCAGTCCGACGGCCCCCCACACTACACCCCAGAACAGCAGGGCAATGGTGACCGCCAGCGGATTCAATTTCAGCCGGCTGCCCAGAAACTTGGGGTAAAGGACATTCAAAGCGAACAGGTGCAGTCCGACGACCGAAACAACAACAAACAGCAGGTCGGGCGACTCGAGTTGCCCCAGGCCGACCAGCAGCGGCGGCAGCATGGCCAGAATCACTCCCAGGTAGGGGACCAGGCTCAGGAACCCGCTGAGAATCCCGATGAAGTAGAAGAAGGGAACATGCAGCAGGCCGAAGATCGCCACGCTCAACGCCGACACGAACAGCCCCACCAGCAGGTTGCCGACGATGAAACTGCGCAGCATCTTCGCGATCAGACCCAGGGTGACGAAGGCGGTGTGCCGGTGTTCCAGCTTAAACAGCATGACGGTCGCCGACCGGGCATGATGCTTCCAGGTCAGCAGGAAATACACCAGGAACGGAATAAACGAGGCTGCCAGCAGGTCGTCGGTAATGGATCCGAAACCGTGTGTCAGCATGTCCGTCCAACTGGTGGCTGGTCGAACTCGGATGACGTCCTTGCTGTCCGGTCCCTGCATCTCTTCGGACGTCCTCTCCAGCCTTTCCGCCTGTTGCCGGAAAGGTTTCAGCAGGGAGCGGATTTTCTGCGAATACTTGGGCAGATTGTCGGCAAAAATCTCCGCCCGGTTGTAGGAGACCGAGGTGATCCCGTAAAGCAAACCGAGAAGCAGGACAACGGCGATGAACGACGCCACGGCGCGCGGCAGGCGCATCAACTCCAGCGCTTCCGCAACCGGGGACAGCATAAAACTCAGCAGGATGGCGAAGAACAGAACCGCCAGCACCAGCTCGCCGTAGTACACGAAGCCCAGAATCAGGGCGATCCCCAGCAAGGTGAGCGACCAGTGATGTTTCTGGGCCGCTTTCCCTGGCGTCTCAATCGTTGGTACCTCGCGCTCGCTCATCAGGATCGGGTCACCATTCTGCCTCAGGCGGACGAGATTTACCAATGCAGAAGTCAGAAGTTAGAATGCGGAAGTAGAACCCCGATTACAGAAGTCAGATTGCAGAAGTGAACCCCAAGATCGCGCGAACACCGATTGTGGGAGTTGCCAGTTTTCGGGGTAGGTCTAACTTCTGCATTCTGGCTTCTAACTTCTGACTTCTCATTGACGCAGCCGCTCCAACAGTCAATCATCATCCTGTGACCGAAGCCACTGCCCCTTCCCCCGGCCGTACTCTTGCCCTCGATGTCGGCGCGAGACGGATTGGGGTCGCCGTCTCCGACCCCTTGGGCATTACCGCCCAGGGGCTTCCCACCCTCCAGCGGCAGAACAAACGCCGCGATCTGGAGGCTCTGCGGCGTCTGTTCAACGACTATCAGGTTCGAGAAGTCGTGATTGGCCTCCCGCTGCGTCTCAGCGGCGCCGAGGGCACGCAGTCGGAGAAGATGCGCCGCTTCGCCGAGGATCTCCACGTTCACTTCGGGGTACCCGTCCACCTCTGGGACGAACGCTGGACCTCAACCCAGGCCAACCGGCTCCTTCGCGAAACCGAGCTCTCGATTGAGAAGCGGGCCCAAGCCGTGGATCGCATGGCTGCGATTCTGATCCTGCAATCCTGGATGGAAGCGCACCCGCGCTGAGACTCCCAGGTGGATTCGGCGTCAACGGCGGGAAGTCAAAAGTGAGAAGTCAGATTGCAGAAGTAGACCGGCCACGAACCGTTGGCCAATGCCTGGAGCTCGCAGCTTTTCTACGAAGCCAGTTCCGTCAGTTCGGGGAACCGGAGGTTGCACTTCGTCAGGGCCTTCGCGAGCACCTGCTCAATCTCGGGCTCGTCGCAGTTCCTGGAGATCGCCATTTCGCTGACCAGCAGGTAGCGGGCCCGCTCCAGCATCTTCTTTTCCCGGAAGGATAGCGACTT
>Ga0302272_1001059_pt1 | contig 12492 bp, 3 predicted proteins | sample III_Bog_N1_2_FD_198772 | JGI IMG/M metagenome (GOLD analysis project Ga0302272, IMG submission 198772) | Peat permafrost microbial communities from Stordalen Mire near Abisko, Sweden - III_Bog_N1_2 | ecosystem: Environmental > Terrestrial > Soil > Wetlands > Peat | place: Sweden: Abisko...
AAAAAGCACTCACCTATATCAAAGAAGAGGTGAAAATTTCGGCACCTTTGGTTGAGCAAGGTGTCAAATCAAAAGTAGACTTTCTCAAACTTCAACGTGAACTCAGTAGTCTTGAAGAGCGTTGCAACGGTATGATCGCTTCGATGCCAAGGTTAGATGCAGCCATTTCTGAAATTGAAAACAAGATGAAAGAGGTGCGTTCCGAATTTACAACCAAAGCGCAATTAGAGCTGAATGATGCTCAAACTGAATTTAATCGTATCACGGCGGAGAGTGCTTCGTTTGCAGACCAAGTCGTTCGAACAACACTCAAATCTCCTATTAATGGTGTTGTACAAAAAGTGTATGTCAATACCATCGGGGGCGTTATAAAAGCGGGTGATAATCTTATCGAGATTGTTCCAACGGAAGAGGGACTTTTAGCCGAGGTGAAAGTAAAACCTTCGGATATCGCATTTTTATATCCAGGGCAAGAAGCGATTGTGAAGGTGACAGCGTATGATTTTGCGATTTATGGCTCACTCAAAGGCAAAGTTGTGACGATTAGTCCCGATTCTACGACCGATAAACGTGATAACACCTATTATATTGTGCGCGTGCAAACGGATAAAAAATATTTTGGAACAGAAGAGAAACCACTCAATATTACGCCGGGTATGACACTGAATGTAGACATTATTACAGGCAAGAAAACAGTGATGCAGTATATCTTAAAGCCGATTTTAAAAGCGAAACAATACATGTTTACGGAGCGATAAATGACACTTTATCTTATTTCAAAAAATACACATTTGTTAAAGCGATGGTCAGCCATCTTGTCTGTTTATCATCCTGTCCTCAGAGAATCTCTCCCCACATCTTTAAAAAATGATGCGGTTATTTTGCTTCATGATGATGTTCTATCGGTGTTGACAGATGTGCAAAAACAGGCACTATTTACGTTACATGTAATGGTTCTTTCGACAACGCCTACGTTTGAGCACGCCCATGCTATTTTAGCATTGGGTGCTAAAGGGTATGGTAATTCGATGATGCATGAGTCTTACTTAGTTTCAGCATGCCAAGCGATTCAAGAAGGAAACAGTTGGTTGTCTCCCGAATACATTACGCTGCTGATTCATAAACTTCCTACGATGCCCAAAAAAGAGACCAATCCCCTGAGCTCGCTTAGTCATCGAGAGGGTGAAGTGGCTATTTTATTAGCACAAGGATATTCTCATAAAGAGATTGCCGAAAAACTGGACATTACTGTTCGTACGATCAAAGCACATGCCACTGCAATTTACACGCGATTAAAAATTAAAGATAGACTTGCTCTTGCTCTTTTATTGCGTAATTAGTACCTAAGTACAATAGTATTGCTTTTCCATCTTTGTTAGAATTGTTGCAAATCAATTTCTAACAAAGGATGGATCATGGCACAAGTTATTGGGTACATAAAATCACTTCAAAATGGCGTTTTTTTTGCAAAAGATTCTCTTGGTGAGATAAGAGAGCTTAAAGTTGGCGATCAAATCTTTAAAGACGAGCTTGTCTATGGCGCTCAAAACAACCTTCAAAACGCTCAAGTCATCATTGATGTCACATTAACAGATGCGAAAGATATTACACTCGCTGGTGCTGAGCAGCTCTATGCAGACATTACTGTGATTGGTGGTTCTTTCGAAAAAGAAGATGCCGTCCTCTCCAGCGATAGTGTTGAAGATGCATGGAAACTCAGTACCAATACAGCTACGCCAGATGTTCCATTAGAAGCTACCGCTGCGGGCGTTGAAGCACCTGCTGCGGGTCAAGTATTGGGCGATACTGAACGCCCTGGTACTACAATCTTCGATGATAGAACAGGTGCTGTTGGAGATGTTAGAACAACGTTATCACAAGATACGGTTAATGGGGCTGGGGCTCAAAATGTTGCAGCCGTTGACACTCAAAATCTCAATGACCAACCGGTCGTATCCAATGTGACAGGCACCGTGAATGAAGCGCTTAATGGAATGAATGAGATATCAGGGCAATTAGTTGCAGCTGATCCTGATGCTGGCGATACGCACACGTTCTTTGAAGTAAGTGGTTCATTCCTCATTAATGGCGAACCTGCTCCTGAAGGAGTTGTCCTTGTCCTCAATCCAAATGGTACGTACTCCGTTACCGGTGACTTCAATGCCTTGGCCGTGGGCGAAAATGCTGTGATTACATTCCAATACTATGCTGTTGATAATGGAATCGATGTTGGGGCACCTCATGCTTCATTGCCAGCAACCGTTACTTTGACAATTACGGGAACGAACGACCAACCCGTGATTAGCGATATTAATGTGAATGGCAATGAAAGTGGCGGTATCGTTGGATACTATGATATGGTCAGTGGACAAGGGGTGAGTTCGCAAGTGAATGGCATCACAACCGCTAATCTAACACCTGCTCAACTCTTTACCCTCAGCGCAGAAGAACTTTCAGGTATCAATACACTTTATGTTCAAAATCCAGATAATGGTGGCTATGGTGCAGAATACATAAGTCAACTCAGTGCGATCGAAAATGCTGTCAGCAATGGAATGACTTTAATTATTCATGATAGATATGTTGCTGGGGGTGAGCAAATTCTTCCAGGAGGAGAGTCTATCGTTTTCCACAGAACAGCAGATGATGGTGGAAGTGGTAATGTCAATATTGATATTGTGGATAGTGGATTGGATACGGGTCTTGGTGGAACGATCAATGATGCTTCTTTAGACAATGGAGGTTGGTCAAACCATGGATATGTTGATTTGAATAGCTTACCTGAAGGGGCAAAAGTTCTTATGACAGATGGCGATCCAACCCATGTCGTTACTTTCTCTTACCAATATGGCGCTGGCACGGTTATTTATTCTACCATTCCATTGGATTATTATCTTAGTATGAGTGGTGATCTCAGTGCTAATATGCAAATTTATGCTGCCAATCTTCTTGAAGATTTTGTTAAAAATGGTGCTGTTTATGAAAGCCATGATAACGGAGAAGTGACCCCTCATACTAACGATGGAAATAATATTTTAACAGGTAATTTATCTGTCACGGATGATGATACCTCTGACACGCATACATTCCGTGTGGTGGATGAAAGTGTTCAAGTTCTTGCACCAACAGGAGCAGGAATAGATATACATGATGTCACTGTCTCTATTACGCAGGGTGAAGATGGCACATGGAAATATTCAATCAATGGGAATTTCACAGAACTAGCTGCAGGCGAAAAAGCGACGGTTACATTCTCTTATGTCGCGGATGATGGGCATGGATTTAATGGATTAGATGGTATCAATGAAAGTTCCATCAGTGATCCAAAAACGATTACACTCACGATTACAGGAACCAATGACCAACCGGTTGTTAGTGATGTTACGTTGATTGCACAATCAGAATCTATCAGTGGAACCAATACCTTTGAAGGTACTTTGGTTGCAACGGATGATGATACCCATGATACTCATACCTTCCATGTGGTTGGTGGCGAAGATAATGTTCCAGCTTTACATGTAGAATCTCCTGCTGAGATTGGAACACCAACACTTACCCTAGATAAAAACACGGGACACTATACTGTGACGGGTGACTTTAATGCTTTAGCTGTCGGTGAAACAGCAACCGTAACTTTCTCCTACTATGCGGTTGATAGTAGTAGTACCCAAGCTAATGGAGAGTCCAATACCTCTGAAATCAAGACCGTCACAATGACCATTACGGGAACAAATGACGCGCCAGTTATCTCTGAAACCAGTATTACAGCAGGCATTGCAACAGAAGCGGGTAACCTTGATGATGGTACGGTAGTTCCAGCAACGCCGGCTTCAGGTATCCTTGTTGCGACGGATGTTGACCATAATGCAACGCAAACATGGTCTGTTGACGGAAATACGACAGGTACCTATGGAAGCTTTGCCATTGATCCTGTCACTGGAAAATGGACGTATACGGTTGATTCAACCGTAGGCTCAGCTGCTGATAAACTCCAAGAAGGTCAAAATGTGACTGAAACATTTACAGTCATTGTAACCGACGAGCATGGGGCTACGGATACGCAGGTTGTTACCATAACGGTTCAAGGAACCAATGATGCGCCTGTCGCCAGTGCGGATGTCAATAGTGTTACAGAGGCAGGAAGTGGTAATGTCTTAAGTGATATAGATGTCGGTAAACCGATAGCGTTAGGCAATCTACTTTTAAATGACTCGGATGTCGATGGCAATGCAAATCCTCTTATTGCATTGGATGTTACCAAAATCGTTTCTAATGGCACCAATGATAGTGATACAACGACCAATTGGTTTGGAAATTTAGATGTACAAGGATCGTATGGAACGCTCATTGTCAATAAAGCAACCGGTATCTACAGTTATGTGCTTAACAATGAAAATGGGGCGGTGGAAGCTCTCAATGAAGGGGATAGTGTTGTTGATACCTTCACGTACACCATTACGGATGCAAATGGTGCGATCTCTACGGCAACGTTGTCGATTACCATTAATGGCACGAATGATGCACCAGAAATTTCAGGGAAAACATTTGGTACAGCAACGGAAGCGGGCAACTATGATAATGGTAATGTTATCACGGGAACTCAAGCGACAGGCACACTGGCTGGACTCGATGTTGACAATACCAACCCAACATGGTCAACTCAAGGAAATACAACAGGAACGTATGGAACTTTTGCCATTAATGCAACAACGGGAAAATGGACATATACCCTTAACAATACCACAGGATCAGCCGCGGATAAACTAGCCGAAGGCGAGGTCACCTACGAGACATTTACGGTTGTTGTCAGTGACAATGAGTTAACCAATCCAAAAACAGATACACAAACCATCACCATTAAGGTTGTTGGAACCAATGATGTACCTGTCATTACCAACGCTTCTACGGCTCTTATTGGTACCGTCGTTGAAGCTGGAAATAACGATGATGGTTCAGCTTTTGCAGGTACTCCAACGATTTCTGGACAACTCAGTGCCAGCGATGTGGATCATAACGCTTCAAAAACATGGAGTATTCAAGGAACACCATCAACAACGTATGGCTCTATTGCTATTGATTCACATGGTAAGTGGACGTACTCGCTTAACAATGCACTGAGCTCAACACAAGCGCTTGCAGAAGGGGAAACGGTTACTCAAACGTATACCGCGCGTGTGACAGATGATAAAGGCGCCTATGTTGATCAAACAGTTACCGTAACCATTACGGGAACAAATGACTCCCCTGTTATTACGAATGCTGCTAGTGCTCTTCTTGGCACGGTGATTGAAGCTGGAAATCTTGATAATGGAGCGGTTGTTAATGGCACGCCAACCATTTCTGGACAACTCAGTGCCAGCGATGTGGATCATAATGCTACAAAATCATGGAGTATTACCGGAACACCATCAACAACATATGGCTCTATTGGTATTGATTCAACAGGAAAATGGACTTATTCTCTTGATAATGCTCTAAGCGCAACGCAAGCACTCAAAGAGGGCGAAACCGTTACTCAAACCTATACGGCGCGTGTCACAGATGATAAAGGTGCCTATGTTGATCAAACGATTACGATCACATTAAAAGGAACCAACGATGCCCCTGTTATCTTGGAAACATCTAAGACTGAAGGTGATGCCACCGAAGCAGGTGTCAAAACAGTGGATGGTGTCACAACACCTATAGCCGCAGTTGTTGCAACGGGAACGCTGAACGCATCTGACGTTGATCATGATGCAACACAAACATGGTCTGCAACACCAACACCAGCCGAGGGTACACAGTATGGTACCTTTGTCATAACACCAGCAGGTTCTTGGACATATACCGCAGGTGAAGCAGCCAATCAATTGGCTGCGGGTGAAACAAAAACGGAAACGTTTACCGCAACGGTCACGGATGATAAAGGCGCGATTGATACACAAACAGTCACCATCACCATTCATGGTACTAACGATGCACCTGTCTTTGTTGTTGATAACAATCAATCCTCTTATACCTTTAATTACAATGAAAACAGTACGACAACAACGGTATTGGGCGTGGTTCATGCTACGGACGTTGATAATGGAAGCAGCGTTTCCTACTCTATTCAGAGTGGTAATGATGCAGGCTATTTTGCGATCAACTCTACCACCGGAGCGATTACACTGACAGAAGCGGGAGCACATGCGTTCACCAATGATTTTGAAGCACTCAGCAATGTTCACACTCTTGTGGTAGGCGCGAGTGATGGAAGTGTTACGACCTCCATCACTGTTACGCTCAATGAAAAGAATGTCAACGATGCCCCCGATGCGGTAGATAATACGTATATCATTAATGGCCTAAGCGGTCAATACTATGCGTATCATGAAGGGGCTTTATTGGATGGCTCTAACTTAGGCAGTATTGCTCAAGTGGAAAAATTTATTGCCACCCACAGTGCCGATGCAACATTTACGGCAACGGCGATCAATTATGGTCTGCTTCCAAGTGGAGATTTGGGCGGTAATGGTAATTTGCAAAAATTCTTAGGGACTGCTGATAGCGCATCACTTTCTTCTGATCCTGAAAATAGTTCGGATGCTATTATTAAATTAAGCGGTTCTATCGAATTAGCAGCAGGTAATTATACGTTTAAAGTAACGGCGGATGATGGGTACAGCATTGTGATTGATGGTAATGTGGTCGCAAAATACGATGGAAACCAATCGCCATCAACGAGTTTTACGACCTTTACTATTGCTCAAAGTGGCGAACATAGCATTAGCATTGTTTATTGGGATCAAGCAGGACAAGCGCAACTCAAAGTGGAACTCAGTAATGATGGCGGGCAACATTACAGTGTACTCACCGGTAGTGCCAATGGTCTTGATACTTTGGTAACCAATGAAGATACCCCTCTTATCATCGCGTCAAGTACCTTGCTTGCTAACGATACCGATCAAGATGGTGACACCTTAACGATTACCAGCGTTCAAGATCCAACACATGGAACAGTCGTACTTGACCCTATCACAGGAAAAGTCGTCTTTACACCAGATGCAAATTACAATGGAAATGCCACCTTTACGTATACCATCAGTGATGGACACGGAGGATCTGATACAGCGACGGTTACTTTACATGTAAACCCAGTGAATGATGCACCTTCTTTTGCAGAACCGTATACGTTTACCTATAATGAAAATAGTGCAGCGGGCACCGTTATCGGTACTGTTCATGCGACAGATATTGATAGTCCTTCATTAACCTATAGTATAACGGGAGGCAATAGCAATGGATACTTTGCTATTGATGCTGCATCAGGAGCTATCAGTTTAACAGCAACAGGAGCTGCATCTCTTGCCAATAACTATGAAGCACTTGCAAATGTTCACAATCTTACCATCAGTGCCAGTGATGGCAGTTTAAGCACCCCAATTGCAGTGACATTGAATGAACAAAATGTCAATGAAGCGCCTTCCTTTGCGGCACCTTATACCTTTGCCTATAATGAAAATAGTGCAGCGGGCGTGGTTATCGGAACCGTGCATGCAACAGATGTTGATAGTCCATCCTTGACATACAGTATAACAAGCGGTAATGATGCGGGTTATTATGCTATTAATGCTACAACAGGAGCCATCAGCTTAACAGCACTAGGAGCGGCTTCTTTTGTCAATGACTATGAAACACTCTCCAATTCTCATAATCTTACGATCAGTGCCAGTGATGGTAGTTTAAGTACCTCTATTGCAGTGACGTTAAATGAAAAAGATGTTTTTGAAAATCATGCACCAACAGCAACCAACGATACTATCACGATTGCAGAAGACATGAATAATACAACCGCTAGTTATACGCTTAAAGTGAGTGATTTTGGTACCTACAGCGATGCAGATGGCAATAGCTTAGCCTCTATACGCATTGATTCGTTACCAACCAATGGAACACTTTACTATAACAATGTTGCCGTGAGCGCTAATACTGTCATCTCAACAGCGGATATTAATAGCGGTAAATTACTATTTTACCCGACGAATGATACCGATGTTGATAGTTCATTTAAATTTAGCGTTAGCGATGGTACCGCATGGAGTGCAAGCTCTTACACGACATCGATTGTTATTACAGCGGTCGCGGATACACCAATCGTCAGTATTATGGGGACCGATGTTGTGTCTCAAACCATTGATATTTCAAATGCTTCCACAACAAACAATGGTTTCACAATTGTAGCGCATAATGCAAATGGTACTATCAGTACCATTAGTCCTCATACGGGTACTCCTATTGGATTTGGTGTTAGCGGTGCCTCTTCAGGAGAGAATAGTGAAATTGGTAACAGTGGAACAGGATCTGAAACATTGGATGTTCTCTTTGATCATGCCGTTGCCTCTATTGAGGTCTCTTTTTCATATTTAAATCCAAGTGAATCTTACAGTGTATCTTTCTACCTAAATGGTGTGTGGGTTGGTACGACCACAAGCACAGGTGGCAGTGATGGTGTTGATCCGGCGGTTACGCTTTCTCCTTCAACTCCTTCGCTATTTGATAAAGTTGTGTTTTCTGCCCCTAATTCAGGAGATGACTATTTGATCAACTCCATTACCTTTGATAAAGAGGTTTCATCATCAACGGTAACCGTAGATGATACGACAAGATCAGTGGAATTAAAAGTTTCATCTGCCTTGGTGGATACGGATGGTTCTGAAAAATTGAGTACGAGCATTAGTGGCTTAGGCGAAGGATTTAGTTTAACCGATGGAACCCATACTGCAACAGCTGGAAATACGGGTATCGTAGATGTTTCTGGCTGGAATTTAAGCTCATTAACGCTCACAACACCCGTTTCAGCTGAGAATGGTGTCTATACCTTAATCGTTACAGCGAAGGCAACGGAAACATCGAATAGTGATGTCGCAACATCTACGGCAACACTTAACGTTATCGTGGCAGATAGCAGTGAAGTAACAGCTATCAGTGATACGGTGACATTGGTTACGACAACAACGATTACACCGACTACTGCTGCAGGCGCATGGACTGACAGTGATGGTAACAGTGGAAGCCATGTGATTGTCACTGGGCCATCCGTTACCTTAGATACAGGCAATAGTGGTACCTATACACAAGTATCTACCACTTCTCAATCCTTTACTGTAACTCAGGCTGGTTCTGTGAGTGTTAAAGTTACGGTGGACATGAGTACCGTTTCAAATAATGATTACTTTAAAGTAACTTTAAATGATGGTACGACAGCCACGTTAACACGAAGTAATGGTTCTTGGTCATTAAGTGGTAGTTCAAATGCTTCATGGGACAATTCTACGGGTACGATTAACTTTGCCAATGTCAGTGCAGGTTTAAAAACTATGACCGTTACAGCCAATAAACTTGATGCTTCATTCTCGAATTTGACGTATCCTTCATCCACAACGACAACAACAACCAATGCTTGGGACAGTGTTGGTATGGAAGCGGCTGCGGTTATTGCAGGGATTATCGCTGGTAATGTGCTGACCAATGATGCCGTTGGTTCTGAGGGCGCGACAATTACGCAAATTAATGGAGCAGCTGTTAGCAGTGGTGATGTAACCATTGTGGGCACCTATGGAACGCTTGCAATCGATACTGTAACAGGAGAATATGCTTACACGTTAAATACAACAGGCAGTGTTGCAACAACGGGTAATGTTGATACCTTTACCTATACCCTTGCACAAGCGGATGGCGATACCAGCACTGCAAACTTGACAATCAACTTTGAGAATAGTATTGGTACGACAGGCACCGATGGTGCAGATACGTTAGTGGCATCAAGTAATGCAGGTGTTACCCTAAATGGTGGCGCAGGAGATGATCACTTAATTGGTGGTGATGGCAATGATTACCTTTACGGTGGAGATGGTTCAGATGTCCTTGAAGGAGGCGCTGGTAATGATCATCTCTACGGCGGAGCAGGCAATGACTATCTTGATGGAGGAGCCGGCAATGACTATCTTGATGGTGGCACTGGTAGCGATATTCTCCATGGAGGAGCAGGAAATGACACGCTTGTTTACGATGCGGCAGATCGTGTCATAGATGGAGGAGTGGGTACGGATACCTTACTCTTCACGACCAATACGACGATTGATTTTAGTACCCTTGATAGTAGCACGAACCCCATTAAAAATATGGAGGTGCTTGATCTAACCCAAGCGAATGTCACGATTCAAAATCTTTCATTGAACGATGTCATTGATATGACAGATAGTAGTAAAGATTTGTATATCTTAGGAAATGCTACCGATAAAGTTGATTTCTTAAATAATGACGGTTGGGCAAAAGGTGCGAGCACGGTTACTGAAAATGTCAATGGTGCCAATCATACCTTTGATGTTTATACGAATGCAGGCGATCCTACGGTTGTGGTAAAAGTTGAGCAAGCCATTACGGATACGATCTAGTTTTGCTATAATAGGGCATGAAAACAAACCTTCTTGCATTATGTTTTGGGGTGGCGGTACTTGCCGTCACCCTTTTTAGTACTGCTGAATTCATTCTCTCCGATATCTCTTTGGGGAAAGTCGAAAAAGAGTATGGTGTCTTTGCTAAAAGGCGTGTTTTAGCTCTTGTTGAGATGATGAATCGTGCTAAAGATACAAGCGAGCATGAAAAATTGGAAAAGGTCAATGACTTTTTCAACCGTACTCCGTATCATAGCGACAAAGAAGTTTGGGGTGTTGATGACTACTGGGCGACACGGTTGGAGTTTATTGGTAAAGATAAAGGCGACTGCGAAGACTATGTTATTGCGAAGTATTTTACGCTCAAAGAGCTCGGTGTTCCCACTTCCAAAATGTATATGACCTATGCAAAATCATTAAAATTTAAAGTAGCCCATATGGTGCTCACTTACTATGAAACCCCCAAATCCATACCACTCGTTCTTGATAATTACAATTATAAGATACTCCCTGCCAATGAACGTGATGATTTGGTTCCTATCTATAGTTTTAGTGGGGATGATCTGTTCAATGCAAAACAAGCACAACTGGGCAAAATGCTCCCCGCCGTTACCAAACAGACGCGCGCATGGGATGAGCTCAAAATAGAGAAAAAGGAAAAATAATGACTCTTTTCAAACAGATGGCAGTAATCCTCAGTCTTTTCTTAGGAATAATTTTAGTGTGTGTCATGGTCTTAAATTTCAAAACAGCCACTGTCTTTGTCCAAGATCAGCTCTATACCAATGCCAAAAATACAGCGCATTCTCTTGGCCTTTCTCTCTCAAAAATTTCAGATCCAGAAGACATCGCGAGTATGGAGACGATGATTAATGCGATCTTTGATAGTGGATATTATGAGCGAATCGCACTAACGGGCGTTGAGGGCAATCCTATTTATGTCAAAGAGACAGATGTTTTATTGAGTGATGTTCCTCAGTGGTTTATTCATATTGTCACGATTCAAAATGCGTATGCTACGAGTGATATTATGATGGGTTGGAATCGTTTTGGTACGCTTGAAGTGAGTGGACATACAGGAAATGCTTACCGTCAACTGTATCAAACATTGATTGATCTTATTGGAACCTTTGTGATCATTGGTGTGATCGTTTTAGGTTTATTGTATCTTTTACTCACGCTCAGCCTTAAGTCCATCAAACAGATTCGTGATCAAGCGAGAGGCATTATTGAAAATCGTTTTATCATTGAGCCTAAAATGCCTTTTACAACGGAGTTTCGTTCCGCTACGGTCGCGATGAATGCGATGGTTTCAAAAGTGAAAGATATCTTTGAACGTGAAAATGAGACACTCATCCAATACCAAGAATTGCTTTACAAAGATGCTGAAACACAACTCTATAACCGTCGTTATTTGGTGACAAAATTACCAGAGTATCTCCAAGGCGATACAACCTTGTCTCAGGGGTTATATGTCATGTTCAGTATGGATGAATTGGATCGTTTTAAAAAAGAGCATGGTTATGAAAACTACATTAAACTCATTAAAACGGTTTCCGAGAGGTTATCGAATTGTGCACGTTTGAATGAGCATACACTGTTTGCAAGGCTGAATGAGGGTGATTTTTTCCTCTTAATCCCCTTTCAAGATGATGTTTTACTCAAAAAACACCTTGATGCCATGCTTTTAGAACTTAAAAAGAGCATTGATGCACAAGCATTAGAGTATATCGTGATCGGTATAGGTATTGGTTCATACAACGAGAACGATACGATTAAATCACTTCTCTCCAAAGCAGATTTGACAGTGTCTCAAGCCAAACAAAGTGGTAATTTTACCTGCATACTTGCCTTAAGGCAACGCCATTCGTTGGTCTTAAGTCGCGAAGAGTGGCGTCATGAGCTCTTAAGCGGATTGAATGAGTCTCGGTTTATCTTTGCAACGCAAAACGTGATTCAGGCAGGAACTCCTTCAAGTATTGTGCATGAGGAGGTTTTTATTCGGCTCAAAGGGAGCGATGGCAATGTTCACTCTGCTGGCTTTTTCTTGCCGATGGCGACGGTTTTAGGCTTG
>Ga0302272_1001060_pt1 | contig 12491 bp, 16 predicted proteins | sample III_Bog_N1_2_FD_198772 | JGI IMG/M metagenome (GOLD analysis project Ga0302272, IMG submission 198772) | Peat permafrost microbial communities from Stordalen Mire near Abisko, Sweden - III_Bog_N1_2 | ecosystem: Environmental > Terrestrial > Soil > Wetlands > Peat | place: Sweden: Abisko...
CTCGCAAAAGCTAATAGACGCAGAATACTATTTAGATAAGGCCACGAACGCAATCGGAGAATGTAATTTATTTATCGCCCCCGAAAAGATTGGCAAGATGTGTGATGAGGTTATTTCTCTTTTTGATAAATATAAGGCTTCATTCAAGCATCCCGTCGCTCCCCAAATGCCAAACGTAATTGAAATCAACGAAGTTGGCGTACCTGAAGTACCTGAAGTTTACTCGAAAGATTACGACACGCTCGTTCAAAGCAGGGCTGAGTTGTTGGAATCTTACCATGCCCTAAATGACATGCCGCTGAGATTTAAAACCTTCACCCCCGACGACACCGCGGAGCTTGACGAAAAACTCGCCACTCTTGCCCTTATCATAAATAAGGCGACCAAAACGAACTCCGTCTATGAACGCTACGTCAAATGGTGTGCGTGGATTGAACTGAAGAACGCCTACGAGTCGAAAGTGGATGAACTGCGCAGACTATACGCCAACATTAAAACGGGCGTAGATGGGCTTAAATTGGTTCCAGTCGAAGAGTCGGGTCGCGTAAATATTTGGATGGAGTACGACGGTAGTTACGACAAGAATCTGTTCAAGGAAACTTTCGGCAAATCAATCCGCCTATTCGAACTGAGTGGCGCCCAACGTGGCGTTGTTGCCGTACTTTTACAGGCCGCCCGTCTTGACCTTAAAAAGAAGGCGCTTCGTCTGGTTATCTTGGACGCTGTTCCGATGACCGATTTGGGTATAGGAATTCTGTCACGTATTTGCGAGGAAAAGAACATCCAACTCATAACTGACCAAACTTGGAACAAGGTGGAGCTTGATGACCTTGACGACCATACCGTAGTCGTGGAAAATGGCGAACTGCTATTTCGTGGCATGGTTAAACCTATTGCCCGTGAAGATGTGGTGGTAGAGCCGAAAGTAAAAGCGACCAAGAAAACTAAAGCCGCTCCGTCCAATGAATAACCACCTAACCCCCAATGAAATCCTCCTGCGCGTCTGTGCCGAATATGGCCTGACGCCAGAGGATTTGGCCTCTCCGACAAGGAAATCGGAAATTTCGCAGGCAAGACAGATGCTGTGTTACATTTTACTGGTAAAGTTGGATGTGTCTATAAAGGAAATATCTGCGCTGATAGGAGGGCGAACTACTGTAATGTATCTGGCGGAGGAAGGGAGAAGTAAGATTAAACGGTATTCGCGTGATGCGGAAATTTATCAAAGAGTGTGGCTGATAGAATAGTAACATTGACGCTAAGGGATTACCAAGTGAGGCTTCTCGATGACATATCGGAAGCCTTACTTTCCTACAAACACGTTCTTGTACAGGCCGTGACGGGATTTGGGAAGACCGTAGTGTTTTCTGAGATTGCTAGACGAGCATCTGCTAAAGGTTCACGCATCCTAATCCTATCCAACCGTTCGGAACTTTTAATTCAATCTGGGGGTTCACTTTCAAGAATAGGAATCCATGCGGAATATATAAGTCCGAAATATCGCAAAATCCCTACCGCTCCAGTCGTTATCGCAATGGCTCAAACGTTGCGGAGAAGGATGGATAAGCCGGAGGTTCTCGAATACCTGAAATCGGTTGACCTGCTTATTATTGACGAGGCGCACTTCGCTGACTTTGATTTTATACATGAGAGCGGTATTTTTAAGGACAAGTACTGTATTTCATTCACGGCCACCCCTAAACGAAATGGTAAGTCGAGGCAGTTAGGGCTGGATTACGAAGCGATAGTACTGGGAGAACGGACTGAAAATCTTATAAAACAGGGATATTTGGTTCCTGCCAGATATTTTACATTGGATGCTCCAGACCTAAGCAAGGTTGAAATAGACGCAAAGGAAGGTGATTATAAATCAGGTCAGCTATTCAAAGCATTCAACTCTCCGCAAAGATACGAGGGATTGATAAATGAATATAATAAGATTTGCCCAAATACCCTATCCTTATGTTTCTGTTCGAATCAAGCTCATGCAATAATTACTTGCGCCGAGCTGAATGCTGCCGGAATATCCGCTAAGTTCTTAGTAAGCGGTTACAGCAAGGATGATGATAATTATGACCTGCTTGAAGAGCATAAGCACTTGACGGGAAAGCGCACTGATATTCTTGCCCAATTTGCCCGTCGTAAATTCTTGGTATTGGTCAACGCTGGCATACTTGTGGCGGGATATGATTGTCCTCAAATAGAGACGATTATCTTGAACTTGGCGACGCTATCCTTGACCAAGTACCTTCAAATGATGGGGCGCGGTTCAAGGGTTTCAGAAGGAAAGGAATGCTTTCGGGTTCTGGATATGGGCTCCAATTTTGGACGCGATGGCTTTGGCAGGTATGAGGAGTGGCGAAGGTTTTCACTGTGGCACGACGACAGAATTTCAAGCGGAATAGTTCCGATGAAGATATGCCCCGACGATAAAAAGGATAAAGAGGGCAAGAGCGGCTGTGGTCGCCCGATCCCGAACATGAGCCAAATATGTCCATTCGATGATTGTGGTTTCATCTTCTTGAAAGAGAAGGAATTACGAGAGATTGAGTTGACCGAAATCATTGATGGAAAGTTCCAATTCAAGAACATGACGGTCGAGCAACTTTCGGCATATCAGGAGTTGCACGGATTTAATAAGTACTGGTTTTTCCGTATGGTCTATTTAGGTACAAGAGACGATTCTGAGTTTAGAAAAATAATGCGTGGACTTGGCTACAAATGGTTCTTCGCACAAAAATTATGCGATCAGTATAAGTCACAGAAGGCAAAACGCTGGATAAACATAAAAGATGAAAAATCCGAACATACAGATTGAGGAGCGTCCCAAGCTCCGTGCCAAATCGGCCAACCTTGAGCATAAGCTTCAGGCAAAGTGCGTGACGTGGTTTGGACAACAGTTTCCAGAACGCAGAGGTCAACTCGTCGCATATTTTGCCGAAACTATGAATGAGCGTGACGGAGGTATTAAGACTGCGTTAGGATTACAGCCCAATATCAGTGATTTACTGTTAGTAAATGGCGGAGAATTATGGGGAATCGAAATGAAACACGCTGGTACTGACCACGTTACGTCACATATTTCAGGGCAGGCTAAATGGCTCCTTTCAGTTCCTAAGCGCGGGTTTTTTTGTGACGATTTTGAAGATTTTAAGTCGATTATTAACACCGGAACTGGCGGTATCTCGCCCCAACTCGTCCTAAATAATCTCAAAGGCATAACCACCCAATCGGTGAGTTGGGAAAAAATAAGAAATTAAAATTATGAAAACAAGTACAAAACATTACCCTCTCGGCTCCGTAGTTTTCGCCGCCGACCATTACCACATTAAAGAAAAGCAAAGCCCATATCTCGCAATCCGTGAAGCCGTAGTTCGCTCTGTCAATATTGACCGTAACAAGGACACCTTAGCGTTAGAGGTAACGTATTGGTTGGCCACGCCGAATGGAGAGGATTGGGGCGATTGCGTTTTGGCGGAATATGTTTCGGATAACTACAACAGATTGCTCGCTCTACTTAAACCTGCGTGGATGGCTGGTTCTAATAATTGGGAGGATTAATTGTTAAAGTTTCATAACTGGGGAATATATCTCGGAAAAGTGTTGTATATTTGTCCCATTAAGTAACGAAAAGTGCATTAAAATGAAAACCAAAGCATATTCAACCTCTTTCTGTTCGGTCAAAGGCCGACTGCAAATAAAGTTTTTCCGCAACTCTAAGGAGTACCGCACGAAACTTACCAAGATTCCCGCAACTACGGAAGACTTGGCAAACCCGTCTGCATTGCTTAATGCTACATTGGCAAAGTTTAACGCTGACATAACGAAGGCACTATACTTGGCAGAGCTTGACGGAATTGACCCGTTTCAAATCGTATTTCCAGACGAAGTGGAATCACAACTCTTGCCCTCCCCTTTGGCTCACTTTACGGGTGCGGCGAAAAGGGACGCTAAACTACGCAATTTTGCGGCGTATATCGACAAATCAACCGACTGGGATGATCTGACCGATTTGTTTATTGAGGAGTACAAGGAAATCTTGATCGCAGAAGAATATTCGGATAATACCATCAGGGCGTACATGACTGGTCTAAAGGTTGCACTCGACAAGGCAAGGCGTGACGGATTTACATTTCCAGCTTTGGAATACGAGAAGATCCTTCGAGGAAAAGTAGGCACATCAGTCGGTGTTTACTTAACTAAGTCGGAAGTGGAGGCGTTTGTATCGGTTAAGACGGAAAACGATTTAGAAGAAGCGGTTAAAACGTTAGCGCTTATAGGATTTTTCGTTGGCGCACGTTTCTCGGATTATTCGCAGCTAAAGTCTGCCAATATCGTTTCGGTTGAATACGAGAATGCTGACGGGAGCCGTGACGAGGTTAAACATATCCAATACGTGTCGAAAAAAACTGACACACTTTCGCAAATTCCGCTTAAGCCCTGCGTTATTGGACTATTGGAGAAGAAAATTATATCTCCCACTCACCAGCAAATGAATCGGATTCTGCCTATTTTGGCTGAGCGTGCTGGAATCGTAGCCGAATCTACGGTCGTACATGGAGGCGTTACAGAAAGTGGCCCACGCTGGAAGTTTGTAAGAAGCCATTCGTGTCGTCACACATTCGCGGTTAACGTATATTTGAGCTTCGAATACGACATTCGCTCGATTGCAAAGTTTCTTGGGCATAAAAATATTGAAACGACCATGGGATATATATCTTGTCCGGCAGTCAGAAGAACTTCGAATATTGTTAGCTGGTTCCTGTAGTATGCCCCGAACTCCCCTCTCTTACTATTACCGCCTCGTCTACGCTGCCATTCTCTTCGATAGCGGACGGACTATTCGGGACGTGGCGTTCGTTCTTAACCGTGACCGCTCTACCGTTTGCATGTATATGCGCAATTTTGACAAGGAAATCTCATGCAACGAGTCATTCCGATGGCTTGCGACTGGAGTGGATGCGATGATAAGGGAAAGACCGGACATGACGCTACGGCTCGGGAAGGACGGAGTGATGCTAAATTATGTTAAATGATTCGAAAGGATTTGGAAATACGGAAACGAGTAGGTATCTTTGTTTCCAATAAGATTGCTAAACCATTGACTATAGAAACAAAACCGCAACTATGAACGACAAATCATTCACCACTCTTGCCCATAAGTATCCGAAGGGCTGTAAATTGATTGCGTCCTCGCAGTGGGAACCCTTTCACGATGGACGCATTATTGCTCATCTAACCGATGGAATGTATAAGGTAGAAGCTGGCGGAGTTGGATTTGACGCCTCAGAATGGTACATTTCTACGTATTACACCATCGAGCTGCCTGACGGAAACTGTATTAATTAATAACAAACTAAAACTAACTAAAAATGCGCACAGTAACACCGATGTCGTTTCCCATCCAGTCGTATTCTCAACGGAAGAACTTCAGGAGGATAAATAAAGCTTGGAGGATATTGGCCGACCATTGCAAACATGAACACACTACGCTTGTCGGCGGGAGCCTACCAGACAGATATGAAGAGTCATACTGTTCGGACTGCCATTCTAAAATATTTGAATCAATTTAATAACTAACCCCCTATATTTATGCAATCACTATCACGCCAATTGAAACGCGGAAACGCAATGATTATTTTCGACTCAGTGTTCAAAAGAATCGAGCGCATTCCTAAGCGCGGAACTTCGGTTAAGTTCTGGAAGTCAAATAAGAAGAACCAAATGCTCGAAGAAGAAAAGAACGTAATCCTGACATCACCGAAGCCTATTGTCGGAAAGGTTGGGAGAAAGAAGGAATGGGCGAGTCTTACGAGTAAGCGCCCGTTGAATGTTGCGAACCATAAAGTCGTGGTATTATGAGCGGAGGTGGATTGAGATTCAACGATGGTAAGAGCAGGGTAGACCTTCTCCCCTCGTTCGCTATCGAAAAGATGGCTGAAGTTTTAACGGTTGGTGCTAAAAAGTACGCTGAGCGAAATTGGGAAAAAGGTATGGCTTGGTCAAAGGCGTTGGCCTCATTGAAGCGTCACCTATCCGACTTTGAGAAAGGCATGGATATTGACCCAGATGACGGGCAGTTACTCATGGCTAAAGTTATGACAAATGCTGCATTCCTTACCGAGTATTATAAGATTTACCCGCAAGGAGATGATCGACCCAAATCATATCTTTCCTATCCGAAGATAGGATTGGATATTGACGATGTTCTGGCCGACTTCATACCGACTTTTGCCAAGAAATTCAACCTACCAGAACCTTCCGCTTGGGCTTGGTCTTACAATAAGAACGAGTGCTTTAAGAAGATAGAGGGCAAGAAGTTGGAGGAATTCCTACTATCACTTCCAGTCAGAACAAAACCCGAGGATATACCTTTCGAGCCTCACGCTTATATCACATCAAGAAATGTCCCCACATCAGTCACCGAAAGATGGCTTGAGATGAACGGGTTTCCATGCGCCCCAGTCTATACGGTTGGCCACGACCAATCCAAGATAGATGTGGCGAAACAGTCTGGTATCGAAATTTTCGTAGATGATCGCTACGAAAACTTCATCGAACTTAATAATGCCGGAATATGCACCTACCTATTCGATTGCTCTCATAATCGCAGGTACGATGTAGGGACTCGCAGAATTAAGGAATTAAAAGATTTACCTTGGTTCAAATGAAACGCCCCAAACTAATCACCCGCGTCCAAATTAAATTCCACGACCGCCCGTCAATTGTCCTGACCCCGAATATCGAGGTTAAGTCAAGAATGGCTTACGAGCGGGAACTTCGGGTGAAATACCCTGATTGCAAATCAATTTTAATGACGTATAACGAAAAGGAGGGATAAAATATGAAAAATATTGATAATGCTTTAATGTATTGCTATACGGAATTGTATAAAAATGCAGAACCAAGCGCAGACTTCCAAATATTGATGGATAACGCCTTTATTGATGAGAACGGTCATAAGAATATTGACTGTATGGCGTATGAGATATCCGATTCTAAAATGGATGAAATTATATCGGAGACCATAAAGATGTTTAAGATACCGAAATTTTATCGAGGTGGATTTAAAACTATGATATATCTGGGATGTTCTCCTAAATCTAAGCGTAATTAGTTTTGCCATATCGTTTAACTTACTTATATTTACAGACTTAGAGTTTATAACCAATACTAAAATAAATGATTAAAAAGCAGGTTAGAATTACGTGGGCTGAATTGAATTTGATTTGTGCGATGCGGAACATCTTGTCCGACGGATTCAGGGAGGATGTGCAAAGAACTACATTCTTATTAAGGCTGACGGATGACGAGGCTGGAACGGTCAAGGCGTTCAGGGCTGGCGATATTTGCAAGGTCGGAAAGCTTGAGTTCTGTCAAAACGAGGCGCAAGGATTGAGCCTATATGATGGCAAGAGTTGGAATGTGGTGGCCGAGAAGGTTAATCCGAATAGGGTTCCAAGAGGGGTGAAGGAAAAGAATACACCACTCTTGCCCTCCCCTACTCACGCCAAGGGTGATAAATCAGCCGAGGAATACATTCGGGACTTAGAGGCCGCTCTTGAGTTACGAAAGGCATCCAAAGCTGAAGTCTACGAAATTAAACCCATTGAGCGTGATGGATGCGGGCAGAGTCAATCTGTCGCTATCGTCCTCCTTTCGGATGCGCACGTAGAAGAGGTTGTGGAGCTGGAGTCCGTCCTTGGATGTAACGAGTACAATCCCGCCATAGCGAAGGCAAGAATGGATGCGTTTTTTGTGAATTCGGCCAAGCTTATTAGCCACGACCAGAGATCATACACCATTAATCATGTGGTATTGGGTTGCCTTGGAGATATGATAGGTAACTGGATACACGATGAACTTATGCAGACTAATGCAATGTCGCCCCTCGAAGTTATCTGGCATGAAATACTGGCAGGATAACCTTAAGGTTGACAAGATTACATTCGTTGGTGTAGTCGGGAACCACGGAAGAACCACTAAGAAATCTCAATTCGCAAATGCCACCGATGTCAGCATGGAATATTTCATGTATAAGGACATCGAAGAAATGGCTAAAATATTAGGTCTTACGAAATTTGAGTTCGTTATACCAAAGGCTGAGATGGCCGTAGTTAAAATATTTGATAAGAGATTCTTATTTTATCATGGTACAAGTGTTAAATTCATGGGTGGCATAGGTGGATTAGTTGTTCCCTTAATGCGTTGGTTTTTGAGGCTTTCCGCTGTATTAAAGATAGATATGGCTTTCGTTGGACACTTCCATCAATCTATCTACACGAAAAAATTCACTTGCAATGGAAGTTTGAAAGGCTATGATTCTTATGCTATCGGCAAAGGGCTTGATTTTGAACCCCCACAGCAGACTAAATTAATACTAAACGAGAAGCGAGGAATAACCAGCTATACTCCGATATTTTTGGACTAAATTATGGTTCTCACTAATCCCTCGAATCAAACAAAATCCTTCACCCATGCCCAGTTTTACACATATTGTCTGGCGGTTGAAAAGAACAAATCATTTCTCGAATGGGCGAAACAGAACCATGCACAGGTCAGGGTAAGCGACGGTCGTGGGTTACTGCTCAGCACGGATATTGTGTGCGCCTATTTGAGAAGTATTGGATATAAGATTAAAGAATAGCCACATTCGCATCGTTATCACAGGTGGCGATAATGGGGCATAATGTAATGATAATATAGCTAAACTCGCACAGAAATCATGTTTTATCAGTTGTTAGTGTGCGAAAATTGATAACTTACTAAACCGAACTTAACAAAACTAATTATGAAAACCTATCTAAAGTACATTCTCATAGCCCTACCCCTCGTGATAGGTCTTATCTTTCTTATCCCCGCTTCCAGAAGGTACGTTAATCTTCAGATCCGAAGCTACCATACTCCAGTTGAGGATTCCCTCCGTGCCGTCATTTTCGCACGAGACCTACAAATCAACACTCTTGCCTCCGACATAGCCTCGGAGTTAGACACGATTTATATAACCCGGACAAGGTACGTTAAAGAAGAAGCCAAAGTCGCAGCCCTACCTGATTCGTCTCAGGTTAAGCTATTTCTTACGAACTACCCTGACACGACACCAGCAGACGCAAATACAGCCCTTCTAAGCCCTCCTATCCCAATACCGTCCATTCGCTCAGCCAACCTGACTTTCGTCAAACTGACGGCATCCAACGACGAGAACGGGCATCTATGGAGCATTACTGACAAACAGGGACAAGAGGTGAGGTTGTTGCAAGCGAAAGTGTCCGACTACACTACGCTGGCTCAAGATATTTCTCTTCAGCGCGACTCCTGCGCCCTGGATAACGGAGCGCTGACTGAAACTGTAATCGAGCAGGATATGAAAATCGAGAAACAGAAAAGGGTGATAATTGGAGAGACGGCAGCCTTGGGCGCTATTGTGATGGTTGGTATAATCAAGGTGCTGACTATATTCTTTTAGCGGAGAGGGCTTGGCGCCCGGTAGTTTTAGCCAGAATACCAATATAGTTGTTTATTTCCCCCAAAAGTACAGTTTTTGTCGTGTATAATCGACAAAAGAACAATATAACGGGATTTTTGTAACAAATATTACCTACTTTTGTTAAATTTTTTCGCAAATGTTTGCTACTTTTGCGAAAAATTAAGCCAAATTCCCAAGTAGAAATCCGCCAAATTACGGAATGAAATAGCGCCAAAACACGGAATTCACATCACTCTTGCCCTAAATAAAAGATTTGCGATAAGCGCCACTAAACGGTATTTATCGCAAATTATTACTTTATATGCAATCGGGTATAATTTCGCCCAATCGTATCACTATTATATCATATCGGGTATAATCGTATCAGTTACGGCTTTTTTAAATTCTCTATTACCGTCATTATGGCGGTTCCAGTCGCAATGCAGGCAAATATAAGCGATAGTCGTATATCGAATTTCAGAGCGAATACTTGATTCAAAACGGCCTGACATACCAGCATATAGAACGAGCCTATCATTATGTAACGCTTTGAACTTTCGTCGGTGTTATTGGAAAGTAGTCCGAGCATTAGTGCCCGCTCTTCTGTTATTAGCTGCTTGAGATAGGTGAATGGATTTTTCATGGCTTTATGCGTTTAAATGAAATTTCTCGTAAATATTGGATCCGACCCTCTTTCTTAGCACTTCCCTGCGGTTACGGGGGGAGTAGCTTACATGAATCCATTTGGGCTTACTGTCGTTACCTTCCTCCCATAAAAGCTGGTCAAAAGGAAGATTGTCCTGAATAAACAGAAATGCCTTACGCATTTCCCTGCACTGAATGTCGGCAGCTTGACCTTTTGTGTGCTGTGAAGTTTTTGCGCCTTTGGCCGCCTTGTTTAGTTGTGCCCCACGAAATCCGCTGCTTACGTCTATCTCATAGCCTAAGTAGTCACGTAGGGGTTGTAGGATATTGTCGGCCAATTCGTCCAATTCCTTTTCCTGCTCTGGGGTGGGTGTGTTGTCAATATCGTTATTCGGGTTTTTGTCGGAATTTACCGCATCCGCCAAGTCGGACTGAATCAGTTCGTCCAAGGTGAAGTTTTTTGAAAGTTGCTCGTCTGTCATACTGTTAAGTGTTTTTGAGGTTATTTGTTGCGTGTTTTTGAGCGGATTCGCGATTCGCGAAATGCGAATTACGGTACGATATTTATTACTGCCCCGTTTCTCCATAGGCTGCCGGAAGCGAGACCCGATGATGATGTCGGCAATCCCGACATCGAAATAGTCGTGGCGGTTTGTGATAATATTACATTTCCAATTCTTACTTTAAAGATGTCATTAGCGTCGTCCTTACCTCTCCAGTACATATATCGGTCGGTTCCAGTAAAGGAGAATAGTCCGTCTGCCCCAATCATGGCACGATGGATGGTAGCAGTACAGGTCACATTTGTGGCAGCCCCAACGCTGCTTGCTGTGATAAGCGGATGCACTATCAGATAGTCTTCAGGATCCCATCCTAATGGATTATCCATATAGATGGTTGAGCGGAATTTGACCGATCCTTTGAATATTGGGATAGCCGACAATGCCGCTCCGTCCGTATAAGCTCTGGTATATAATCCGCCGACCGCATACCACCCAGATGTATTCGTTGCGATGACTACTCCGTTATTTATCAACTCCAATTTATATGCCAAGTTGCAACTTACCGTCGAATAGGTATTGTCGGTATAAACCGATGGAAGACTGAATGCTGAATAGTTTCTTAGAAACGCCGAAATGGTCGAATTTGCCTCAATCGCAATCTCATCGCTTTCCATGACATCCTCCGTCAATCCGACCGATAAATTCTGCTGTTCAGTCTTGAACGGAATAGTGTAGGTATGGTCTGCTATTGCCGTAGCGATGGATTCGATGTCGTCATCCGTAATCTTGAAGTGGTCGCTGATTACGTTACCGCCTACAAGCTCAAGCAGCCCGAACTTGCCGTAGCCTGAAGTGCCGTCAAGGGTAATGTTTGGAATGAAGGCGGGATTGGAGTAGTCCGTAGAGGCCACGCCTGATATAGTTCCAGTTTGCGACACTAATTTTCCATTCATAAAAATAAACCCAGCCACGTTCGCTCCTTGCGCAAGAAGCATCCCCGTAGCTATAGATTCAAAACTTGCCCCGTATGGATTCCATTTCGAGGTGTCGGTAGGTAGGGTATTTGGGGCTATTATGCCAGCATCCGAGCGGGTAATGAAATAAGACGACTCGTAATAAACCGCCTGAACTGCGAATTCGCTGCCAGAGTAAGCTGTGTCAGCATTCCATACTCCATTATAGGTTGAAGCAGGGCCGACATTTCCGACAGCTCCAGAGAGCCTCTGCGGTGTTGACCAATAAGGACTCATCACTACTCCAGCCGCTGTCTTTCTGGCTGTGGTAATCCACATATATTGAAGAATGGCAAGAGCTGGTGGAACTGTTGTCCATCCGGTCGGCTCGGGGTCGGTAAGGACTATTGATGGAGCTACTGTCGGACTTCCGTTCACCGCATATCTATGTTCGTAATAATTTCCGGTTGCCCCTTGAACGCCAGCGTCACCCCTAAATTTAGACCATGTATAGTCTGTTTTAGTAGTACTTTCGATTGGTGAGAGTTTATTTACAGCAATTCCAATATACAAAGTGGCTGATGTCGGGGTATCGTACAGTCCAGTTCCATCCGCTACGTCGGCATATTTAATCCAAGTGTAATAAGTCAGTCCATTATCGCCAGTGTCACCTTTTACGCCCGTATTGCCAGTATCCCCTTTTATTAGAGACCATGCGTAATCGGAAGCGGTAGTTGATTCGGTTCCTGTCGTTTTGTTGTAAGCGAGTCCGATGTATAGTTTTCCGTCAGGGCTATCCGATAACCCTCCGCCTATTGCCGTATCGGCATACTTTATCCAAGTATATAGGGACCCTCCGGCGGCTCCGGTGTCGCCAGTAAGACCTTTGTCCCCGTAAACGCCGATAATGGCGGGAGTTGAATT
>Ga0302272_1001069_pt1 | contig 12458 bp, 13 predicted proteins | sample III_Bog_N1_2_FD_198772 | JGI IMG/M metagenome (GOLD analysis project Ga0302272, IMG submission 198772) | Peat permafrost microbial communities from Stordalen Mire near Abisko, Sweden - III_Bog_N1_2 | ecosystem: Environmental > Terrestrial > Soil > Wetlands > Peat | place: Sweden: Abisko...
TTTACAGAGATTTATCAAAGGAAGAAAATTTGTTCCGGTTGATCAGAAAGAGAAACCTAAAGATGGTTCTAATCTTCCTCCAACTCTTAATCCTCCTCCTCCATTGTTATTGAAGAATGAAAAATGAATTTTATACTCAAACGTATGGGAGCTGTTTTATAACTCAAATAAAGCAGTTCACAAGATTGAGGTAGTAATATAATATAGGTTGCAGATAGTGCTTTAAGATAGAGACAAAAAAAGAGTTACCTTTGTAGCCAATAACATTTTGCAGATAAATTCCATCACCTTTAAATTGACGGTGGTGTTATCTCAGACCACTTTGTCGGTTCAACGCATTCACAATTACACGAAAATTATGACCCACGGATTTATAAAAGTAGCTACCGCTGTTCCACACCTGAAAGTGGCCGATTGCCATTACAATACTACCCGTATTCAGGCTATGATGGATCAGGCTGCAAAGGAAGGTGTGCAGGTTGTATGTTTTCCTGAGCTTTGTATCACCGCCTATACCTGTGCCGATCTTTTTCATCAACACCTGTTGGTCGAAGAGGCTGAGGCAAGTTTGCAGCAATTGCTGGCATCTACGTCATACCTTGATATAGTGGCTATTGTCGGTCTTCCGGTACGCGAAAACAATCGTCTGTTTAATTGTGCCGTGGTGATTAAATCGGGTAAAATAATTGCGGTGGTGCCTAAAACGCACTTGCCTAATTATGGCGAGTTTTACGAAAAACGCTGGTTTGCCTCTTCGCTCAATGCGGTGAACGAAACGGTTGAAATTGCTGGTCAAACAGCTCCGTTTGGAATTCATTTATTGATAGGAGAGGAACAATTGCGATTCTCTATCGAACTTTGCGAAGATTTATGGGTACCGGTTCCTCCAAGTTCGTTGCACACGTTGATGGGTGCTCAGCTCGTTTTCAACCTTTCGGCCAGCAACGAAACAATTTCTAAAAACGACTATCTTCTTTCGTTAATTGCCCAACAATCGGCTCGCTGTGTGGCCGGATATATATATGTGGGAGCCGGTTTCGGCGAATCGAGTCAGGATCTTGTCTTTGCAGGCAAAGGCATTGTGGCCGAAAACGGGCGCATTGTAGCTACTTCGGAGCGATTCTCATTTGAAGAACAATTACTTGTAAGTGAGATTGATACCGAACTATTGACAAACGAACGACAAAAGAATAGTAGCTTTGCACAAGATGGATTGGCAATGTTCAACGATGTGCCCGAGTATCGGTTGGTGGAGTGCCAAATACCGGAAACAATACCTTTTACGTTGACACGCTCGGTATCACCCACACCTTTTATTCCTGCGGGTTTAGAGCTTGACAAGCGCTGTGAGGAGATTTTTTCTATTCAGATAGGAGGTCTGGCTCAACGCTATGCACATACGCAATTAAAAACCGCGGTGATTGGTGTATCGGGTGGACTGGACTCTACGTTAGCACTTTTGGTTACAGCATTGACATTCGACAAACTCTCCATTCCACGCAAAAATATTATTGGTATTACTATGCCGGGCTTTGGCACCACAGGGCGCACTTACCGCAATGCCATTGATTTGATGACATCATTGGGAGTTACCATCCGCGAAATTGATATTACCGCAGCTTGTCTGCAGCACTTCAAAGACATCGGTCACTTACCCGACACACATGACGTGACGTACGAAAATACACAGGCGCGTGAACGTACGCAAATACTCATGAATATTGCCAACAAAGAGGGCGGTCTGGTAATCGGTACCGGCGATTTGTCGGAACTGGCGATGGGGTGGTGCACCTACAATGGCGACCACATGTCGATGTATGCTGTCAATTCGGGCGTCCCCAAAACATTGATTCGCTATCTGGTAAACTGGGTGGCCACGCATAAGGTGAGTGGCGAGAGTGCGCTTACATTGCACGATGTTCTCGACACACCTGTTAGTCCTGAGCTGCTGCCTACCGATGCCAATGGTGATATTGCCCAAAAGACCGAAGATATTATAGGACCGTATGAGCTGCATGATTTTTTCCTTTTCTATATGGTGCGTTACGGTTTTCGTCCTGCAAAAATTGCTTATCTGGCTCAACATGCCTTTGATGATAAATACAGCAATGATGAGGTAAAAAAGTGGCTTAAAACCTTTATCCGTCGCTTCTTTAGTCAACAATTCAAGCGTTCTTGCCTGCCCGATGGCCCCAAGGTGGGTTCAATCAATCTCTCACCCCGTGGCGACTGGCGTATGCCAAGCGATGCTTCGGCTTCGCTCTGGATAGATGACGCGGAGAAACTGTAAATAACTATTGCCTGTACAAAAAAATGGCACCTCAACTACACGTTGAAGGTGCCATTTTTTTAGGTGTAAACCTTACTAAACAGAGAATTTAATATGGGATGTCGGGTGTTCCTGCCGGAAACTCCATGTTTTTAAGGGCTTTCTTTTTTGAATTATGTCCGAAGGTAAGTGACATGCCTACCTGTGCGTTTAGTTGTTTTGTTTTTTTGGGGATAATTCCATCGGCAAACGAAGTGGGAACATAGTCGCTGGCAAAGAAAATATTTACCGGGCCGGCTATTAGATTAAGTCCAAGACCAATAGCACTTCCGCTGTTGTCGGTAAACGCATAGCTTAACGAGGCATTTACCCAATACAATGGGCGGAAATTGGCCGAAGCCATCAATGTGCTGGTAGATGTATTGTTTTTAATTCTATTGTCATAGAGCATTCCTAATCCAATTTTATTTTTCAACAGGCTGTATTCGGCACCTATCCTTATGTGAGCAGCCAGATTTGTGGTGTAACCGGCTCCGTTAGGCGAATAAGACATTGCTTTTTTCAACGTGTCGGCAATCTGCTCTACACCACTATTCGTGTCATTGATATTGAAAGACATGTTGTTGAATTTGGTGTCGGTTTTCATTGAAGCTTCCCAGTTGCTTTTTTTCCAGCGAATGAAACCAAAATCGGTGATAGCAGCCGATATTGTAAGGTCTTTAATTGCTTTGTAGGCCATTCCGGCATCCAGACTTACGCCCATTCCTGTAAATTTCATCGGGTTGGAAAATGAGTCCATGTTTTTGAAATCGGGTGTGCCGTCACTACCAGCAGGAATATTCATAGGTAAACTTATACGCATGGTTCCTGCGGCATGGAGGGTGGTGGTGGTTTCGTTGCCAATCAATGACAATCGGGTGAAAGACATATCTGTATTCATTTGTCCCAATAGTAGTTTAACCTTGCCTCCGACACTTAGTTTTGTACTTATCTGACGGCTGTAACCAAACGCAGTTTCCAAATAAGTGCTTGCATCGACTGATAATGTATTCAGTATGTAACTTTTGGAGGCAGTTGTGAGAGGAACTCCTTCAAGCAAAATAGTAACCATGTCTTTTGGAATGTTGAAATCGCTTGATGTACGCTCTGCAATGCCAAATGAGAAGTAGTCCTGATTGTTGCGAACTCCAAATCCTATAATATTCACGCGGGTTTCTTGTCGTAGATTAGTGGTGGGTTTCAGAACGTTTAAAAAACCTGAGTAGTCGGCATTTTTGTCAAAGGCAGAGATAGTTTGCCCATTTACAGACTTTAGCAAATCGTCTGCAGCAAAGGAATTATTGCCAATACCCACATAAAAACTTGGTAGATCAATATAAAACTTTTGCGTAGGAATAAATCCGGGATTTAAGGCACTTCTCGAAGGAATATTTTCCATAAAATAGAGCGTGCTTGCTTGTGCAATAGCTTGTTGGCTAAAGCTTACACACACACAAATAAAAAGCAGAATGCGAATAATTGATTTCATAAGCAGAGGTTTTATTGAAGATTAATTTATTGCGAAAGAACAATATACTTCCTCTTTAACGTGTGATTTTGGCAGTTGTTGTATTCGGGAGGAATCAAACTTTATTTTCAAAACAGGGAATAACGCCTGTGAAAAATAAAAAGTGACACAACAACAATGCAAATATAAGTCACTTTTCTGTTTTTGACGCAGTTTTAGAGGAAGTTTTTAATGAAAAATTCAGGAATTGGCGTGATTCCTGAATTTTTACCTGTGATCCTTTTATTGATGAAGAAAGATTTCGCAGGTGTCGAAATTGATTTCCCAATGCGAATCTCCTTTGCCTTCCCAATGGTATTTGCTACTGGTATCGTCCCACCATTTTTGGAATTTTGAAGAAGATTCTCCCATATCCATCACAATTTTATCATACAACGGACTTGAGGAACCTTCAATACATTTAAATAATTCGATAAGTCCGTTTTTTCTCTCAAAAAGATATTTTATTTCATCTCTTTCTGATTCAGTTACTTTCCCCACCAATTTCATTTTCATTTTTTGTGTTGGCATAGTTAATGAGTTTAAATGCTGAAATTTCTATCTTGTGTTTTTGTGCAATTTCAAATGGATCTAAATAATCAATTTCTGGTATTGTCTCTATTTGGCGCGTAAAATTCTTGCTCTCTTTCAATGCGATAGACATTAAGCGCGATGCTTCTCTTTCGATGTGCGATAACCGACACTGTTGATACGAAGGCGTGTTAATTTCAGAGGTAAGCTTCTTGTTTAGAAAAACGCATCGCCGGCATTGATAAGTATCACATATTCGGCAAATTGGAGCATATTTTAGCTCCAGTAGCTGCTTGTTTTTTATCTCAACGTCATTCTTTATCTCACCTAAAGTGCTATCTTCATTGTGATAATAGAAAGCAGGACATAAATACAATTTCCCATTTGGAGCGACCGATAAATGACTTAACCCGGCATTACAATTGTTCATTTGCGCTAAAAACATTCTGTCAGTCAGGAAATTTAACTCCGGTATTTTATTTCCAGATAAACTGTCCTGAATATAGAGCGATATTTGTGCAAGTTGAGAGGCATACTCGTCTAAATCTTCGTCGCGATATTTTTCAATATCGGTCAACACAAGGTTAATCCGGGTGCATTTTGGCGCAAGCATACTAATGCAGGTATGCAATTGCGGAAGATGTTGCTTACTTACACGTAATATTACATTTCCATCTTTTAAGCCCTTTATATCAGCGTTTTGTAGTAAATTTTTCGGCTGAATTACAAGTATCGAATCCTGATACGTAGCATATAACTGGAGTGGAACTATTTTGATATGCTCAACCTCGTCTATGAGCGCATTGTATTCAAGCGGCAGATCGTACTCAGGAAAGAGAAAATTTACTTTCAGGTTATTTTTTAAGGCGAAAGTAACTGCATTTTTAAGATGAGGCAAGGAAATTAGGTCGTCAGTTTTATTGTCAAAAGGTGTATTTTCATACGCGCAATATGATACAGACGACTTACTCAGAATAATGGCTAAATATTTGAACATAAATAAAATATGGCTTGTTTTAGAAATCGGTTCTTAACTCTTTATTCAGTTTTTTACTGAGTTTATTCCAGAAATAATTGTTGGCTCTCACTCTCGCCTTGTGCAATGCACAAATGTATGTGGCTCTTTGAAAAATGGTGTCAGTATCGGCAAAATCGTAGTTAGCTCCCTGACACCAGGCACAACCTGTAGCGGCCTGACAATCAATGCACTCAGGTTTACTCTGCGTAACCATATCGAGCGTTAAAAATGGGCGGAGTCTGTTTTTGTCAATCCCGTCAGCAAAATTGCCAATCATGAGTTCCTTTCTGTGTTGCAGTGAAAAATCCACAAATCTATTACAGGGATAAAAATTGCCTTGAAAGTCAATTGCCATCATTTTGCCGGCTCCACACCAATTCATGTTTTCTTTGTAGGGATGGCCAATCATTTTTGAGAAAAATGAGCAGGAAAAATCTTCGTAATATTTCTGTGCAATGATTTCATCGGCAAGGCTTACTAACTGATCTTCAAACATCACTTCGTCCCCGGGTTTCCATACATCTTCAAAAACCACATTGATATTTACATCCTTAACACCTAATTTCCAGAGATGCAATACACTCTCTTTGATGTAAGGCAAATCGTCTCGTGATATTGTAACCTTAGTGGCAGAATGTGGGAACTGCTTAATCCACAGAGGAATGTTCTTCACCACATTGTCATACGATCCCCTTCCGTTCGGGTAAACCCGCTGTAGATTGTGTTTTGTTTTTGTGCCGTCAATAGTAATCTGAATACTGAGGTGAGTCAGATTTTTTTCAATGTAATGTTGAACTTTGTCGCTGCTGTATAATAGTCCGTTGGTAGTAAAACTAAAGCGATAACTATTGAAACACGGGTGGTTTTTTTCGTATGCCTGTATTTTGAAATAATCGCAAATCTTGTCGATAAGCTCAATTTCCAGTAATGGCTCTCCACCAATAAAATCTAATACTACAGAAGTTTCTTTGCTAAAATCATCATTTTCAAGCAAATAATCAATTGCCTGTTTGGCAATTAAAAAATCCATCTTATTCAGATTATTTTTGCCTACCAAGTAACAATATTTGCACTGAAGTTGGCAATCTTCCGTCACAATAAATGTCACGTTTTTGGTTTTGCCCTCTTCCCATGAATTTGTTCTGTCAATTTTAACCTGGTTATTTTCAGCCATTTATTATAGAGTAAAATTGTGTGTATTATATTTTTTCAGATGTCGAAGAAATGCTACCGGTTATTAGGCTCCTATTCTCAGGTAAATGCACAGCCTTTCCATCTCGATTTTATGAGATGGTTGGTTTCATTTATCAAGTGTGGTATAGTAAGATAGAAATACTTGGAACGATTCCCGTATTTTGGGTGTAAAGTAAGGATCAGGTTAATAGCTATTTACCATGCACCTCCAGAACAACCTCCAGAGCATGAGCCTTTACATCCTTCACAACCTCCTGTGCAGAATCCTTCGCACGTGGTTTTGCATGAGCCTTCGCAACTTCCTCTACAGCCTCCCTTGCAGGTGGCAAAGCATTCTCCTTCGCAGGTTCCTAAACATCCCGAATCACATGTTGTTCTGCAACCGCCTTCACAGGTTAAGCTACAATCATTAGGTTCGGTGGAATTGTGCTTGTAAGGATCTTGCTCCATTTTGTTTTTCATTGCAGATGCAGTACCCACACCACCTAAGCCGAGAAAGGCAATGGTGGGCAAAGCTGTTTTTACTACAAAACTAATAAAGTCTCTTCTCGATTTGTGGGATGAATCGGTGACTTCATTGTCAGCTTTTTTTGAAAAATGGTTCTTTTTCATCCGTAAATAATTTAAATTTGTAAATGAATGGTGTCTATTCCTATTTGCAGGAATAGTTCATCACTTTATTGATTAAAATGCTTTATTGTCAGAAGAATAGAATTAAAGAATGGAATTGGTCTGAATTTTACCTTTTATCTCCTTCAACGTCACGGAGATATTGCTGATGACTCTTAAAAAAGCCCATAAAGTGACAGTTGAGATAAGAGTTGCCAATGTAATGGCCAGACCAGTAGCGCTAAAAGCTTTCATAACACCTGAACCAATTACGTCGCCTTCAGATGAGTAATAGTTTTGCTGTCCCGTGACAAACACCACTGAAAACAGTAAGATTAATGAAGCGACAATACCAACGACTAGAATGATGTTAGCAATAAGCGTCAGGTATTTTTCATCCCGAAGTTCATCTACACCTTTTTTCTCCTTTTGGTTGTAGGTAGTCGAAATATTTTGTGTGTTATTTGTTTCCATTATATAGGATTTAGTAAGATTATCGTCTTCGGCCGGATACTCTTGTGGGTGTTTGTCCCTGACTGTCCGAAGCCACTGGCTGACATTTGACAAAAGTGATTTTAATCACACCGTTTTGTGAATAGAACAGTTGTTTTTCTTCGTTTGCATCAATGTTGAAGGAGTAAGAGGTTTCTGCCTCTACGGTTTTTCCGTCTTTTGTATATTGTTCAGTATAAGTGATATCGCAATGATAAGTTTCAGGATTAGTGCTTTTGGCCTTTACGTAAGCTCCATTGTCGGTATAAACGGTTACTTTACACGATGTGGCTTCAATACGTTCTCCCTGAGCATATACGCCAATGCCCAAAACACACAGGATGGTTAGAATTACTTTTTTCATGATTGTTTGTTTTGAAGATTAAAAATTAGATTAAAAATAGCAGTTTGGTTTTATTGTTTTACCGGATTCAATACGCTGCCCAAAAAGAGAATACTCTTGGTCTGATTATCTCTGATTAAGAATATAAAAGGTCTGTTTGCCACAAATTCAACTGGCAAACTTTTAGCCATTACTACAGCCGTGGAGGCAGCAGCTTCGCTACCTTTTTCGTTTACTTCGATGAAAGCTTTATGTTTTACAAGGCTAATGAAAAGTCCCGGAGCCATTCCTGAAAAATCGGCAGTTTGGCTGAAAGCATCGGTCATTCCCATTTTTTTAAGCATATCGTTTAGTGTGAATTCGGATGTAAATGAAAATTTTGGGATTTCCACTTCCAGACCTATTTTCTCTAACTGATTGCAGTAATTTTCAAATGATTTACTGTTCATGTTTTTCTCAAAATCGGTTATTGAGATGTTCATTCTGGGCAGTAAAATGAACATGGAGACCATTTTACCTTTATATGGGAGTTCTAACACCTGACACTGATTGTCGGCAAAGTAGTTAAAGGAGTCAAATTGCCCCATCATATCCACATCCACATTTTTATTATCAATCGTTGTAAACTTATCCTTCCGGGTATTCTTCACATCAAATTTTTGAAGCCAATCGCCTTTGAAATAGATTGCATTGATAAGTACTAACTCTGCACCGGCCACGTCACCGGGAGTTAGTAATTTATCAATCTTATTGTAGGTTTTTTTCTTAACCCACTGATTAATTGTATCGGCATTGATGATGGAGAAAATAGAGGAACCGTAATATTTTTTTGTCAATGCCAGATAGTCTTTATTGAAAGCACCCGGCTTTTTCCAGATTGCGTTTGCTACCGCTAGTTTAATGCCGTCATTCGCCTGAGTTTTATTCAGCATCTTATTGATAGCCGAAAATCCCTGATGGGTGTTTCCCTGATTTAAGTCAAAATGCAACACCTTACTCATTTGTGCCTCGGTGTTGTTTCGGGCACCGGCATACGTCATGGCAAGGGCTGAGGAGATGCTGTATGGCGAAATAAATACATTTGCTTTTGCGCTAAAGACTTTTTTGAAGATTTCAAAGGCAAAAGTATTGTTGTCCGCCACAGTTGCCTCAAGCGGTTGCGCGTTGGCAGTCAGGCTTATAAATCCTGAGAGAACTACAAATATGACGTGTGAAAATTTCATAATCAATGGTTTATGTGGAGTAAAAAATTTGTCAGAATGGTTCCGGCGAGCCTCCTGTGAGTTTTATCAAATGCTCTATTGCCTTAATGATGCGACTGCCCGAAACCAAATCTTCTCTGTAGAAAAGTTTAATAACTACTCCGAGGCAATCTTTATCGGGCTCATAGTTGAGGCGATTAAAATCGAATTGAAAATCTTCGTAATTGTAATTGGGATTCTTCTGATGTTTAGTGTTATCATAGCAAATCACTTTCTCTTTGCATTTGTTGTGGCTTGCGAGTTTTATTTCAACGAAACGCATGCCTTCTTTTTTCGTGGTTATTTGGCATCCCGACAAATCAGCGAAATGAATTTGCAGATAGGTATCAGTAAATAAAACCTTATCGGCTTTATCCCTTAAATAAAGCCATTCGTTGGCATAATATTGAATCTCTTTTCTCTCAAGATTGTACTTAAAAGTATACCAAACCTGTCTGTCAAATACATTTGGCTTATCATTATAATCTGCCAATCCGGTAGTGCATTTTGAGCTTAGCCAATCAAGCGTTTCTTGCAAAGTTGGTTCTTTGGAAGAGGATTGAGCACAGATGCTTATACCAAACATGAGCAAAGCTAATAGTGAAAATGATTTTTTCATTGTCGGAAGATTTTAATCTTGGTTAGTCGATGTAAATGTTGCCGATGCTTTTTTTGAAACAGGGTTATTAAGAATAAACGCATTGTAAATGAGCACATAAAATTTCTCTTCAATTTTTTGTTTCACTGCATTCCGTTGTGCAATATAATCATCATCAAGTTTGTTCAATTGTTCCAACTGTTCCCGTAATACGTGTCTGAGTGGTTCAATTTGCTTTTGCAGCGTGTCAGGATAGGTATATTGTGAATATGCCAGCACAAATAAGGTAATCGGTTGCACCAATATTGAAGCAATCGCCCATTTCAACACATTCTTACAAAGCTTATTACTTCGTATAATGACATATCCAATTCCCACAATATATATTACAATAGCTGCAAGGTTAAGTAGAGATGTCAAACTGACTAAAGTCGCTTCGTCTATCTGCATTTCTTTTAGAATAGGCAATATAATCAAAATCATAGTGCCGATTGCAATGCTCAGCACGGCCAATAAAATTGCTTTTTTATCGGTGGGTTGATCGACAAAATAACGTTGCTTCAATTGCTTTTTCTCCTCCGCATAAACAGAGTGTATGCTTTTTTCAGCCTCGGCGGTGGAAATATCAAATTCGTTTTCCAACTCTCCGATAATGATAGGTTCGGTAAGTTTTTTATTATAAATACATTGACGGATAAAAGCGGACTTTTCATCCACCACAATTTCCGGTTTGGCTACAATCGCAATCCCCGGATTTTCAGTAAGGCCTCTTTCATACAATATGTCTTTAATCACAGGAATGATATCGCTATTGTATGCCCGTCTGTTGGCTACAATTGACAGGAGTTTTTCGTCGCTGAGTGGACTGTAGTCTTCGTAGATTTTTTGTTGACGCGAGGTGTAGTTGGGTGACATAATGGTTGAATCATAGTTTGACGAATGTGATCAAAATCTTCTTCATGTGGTTATTTGTATTACTCCGAAAATAGCCATTCGGAATTATAAATATCCGTTTTACCATTGCCCCTGTTTTTCCATTCCTCAACTATTTTGAATTTAATCGGAGATGCAGAAATCAATTCACCTGTTATTGTAACATCAGAGATGCAATAATGTGATTCGGGTAATCCAGGACAGTGGTAAAATACATATTTAAACTTCAGTATCCTGCCATCAAATTCAACTGGTAATGGCTGTTCATCTATAATTACGTCTAATCGATCTCCTGTCAGAATAAACTTCTTTACACGGCTTCCATCATTTCCGGTTTTTGAGAATTTGATATAACTCCCGGGTATATTCCACTTTGTAAGCACATCCATTATTTTTTTCTTTTCATTGGCTTTATCCAACCGGTATTCTAGCTTGTTTATGAATGTTTGTACGGTTGCAGCATTGGATGCAGTAGGCGCTAATGCCAGATATTTCTTATAGTTGGTAATGGCATCGGCATAGTTTTCAATTTTCTCCTGCACCTGACCCAATGCAAAATATACATCGGCCCAATTCGGAGCAAGGTTTATCGCTTTCGTAAATTCTGCAATGGCAGCATTGTAATCGGCTTGCGTCTGTGCCAGCTCAATTGCAGCTTGTCCACGGTCGTAATATTTTTTTGCTTCATCAGATTGAGCTTGCGTATAAATAACAGTTACCGTGCAAAACAGAATTACGAATAGCAGTTTTGCAAATAAAAAATGACTGTTGTTCATAGTTAATATCATTTTTGTAAGCATATTGTTCATTGAAATGAGGAGTGGTTAAGTAGCATAATGGTTGAATCAGAGGTGAAAAAAGTATCAAAGTAACCAAAGTTGCTTTGCATTTTAAATTCTACATTAATACCAAACAATTATCTCAAAATAACTTCTTTGAGTTTTACCATATATCGTAACCAAGTCGAATAAACAAGCCTTTATTAAGCACAGCACTGTTTGTAGATAGTTCGTAGCCGGCTTTGATATTGAGATAGTGGTAATTTTCTTTATTAACAGGGATAATTATGCTCAATTGGGGGGTTACAATAAATGAATAATTTGGGGTGCTATCAAAATTTACGCCTAATGCAATCCCGGGAGAAACGCAAATTCCTTCTTTCTCTCGTAAGCTATAGGCATAAGGGATGAAAAATAATACGTTGATATTTCCTGATTTAATCGCATTATCAAAATAATCGAATCCAAACAAAGTTTCTGAAGAAAAAATGGAGTTTTTGGATAGCCTATTGGTATAGCCAAAATCAAATGAATAAATTTGTTTATCTACAGATTGAAATTTAGCTGAAGGATAATATTTTACTCCAAAAGAATATTGTGCAAAGCTATTCATCGCAAAAGCACAAAAAACGAATGTGATAAAAATCTTTTTCATGTGTTTATTCTTTAAGCGTTCGTAGAATGTTGTTGATGTAGAACCACGAAGAGAGGTGCGTTTCTCTCCGTGGTTTTTTTTGTGGCCTCTGTAGAATTGGATAAGGCCATTTTTCTTATTGATGTTACTGCTTCACCAACTTCTTTTCTGCAACGCCGTTTTCGGTATTTATTTTTACAATATAGATACCTTGTGGCAAGGCGGTAATATCGATATAGGTCTTTCCCGTAACCGATTTTGCAAGCACCAG
>Ga0302272_1001074_pt1 | contig 12406 bp, 11 predicted proteins | sample III_Bog_N1_2_FD_198772 | JGI IMG/M metagenome (GOLD analysis project Ga0302272, IMG submission 198772) | Peat permafrost microbial communities from Stordalen Mire near Abisko, Sweden - III_Bog_N1_2 | ecosystem: Environmental > Terrestrial > Soil > Wetlands > Peat | place: Sweden: Abisko...
TGCGTATAAGATGAATGCATCCGCAATTAAAAACGGAGAGAAGGCTTTCAGGTTATTCGGAAAGTTGCGTGATGTTCAGGTTCAGATATTGAAATTAGAAGACGTACAAATGAGTACTGAACTATCCGGCTATTTGTCAATGCTAAAGGAAAAGGAGTCGGAACTAAAAGCGAAGGCTCATAAGTTTACTAAAAAGAAGAAAGTAGTATTTCCTAAGTTGAACAAAAAGCGTAAAATAGAGAAGTCGAAAATACTCAATAAAGCCAACAAATTACTTGACAAGCTGGAACTTAAAATTTATTCCGGATTTATTGACGATCCGGCTAATATTCACAAATTGCGAATCAAGTTTAAGAAATTTCGTTACCAGGTAGAGATGCTTTCGTATATTGAGAAAGTGGATCCCCGAAGCCTTCATAAACTAAAATCTTATCAGGATCAACTTGGGGAGATAAATGATTATGAAGTTTTGATAAATGGAATTGAAAAGTATTACTCCAACAAAGAATGGGAAGAAGATCCTGTTATTGCACTATTTGAACAAGAACAAAACACTTTGTATGAAACGTTTATATTCAATACCGAAACCTTTGTCAAAGATTGTAGAGTTACCCTTCAGTTGAAGCAAATTTGGGCGTAATAAACATGGCCAAATATGAATCGGTGTAGGGACAAGTTGCGACAGGTCCCTACACAAACTATTTTATTCTCTTTTATACCAATCCTATAAAATTCACCGATTGTAGAACAACAGACCTGGGCGAAAAAGGACATTTGTATTTTTCTTAAATCTTACGATAAACGTCGTCGAAAGGTACTCTCATTCTGTCTCCCCATACGCCGCGTTCTTCTCTGATTCCGCAGGAAACAACCATATTGATTTCGGCACCCAAGGGTAAATTCAAGATACGTTTCACTTTTCTACTATCAAAACCTTCCATCGGGCAGGTGTCATAGCTTTCGTTGGCCATTGCTAACATAAAGGTTTGAGCCGCCAAAGCACAGGTTTTATGAACGACAACCCTCACGTCGTTTTCAGATACCTGATAGGGAGTGGCTCTGAACAGCCCAACAATATTTACAAGGGCTTTTCGGATAAATCCAAAAATACCTAAAAAGCGGGAATATAAAAATGGAATTACTTTACCATAGTACAATTGCCATCTTTTTATTCTTTTCTCTTGTTTCTCTTCGGGACTGTTTTTCAGAATGTTTTGAGTTTCCAGTTCAATCATCTTGCTTGCTCTTTTTTTGTAGAAATCCTGCCGTGTAACGAACACTACCATTTGTTGGGCAGTAGTTGCCGATTCCTGATTTAAACAGGCAACGGAGAGTTCTTTTAGAGTCTCCGGACTGGTGATATGATAAAACTCCCAAAGTTGCATGTTGGAGCTGTTGGGAGCTAAAGTCGCAAGTTCGATACAATGTCTTACTTTTTCCGGATCAATGGAAAGATCCTTGTAGTGTCTTACAGAACGTCTGTGATGTAGTATTTCTTCGAATGTCATTTTCTTTCGTGTATTTATACCTTGTTTTTTAATAAAACGGTTATTTATCAGGGAAGTTGTCTGTAATGCATTAATTTATCATGAATAAATGGAGATTGATGCATTGACTTTGTTGGTTCCCACCGAGCTACCCGCACTCTTGTGCAAGCATGTTATGACTATAAATCCGTGATGACAAGGGCAATGTCATTTTTTCTTCAATTTCATTTTCTCCAGATATATAAATAACTCATCACCCCTCAAATTAGTGGTTATAATCTTACCGTTGGGATCAATTAAAAACGAAGTTGGCCAGGATGGAATGTTATAGCCGTTTGCATTTGTTGTAGAGTAGTTTTTTACAATTGTTGGCCAAAACACTTGCTTCTCTGTCATAAACTGTTTTATCTTTTTATTGTAATCATCTTCCACCACACCAATGATTATAAGTTGATCGCTACTAAAAGTATCAAAGACTTTCCTAATATAAGGAAACTCCTTGATGCAGGGTCCACAACCTGTAAACCAAAAATCAAGAAAAACGTATTTCCCACGTAATGCGGTTAATGATACGAGTGAGCCATCCCACACATTTATTCCTTTGATTTCAGGAGCGAGCTTTCCGACTTGTGCAGAGACTAGAGTGCCAGGTAATACTAAATCAGCGGTATTAGATTTACTTGTTTTCTTTTCTATGGGTTGATTCTCTCTGATCAATCTAATTCTAGTCAAATTTTGTGATATAGGTTCAAATCTGAAGTCTACATTACCGACAGTTAAATATTGATTAGACTTTATAATTTTATCTCTTGATAATGGTTGAAAATTAGGTTTGTCTGGAAGAATAAAGATAAAATCGTTGTACATGAATTGATCTGTGCAAATAAAAAATGTTTCTCCTTCGAACGATGCTTTTGCATATCGAAATTGCGGGAAACTAAATGAAACAGAAATATTGTCTTTTGTGCTCGAATACCCTAGCGTAACTGCACACAAAATATTTTCTTGCATTATATTTTTACCGTCAAAATACTCAATTGTAACGCGTTTCGAATTTTCAGCTTCTTTTGAATAAATACTTTTATGCAATGTGTACAGTTCATCATCCGAAAAATCATTGTCTCCATTTGCATCAATTACATATTTCGGTTGGTGAAGGCGATCAAACCCTACAGCAACAGAGATATAATTCCTGACCATTTGGCCGGTCAATCTACAAGTATCTCCAAGTATCCAGTTCTGTTTTTTGAATTCATTCAAAAAATCTGCTCTCGAGATAAGACCATTTCGGTAGTTCTGATAACAAAACTGATTTCGGTTCATGATCATTGTGTATACTTTCAAATCGGTCAATGAATCAGGAAGATGCTTTAATTGAGGATAACCTATTAAAGACATACTGTCAAGCATGTCATTTGATCCAAATCCCGTGGAGGAGTTTCCTAAGGGACCATAACCATCTACTTTTTCATTCAATAATATTTCGGTGGTACCTGTTTTATTCAGAGTCTGTATATTCTGACAATGAATTGTTGTGCTAATCAGTACAAATAAAGAAGTCAATAATAGTATTTTTTTCATGTTGTCTATTTAAATTTCATGTTGTCTGTTTTTATTTCAAGTTTATTGGTTTCTACATACTGGATAGTTCAAGTCTGTCCGACTTCTGGCGGATTACGCTTCGCTAAACTTAAACTATTCACAGACTGCGAAACGACAGACTTGGAAGAAAATAGAAACCTTTTTTTCGCACTATTCCTTTTTGTTCAGCTTAAGTAATAATTTAATTTCCTCTAGTATTGTCGATACATCTTCTTGATACTTACTATCTTTCCAACCATCTTTTTTCTTCATTTCTTTCAAGTCCCTTAAGTCATTGACAATTTGGAGGAACTTTACTAGTATGAAAATATTAAATGCGATTATTCCAACCACAGCGATAAAAATCAGAAAACTATAATCTTCCATTTTGTTTAAATTTTGTTTTAGTTAAATAATCTAGTAAATATACTTAATGGTTTTATAAAAGCATAGTACAATATTCTTTTTATTATTTTTTTGTTGCTAATATAGTTAGCAATTGGAGGACTATTTTTATAGTAAAATTGTATGAACCTACGTCCCCAAATGTAACTTTCAAGAATATTGTCTCTAAATGTTCTTAGTTGAATAACTGTTGGATGGTTGTAATCTCCAGTTGTAGCAGTTGCAATAAAACATCCACTGGTACTTGATTGAGGTGAATTTGTTATCACTTTATAGTTTGGGTCTAACTCTCGAATTTTATTTTCTGCGTTATCCCAAATATCTTTTATCCGACTATTTAGTTCAGTAGCATTGTTTAAAGCACCAAAAAAGTTTCTTCTACTTTCGCTTTGTAAAAATAAGTAATTCATATTCTTATGAATACTCATATAGCTCTCTTTCGTTGGATTTAATTCACACGCTAATATTATCAAATCGAAATGATCTATTATTGCGGGCCTGTATTTCTGCCCGACATTATATATAATTGACAATTTTCTTGTCTGGTGAACAGAATAAAGTGTCCCAGCTGGTATTTGTAATGTATTAAACTCGGTTTCCACTTCTTTGTCAAAGTGCTTAATACTGTCCCGTATTTTTGATTCAGCAATAGATATTAACTCTTTTGATAATTCATTTTTTTCAGATTCTGTTAGTACTTGAAGCTTACTAGCTGTCTTGATACAAGCTATTGTTTCGCTAAATCTCATTTGCTCAAGTGTCGACAAATAAGCACCAGAAATCGCTTTCCCAATCCAATATGCCTTATTGTTTGTGTCCGATTCTAATAGTCTTGAGAAATAGTCATAAGCTTGACTATAGTTTTTTGATTGAAGAGCAGTATTTGCAAGAAGTTCAATCTGATTTTTATTTTCCATAATTTTAGTTGTATCTAATTATAGACATATATATGAGTATTTCTTTATTTTCCTCCACAAATATACAAGAAACATTTAACCTAATATACATTTCTTTGCATTATCTTTTAGAAAACAAAAAAAGCAGAGCAACACTTACGTACAGCTCTACAAATTAGAGGGTTTAGCCTACAATAATAGAACTTACTGTAGTGCTCCCCCTCGCTGCCGCACGATTGTGTCGTGTGGCAATCCTAATTATTTATTTGCTTTCCCACGCGATACAATCGCGCGGGAGCAGGGGTTTATTATTTGTAAAGAAACTGGATGATAAGGTTGAAATTGGATTGCTGCTAACGCGTAAAGGATAGAAAGTTACAACTTTTACGCGCATGTGTACAACTAGCTATAAATGAGTACTTCTACATGTATTTTGTAGTTGGGAAATGCTTTAGAAGTTTAGTTTCATGTATCGTTTCGGGGATAATCTCCTGGATTTCTATGTTACAATGCGTCATCTTCTGTTGAAAATGACCTATTATAATATGAAAATGACTTATCTTCTGTTGGAAATGAGTCATTGTTATATGGAAGTGACTTATCTTCTGTTGGAAATGGATCATTGTAATATGGAAATGCGCCATCTTCTGTTGGAAATGGATTAAAGTAATATGGAAATGATTTATCTTCTGTTGGAAATAGATTAAAGTAATATGGAAATGACTCATTTCCATATTGAAATATTCCGTTGTTATATTGAAAAAATATGCTTTTTATTTCTATAGAAAATTTTCTTTATTCTTTTTTTGCGTTATTATATTCATAACCTATTTCTCGGGAAACAATGAGCATTTCTATTCCTCTATTTCTTTTAATTTGATGGTAGTTAAGCACTTTTACTTATCTTTTTACTGCTTTTAGAATCACATTGCCACCATCCGGCACAACATCAAACGTAATGTATTTCAATGTTCCTTTTTTTAATACTTTAGCTTCTACTTTCTTTCCATTTTGAGTAACGGTGGCGGAAGTCCAGTGCTTGGGTAACGCTCTTCTTATCGTTATAGGGTAGTTATAAACAGTATTGTCCAGCTTATCGATTACTTGTAGGGTTATAGCGGTTGGTTTGTTGGATAGCTCATGAATAAGGACTGCATTTCGTTCTTTGATATAGCGCACCACGTCGCCGAAGGTTGCTACCCAATAGCTATTGGTCTGTTGTTTTACGTAAGTGAGATGCGCTCTCAAAACTGCGGACTGAGTGGGTGAATAACCACCGTCGTTGTCGATGCCATGAATCAGAAATACGCACCAGCCTTTCAGCGAATCGGCTTTCTGCACTCTACTGTTGAAATCGCCTGCGGTTTGGATAGAAGAAGCGCTTCCTGTAGTTAGTGAGCTTATCTTCATAAAATCTGTCGGCGTTTTAGGTTCGATATAACCCTGGCAATGTCTGGCGGCTATGTAAAAGCTTGCACAGAGCGAATCGTTTCCGGGAACACAATAGGGATACGCTATTGTTACGCACGAATGACCTTTGATGTGAGCGTTGATGCTCTCTTGCGAGTTTTTAAATTCAATAAGTTGTTGTGCTGCGGTTAGTGTTCCAAGATTGGTATGCGTTACGGTATGACTTGCTATCTCGTGTCCCTGATCTGCTGCGGTTTGTAACGCGCTCCAGTCTTTTATCCAGTCGGAAGGTACAAACATGGTGGTACGAAACCCAAACTCGTTGAACAAGGGAATGGCTACGGGCAATTGATTAGGACAATTGTCGTCGAAGGTATAACTAATGGCTGCTGCTCTGAATCCCTGCCATGTGGCTACTTCGTAGGCGTTGGAATTGGTTTGCGAAAAACCGGTTGAACAGATAGTACTAAAAATGATGGAGACAAATAGAATGCTTTTTTTTTTCATGGAATGCTTAATCTGAAATGTATTTTGGTTACAAAAGTAGTTATTCCTAACTTTCTCTCGTCATTAAGTGTCAAAAATAGATTCCCGCTTGTATGGAATACTGCGGATTTGAGAGTTTCAAAGAACTATCTACACGTGATCTAAAATCGGAGAAGCGTTCATAGCCCACATTGAGAAACTGTGTGTGCTTTCCAAACCATTTTCCTTCAATACCCGTTGTTACAACCAAACCGCTAAGCAAAGAATTAATTGATTTTCCATATTCCTTGTAAAATTCCTCAATCTTTAAATTCTTATTCTGCGACAATATGATTTTATTGGAGATGCCGACACCGAACGTAAAAAACGTTTTCTTTGAAATACTAATGTCGTAGTTTAAAGAAATGGGGATTTTTAGATCTATTACATTTAAATCAGCTTGTAAGCTCTTTTTAGCATCAATGCTGTTATAGTAGTTTAAAGGATATCTAATGTCATTGTAAGTAACAAAATAATAAATATTATCTTGGGATTTAGACAATGTATAAGATTTCAAATCCTTCTCAAAAATGAAATTGGCCTTTAAACTCAAGTGTTCATTAAACATGAAAATATTCGAAAGCTTTAGCGCTGCCCCTAGTTGGAAATTATTTCCATAATTGCTAACCAATTGCCCTCCAAAATTATATTTATTTGTCGAGGCCCCGACTAACATACCCAACTTTAGTTTTGGCGGTGTATTGTTCTTTTCGTAAACAATACAACTTTCAGAATTGCATACCTTCTGATGATAATCTTTCGTTAGTTTTATAAGCGATTTATGGGTAAGCCTCGTATTTTGTATCTCTTTATTTATACCGGGACAGTCTTTCAACATATACATCAACTTACCTTTGGCTCTTGAGGGAATAGCATAATTGTGACCATCATTCTCATACATTCTTTGTTTTTCTGTCAATTCGAATAATCCATTCGAATTTTCAATAAAATAATGTTCTTCATTGTCCACGTAATAGTACACGCTGGCCATTCCTTTTATAAGAAATTCCATGAAAACAAGCTTTTTTGTTAGTGAGTCGACGTTCATTTCTTTCGACACATAATACTTACCATTTAAATACCTGTATCCTGATATTTCGTTTGGTTCGTAAGTTTTGTATTCGCTATCGGCGCTGAGTTTAAAAATACAGTTCTTTGATGCATTAGTACTTATTTGTGCCAAAAGAAAACCTTTAGTAGTATCTCCTTTCAATGAAATTATATAACCTTCACGAAAATCGTTTTTTGATCCGGCTTTCAAATTTGCATTACAGATGAAAAGAACTAACAAAATTTTAAAAAGATGTTTCATATATATAATTATTTTATCGATTATTGGAGTCTCGTTGTCGACATCGTAATGATTAACTTGTCAAATTTACGGTCTATTTTTTTATACGCCATTCTATTCTGACCACTACTTTATATTTTTTCGCACGGCTTTTCTTTCGAAACAGTACCTTCAAATATTTTATTTGTATTTTAAAAAGATGCCTGTATCAAATGCTGTCCATAAGCAGGCTCTCTGTCTGCTTGCTTTTAAACCGGCATTTGTCCAACTATTGCAGGTGTGAAAAAGGCTGTATCTACCTTTGGCTTCGTAAAATGCATCTGTTTTGCCATAATTGGCATTTGTCTTAATGTTTATAAAGTGTCCGTTGGCATCTTTTCTGAAGCTATCGCCAATGTATTTAATCAGTCGTGCATACTGTTCGCGGCTGATTTCTATTTTTACGCAATCGGAATCTTCTTTTACTACCGTGTAGTAGGTTGCGTGTATGGCTGTCGAACTTAGTCCGGTAGCTGCTTTAAATGCAACCGATGCCTTTAGGTCGGCCCATGTGGGTGTTTCCATATAAAATCCTTTATCTCCCCATCCCATTGCCAAATAGTTGAAAGTAGTATCGGTAGAAAGTGTGTTCGAAAACTTTACTTCTTTGCTCCAATCCATTTGATTATTACGAACCGGCACTACAAGGTCGGTATGTACACCGTTGGTTTTAATGTAGATTGTTACTTCTTTCTTGTTTCCTTTTTCTTCCGTGACCGTTATTCTGGATAAGCAATATGCAGAAATCAGGTAAACTGATATTAATCCAATCACTCCCATAATGGTTATTCCTGTTATCTTAAGCGCTTGTTTCATTGTGAGATATAAATAGAGCTTGTTTCTTAATTAACCTTTATGCATCTCCCTTCGGTATAGGTCATGAATTTCTCTCCATCGCGCGACATTTCAAATTTTACACTTACGCTTTCTCCATTATTCAGTGTGTAGGTTAAACGAAAAACGGGTGAGTTTGGTTGTTTATCACTTGTCAGTATGATAGACGTATCGGCATAGGATATGGTGTAATTGATGGTGTGCCCTTCGTTGTCAAAGTAGATTGCTTTTGACGGGGTACCACTTATGTCCATATACACTATTGTCAGATCATCATGAACTATTTTTGGTTTAGTAGTTGTTGCCGGATACTCTGCATGATTTTTACGGACAAGAACTTTGTTGTCAAGATCCGGTTTTATCGAGAATGTTCCACCGCCTTTTCCGGTCTGTCCATCTCCTTCGCCTTTCCATTCGCCTATTAACCAGTCCCATTTTTCCCACTGCTGATTCTGTTGACCAAAACAAAGGGTCATAAAATTAAGTAGTATAGCCGTTAGTATCAGTTTTGTTTTCATTGTTGTTTATTTTGTATTTAATGTTTGTCGAATTCATTTTATTTCTATCACTTCACGTCTCAATACCGTATCGAGTCCTGCGCCATTGTAGTGATGACTTCGTTTTGGAAATTATATAGTTTCACGTAAGTTTGCGAAGATGCCGTTGCATTCTGTGGCGTAATAACCACAAAACTCATGGTGGTAGGAGATACTCCATTATGATCAATCCATGTTCCGGAATTTGCATAGATGCATTTCTGATTGTTTAAGTTTGTCGACGTAATAATCTTCGGATCATGCGTATGACCGAAGATAACGATTCTTTTATCGGAGTTGGGATTCAGAAAATATTGATTCTGTGCTTGTAACTCCGACTCACTTGCCTTGCCCGAACCTGCTATTGCCTGACTGATAGGAATAGGTATGGGAACATGATTGAGTGCTTGTCGTTGCGTCCAACTATCCTGAATGCCTTTGTATAACTTTACATCTATCACTCCACCCGGGGTAGTTTGATAGGGGAGTATATCGTTCACCGCGTAGTTTCCTTTGAAATCGTTCACATTGGTGACGATGATCTTCTCGTCAAATTTATTGGCGATTGGGTAGGAAGCTAATGCTTTGCTCCATACATACCAATACGTGTATAGCAAAGTTTGGCTGGCAGTTCCCGAAGGATTTGGAGTAATCACAGGTGGCGTGTCGGCAGGAGTTACAGGTTTTTGCATAACATACAACACAGCTATTCTGGTGTAGAAATAACCCGGAGGCAAAATGGTGCCCGGCGCAATATCCTGATTGGAGATAGGGTCGGGGGCACAAAAGAAATTATAGCGATGTCCATGTTCAATGGCAATCTTGGGTACATCTGCCGGCGAATAAGTTCCTAATCCCAGTTCCTTATCCCGCGCCTGGTTTATTCCTGGAAGTATACTCTCCACATTGGCGGCTGTAATGGTCAAATCATGATTGCCTGGCACATAAGTAACGCGTATCTTCTTTTCTTTGATGATACTATTAAAAGCATCTATCACACCTTTATTGGTTGCCGCAATCCGTTTTACAAAATCGGCCTGATCCTTTCCCTGATAAGTATCCACGTTAGCCGGAACGAACCATTCGTCCAGCATATCCCCGGCAATCACCAGTTCTTTTACATTGGGAGCGGCTTTTATCTGTTTCAACAACTTCTCCAACGATCCCAGATTCTTACTGCACTCAGCATAAGTCAAATCGGCACCCAGATGAAGATCGCTCATCACCACTATCATATTTCGTTCATTACCGCCATTATTAAAAGCGCCGATGGTATGATCTACCGGATCGTTTTTACAGGATGAAAACAGAGTAACGAATAGAACTACTAAACTCAAAACAGAACTACTTGCCGGATTTTTCATATGGATTGCTTTTGAAGAAATTTGACAATAACTTTACTATTTGTTACTAGTAAATAACCAACAAGTGTTTTTACTAAATAAAAAATAACCCACTCAGACGAAGGGCTCTCTACAAACTGATTCTTTTGTTGGAAAAAGAAAAATACCTGTTTACATAACTGTGGTAAGGCGTCTATGAAAATCAATCCTCCAATAACAATGGTTGCAATCGTAAGTATTGACGAAGTTTGAACATTGAATTCAATCTTCTCTTCATGAAATCCTTTTTCAAGCTTCAACTTGTCGATAAGCCAGGATGTTTTGAAAACAAAAATCCATAAAACAACAAAATACATAACTATGGTTAGTAAAAGAAGTCCAACTACCGACAAAATAGTCCACCAATTCTCATTCTGATTAGATCCAAGAAAAGAGAAGGCAGACATAAATTGTGCTAATGTTGTGAATCCTCCAATCACTAACCAAATTCCCATTATTTTCAAAAAAACGGTCCAAAAATTTCTTACGCTCATGTTTGTATTTCTTATTTAATTATCAGATGATACTTCTTCTTGCAACTCATTGAATTCTTTTATGAATTTGTATATATAGAACGATGCAATTCCGTAGTATACTATCCAGAAATAAGGGATGTCTACATCAACGATACCTAATCCGAATTTGATGATGGATGGGAGCACAATGGCATAAATGCATATTTTGAAGATGGTCTGATAATCTAATTCTGCTTTCAATATCTTATTCATTACGATGCCGATTATCGACAACAGGAATACGCCAAGTAGTTTGGCTAAGAAGATAAAGAAGAGACTAATCAGAAACGTAAAAATCAGAGCAGGTATTGTCCAATTATTTATAATGTTGATTAGTTCCGTTTTTGTAAAGTTGACTTTTATATCGCTGAAATTATACGTTTTAGTTTCGAATGCGTCTTTTTTATATACAACCTTACTTTCGAAGAAAATGATTCCACTTTTATAATGATCCAGGATTTCGGGTGTATATTTACCACTTGTGTCAATGATAAATAAGGCGTCTTTTTCGTCTTTCCCCGGTCTGGCGTTTAGTATAAATGGCATTGCCCCACTACACTTCAAATGTCCATCTTTTAGTTCGAAATCAGGAAATTTCGTTTGCAGTGTTGTTACAGTTTCATTCGCCGCGTTATAAAGTTGCATTTCGGCTTTAATCATTATTGCGCTCCCAATAATTAGCATCAATATTAATAGATACTTTACCGATTTCCCAACTTCTTCCGCTTTAATTTGAGCCGTAAAACCCTTGTCCAACAGACTCGATTTCAATTTGTTTAAAAATGTGTTCATGTGATTTTAGTTAGATTATTTCTGTATTTTAGATTGCTTTGATGTATTGCTTGTTTTTTTTGTGTATTTAAAAGTTTAGGTCATTATCTTTTCTACTCTTATTCCGACAACTACCCACAAAGTGAATGCGGGAACAAAACTGCCGGAATGCACGAGCGTGTATTAGAGGTTCGGTGTTTCTTGTATACTTTTTATTTTGTTGTTCATTTTGCTTCTTAAAATCAAATATGTCAATAATGGTAATAGAATGATTTGTATTATAAAAAAGAATAGAGATAAAATACCTTCTATCTTTTTTTCATTACTAATAAATAAAAGCTGATGACCTAATGGTCCTTTTGAAAAAATAATATCTTTTATCAAGTTCCAACCAAAGTGTAGCCCGATAGGCAAATATAAAGATTTCGTTTTTGCATAAGCAAATGCAAACATTAGTCCCCAAATACCTGTCATAATGAAAACTACAATCATTTGTATTGGATTTCCAAATGCGCCAAATGAAAACCAATGGTAAATTCCGAAAGCTATAGCAGATATAATACAGGCAGTCTTAATTCCAAATCTTTTAATTGCAATATAAAGAAGCGCGCCTCTGAAAATTAGCTCTTCGAATAAAACTGATTTTAAAGTCCACCCTGAACTTTCGATAAATTGTTTTATTGTAAATTCTTTGTTTATTGTAAAACTGTTTCCTGCCAAACTTATAGTGGCAA
>Ga0302272_1001076_pt1 | contig 12398 bp, 8 predicted proteins | sample III_Bog_N1_2_FD_198772 | JGI IMG/M metagenome (GOLD analysis project Ga0302272, IMG submission 198772) | Peat permafrost microbial communities from Stordalen Mire near Abisko, Sweden - III_Bog_N1_2 | ecosystem: Environmental > Terrestrial > Soil > Wetlands > Peat | place: Sweden: Abisko...
CTCTGTTTTCAGTATTATATATCTCATATTGAGACAAATATACCACTTTTAAGTGACTTTACCAAATATATACGACATTATATTATTCTTATTACTTACTTGTCAATCTAAACGTTTCATTTTTCCGTAAATTTAAAGATATGTTTATAATTCAGTTTAAGGAACGAGTACCCAAAAACTTCATTGAAAGTTCCCAAATGCTTTCGGATTCTATTCAATGTGATTTTTTAATGATTAATTTACGAATGAAGGAACTGGCTAACGCTGTTTAAAAATAAAATAAAAATATAATCAATTTACCTACCAATAAAAACAAATAAAAACATGAAAAAAACTTACTTTATCCTTTCTGCTCTACTCGCCATTTGTTTTCTTTTCACCGTGGAGAGTTTACAAGCACAAGCTTCTGTAGTGTCTTATGAGACTCCTCAGATCTACACCTATGGAACAGCCATTGCATCATTAGTACCTACATTGAGTGGAGGACCAGCAGAGTATTACATGGTTAGCCCTGCCTTACCACAAGGTTTAAATTTCAATATCTCTACAGGTGTAATCAGTGGCACCCCTTCGATACCAAAATCAGCAGCTAATTACACTGTAACTGCCGTCAACACACTGGATGGTGATGGCACATTTGTTGTAAATATCCGGGTCAACAAGGCAACTCAGGCAATTGTATTCCAGGCGCTTCCAAACCCTAAATATGGGGATACATCCTTTGAAGCATTGGCTTCAGGCGGGGGCTCGGGCAATCCGGTAACTTTAACCAGTTCGAATGACTTAATCGCCACTTGTAGCGGCACAACGATAAGCGTTGTTGGAGCGGGAAGTTGTACTATTTATGCTGATCAGGTAGGTAATGGAAACTATGCTGCAGCAGCCCAGAAAGAGCAAACTCTGACTATTACGAAAAGCCCATTGACAATTTCCGATGTAACATCCCCCGATAAAGTGTATGATGGAACATTTGCTGCAACTTTGATTGGAGGTACTCTGAATGGTATAATTAATTCGGAAAATGTAGTCCTTGTACCGGGTACCGGACAGTTTGCCGATGCGAATGCAGAATCTAACAAAACAATTACAGCTTCGGGCTATTCAATCGAGGGTACAGCTGCAGGCAATTATAGCTTGTCAGCACAACCAACCGGAATAACAGCAAGCATTACCAAAATCCCGTTGACCATAATCGCTGAGGATAAAACCAAGTCTTATGATGGTAACCCTTACAGTCCTTTCACGGTAGCATATACCGGTTTTGTACATGGAGATACCTCATCAACCCTTACAGGTGATTTATCTACCACTGGAACAGCTGCCACGACAGTCAATGCAGGTACAGGGTATGTGATTACACCAAGCGGATTAACCTCCGATAATTATGCCATTAGTTTTGTGGATGGTAGCCTGGCTATTACCAAAATCCCGTTGACCATAACCGCTGAGGATAAAACCAAGCCTTATGATGGTAACCCTTACAGTCCTTTCACTGTAGCATATACCGGTTTTGTACATGGAGATACCTCATCAACCCTGACAGGTGATCTATCCACCACTGGAACAGCTGCCACGGCAGTCAGTGCAGGTACAGGGTATGTAATTACCCCAAGCGGATTAACCTCCGATAATTATGCCATTAGTTTTGTAGATGGCAGCCTGGCTATTACCAAAATCCCGTTGACCATAACCGCTGAGGATAAAACCAAGCCTTATGATGGTAACCCTTACAGTCCTTTCACGGTAGCATATACCGGTTTTGTACATGGAGATACCTCATCAACCCTGACAGGTGATCTATCCACCACTGGAACAGCTGCCACAGCAGTCAATGCAGGTACAGGGTATGTGATTACCCCAAGCGGATTAACCTCCGATAATTATGCCATTAGTTTTGTGGATGGTAGCCTGGTTATTACCAAAATCCCGTTGACCATAACTGCAGAGGATAAAACCAAGCCTTATGATGGTAACCCTTACAGTCCTTTCACGGTAGCATATACAGGTTTTGTACATGGAGATACCTCATCAGCCCTGACAGGTGATCTATCCACCACTGGAACAGCTGCCACGGCAGTCAATGCCGGTACAGGGTATGTGATTACCCCAAGCGGATTAACCTCCGATAATTATGCCATTAGTTTTGTAGATGGCAGCCTGGATATTACCAAAAGGCAACAAACCATTACTTTTAGTTCCCTTGCAGCAAAAACCTATGGCGATGCAGGTTTTGAATTGACTGCAACAGCCAGTTCAAATTCAGATATCACGTATACCAGCGACAACACTGCAGTAGCCACTATTTTAGGGGGTACAGCAACGATTACAGGTGCAGGAAGTGCAAACATAACTGCCAGCCATGCTGGAGATATGAATAATGCACCAGCTCATGAAACACAATCTTTGGTTGTAAGCAGGAAGATGTTGACAATTTCAGGTGTAATATCAGTTGATAAAACATACGATGGAACACTTGATGCAAAATTAAGTGGAGGTACTTTGAATGGTGTAATTAATTCGGATAACGTAACCATTATCCCGGGAACCGGACAGTTTGCCGATGCAAATGTAGGATCGGACAAACCGGTTACGGCTTCGGGTTATTCATTAGGGGGAATAAATGCAGGTAATTATAGCCTGTTGGCACAACCTACCGGAATAACTGCCAATATTACAGATGTAACTTATGCTGTAACATTTAATACTCCTGCTAACGGAACCTTAATTGTTCTGAATGGATTAAATCCGGTAAATAGCGGTGATTTAGTTATGAATGGAACTGTTTTAACCATAACTGCATTGCCTGGTAATGGCTTTAAACTGGTGTCACTGAAAGCAAATAATAATACCATTTCCAATGGAGATTTCGTGACTATAACAAATGTAACGGCTATTTCCGCGTTATTTGATTTGGAAACCAATACGGATATTCAAACCTCTGTGGAATTGAAAATATATCCAACTATCACAACGGATAAAGTTCAACTCCATTTTGCAGAAGCATCAAAGGTAGAAGTGGTAAACTTAACCGGTGAAGTACTGCAAAGTAAAAACTTAGATAACTTAAGCGAATTGACACTTAGCTTGCAGGGTTATCCACAGGGAATGTATTTTGTGAAAGTTATTATGAAAAATGGAGAAAAAATTGTAAAATCAGTGGTTCTTCATAGCTAATCAAAAAAAGCCTGCTCTGGTAAGAAATTAATACTGTTTTAACGCATTTAGTTCGTTCAACATTAATTTTTCCGTTCAGGCTTTTTATTATAATCCAAATATATAGTTAGAATGAAATGAAAATTATTTTACAGAAATTCATTTATTCAAAAAAAACAATTAACTTTGTACAAGAGTATTTGATCTTTATATAAATCAAGTCATTACTAATCAATCACTTTTAAACAAAACAAGAATGAAAAAGAAAATTGCTATTTTATCGCTTATTGCTATTTTTATTTCAGTTAGTTCCATAAACGCTCAAACAAAAGCAGTTACTAAAACAGTTACTAAAACAGAAGTAAAAGCTGAGAAAGATGAATGTTGCAAAGGTAAAACTGCAGCTGAAAAAGCTAAATGTGAAGCTAAATGCAAGAAAGAATCAGCAAAAGCAGGAAAAAAAGGTTGTTGTGAGAAATCAGGCAAATCGTGTGATAAAAAAGCTGAAACTAAAACAACTGACGTTGTAAAAAAATAAGTTTTTATTTAACTCAATAATTAAGCCTCGATAGATATCGGGGCTTTTTTGTGCATTAAATTATTTGGTTTACTTTTGTATTGTCACTAAAGATCAATTAAAACTTATGTTTCAGACAAGAATAGAAATTCCGTTATCGAAAACTAAAATATCATTCGAAGATCGAATCATGACGCTTGGATCTTGTTTTGCCGAGAATATTGGCAAGAAAATGAAGGAAGCTTATTTTGAAACTGATACTAATCCTTTCGGAATTTTATTTAATCCTGTATCTATTAGCAATAGTCTGGAATTATTACTGCAAACTAAAACTTACACACAGGATGATATATTTGAATATAACTCCATGTGGCAGAGCTTCTCGCATAGCAGTTTGTTTACAGACAGTACTTCCGAAGGATGCTTGAGTAAACTGAATTCCAGGCTAAGTACTGCCAGGGTATTTCTAAGTCAGACGAATGTAATCCTGATTACGTTCGGAACAGCCTGGGTTTTTGAAGATAAAAAGAGTGGGAGGGTAGTATCCAATTGCCATAAGCTGCCTGCTGATGTATTTACCAGGAGACGGTTGACCGTTGAGGAGATTGTGGCTGATTATACTTTGCTGATCAATAAACTTCAATCAGTTTTTCCTACCCTCAACATCATTTTCAGTGTTAGCCCTGTCAGGCACTGGAAGGATGGGGCTCATGACAATACTATCAGTAAAAGTACTTTGTTGTTGGCAATCAATGAACTTCAACAACAACTCGAAAAAGTGCATTATTTCCCTGCGTACGAGATTCAGATGGATGAACTACGCGATTATCGGTTCTATGCAGCTGACATGTTGCATCCTTCAGATGTAGCAGTCGATTATATCTGGAACCGCTTCTCGGATACTTATTTTTCAAAGCAGACATTAGCACTAAAAAAAAGATTGGAACAATTGATTTTGGATTTAAATCATAGACCCCTTCATCCTGATTCAATAGGATACATCAAATTTTTGGATAAAACAGAAAAGCGAAAAGAAGAAATAATTCAGGAATTCCCATTTCTCTCAGGACGTATTTAATAAAAGAGAGCTTTTTCAAATGAATGAAAAAGCTCTCTTACGATTTATTAGACTATCAAACTATTATAAATCGGTAATAGGTTTATGTTTAGGTACTAATACTTTCATGACAACCCAGGCAATTAAATACGCTGAAGCACATAATCCAAACATAATACCGTATGCTGTTTGAACATGACTCTGAACCAGAGATTCTGCAGCATTCCCAACAAGATGCTGAGCAGTCGCTGCAGCCTCTCCAATGCCCTTAAAATGATCCGTAAGGCGACCGGCGAACTGTTGTACCAATACACCACCAATACCTCCTGCAAGTCCTCCAATTCCGGTTACAGAACCAACTGACTTTTTAGGGAACATATCCGAAACTGTAGTAAACAAATTTGCTGACCATGCCTGATGTGCTGCAGCTCCAATACAAATTACAATTAAAGCATAAATATAAGCGTTACCACCGAAGTGTTGTACATTACCAAAATATGGAGTAAGAATCAAAACTAAAGGTAGGGCAGCAATAATAAGCATTGCGGTCATACGTGCTTTGTAGGCTTCCATTCCCTTATTCATAAAAAACATTGGGAATCCACCGCCTGAAACACTTCCGAGAATTGCAACACCATAAACAACAAATAAAGGAATCATGATGGCATGACCTTCCATGTTAAATTGTTGTTTCATAAAATCTGGTAACCAAAATAATAAGAACCACCAGATACCATCAGTCATAAATTTGCCAAAAACAAATGCCCAGGTTTGTTTGTACGCAAACAATTGATACCATGGAACTTTAGTAGGATTTTCATCTTCATCGGAAGGAACAACCGCCACATCGTCACTGTGTATATAATCATATTCAGGTTTTAAAAGACGCTTTTGTTTTTTCGGAGTTTCATATAACAGAAACCAGAATATCAACCATATAAGGCCAACTACACCGGTGATGATATATGCCATTTGCCATCCTTTAATTGCTCCATTAAACCAAACGGCATAAGCAATAGCAGGGACAGCCAATGAAGCAATCATTGCTCCAACATTCGATCCTGAATTGAAAATACCTATTGCTAAAGCACGTTCTTTTTTAGGAAACCATTCGGCGATTGTTTTATTAGATGCCGGAAAGTTACCTGCTTCACCAATTCCAAATAATGAACGGATCATTGCATGAACCATTGCCATACTTCCTGCAAAAGCATTTAATATACCAAAAAACGACCAAATGATTAAGGATAGTGCTAATCCCAGTTTTGTGCCAATTTTATCAATAACAAAACCAGCAAAGAAAGTCATTATTGCATAAAAGCCGGTAAACAATGAAGTGACAAGTGCAAAATCGGTATTCGTCCATGCTAAACCACCTTCAGCTAGGGATCTTGAAAATAATGGTTTCAAGTAACCTATTACCTGACGATCCATGTAATTAATTGTAGTTGCAAAGAAAAGTAACCCGACAATTGTCCACCGGTAATTTCCGATTTTCTCTGCTGTTGATTTGTCCATAAGATATTATTTAAGAGTAAATTTATTTACGTACTTTTTGAACAATTGCGAGTGCATCGCTACACAATTTGGTGATACCTGCCCAATTTTTTGTTTTAATCATTTCTGCAGGAAATAGATTTGATCCCATACCTACGCAAGTGGCTCCTGCATCAAACCATGTTTTTAAATTAGTTTCTTCCGGTTTTACACCACCTGTTACCATGATATTCGACCATGGCATTGGTGCTTTTAAACCTTTTACAAAACCAGCACCTAATACATCTCCCGGAAATACTTTGCAAAGATCGCAGCCTACTTCCTGAGCTGATCCTACTTCAGAAACAGAACCACAACCTGGTGCATAAGGTACCAAACGACGATTTGCTATTTTAGCTATTTCTGGATTAAATAATGGACCAACAATAAAGTTAGCACCTATTTGAATGTATAAGGCGGCTGTGGGAGCATCTACAATTGAACCGATACCCATTATCATTTTAGGACATTCTTTGGCAGCATATTTTACCAGTTCTCCAAAAACTTCATGCGCAAATTCACCACGATTGGTAAATTCAAATGCGCGGATACCACCTTCATAACATGCTTTTACGATTTCTTTTGATACTTCAATATCACTATTATAAAATACCGGGATAATGCCGGTTTCTTTCATTGCTGTAAGAACTTGAATCTTATTGAATTTCATAATGCTATTTTATATGACCCTTAACCCCTAAAAGGAGAATAAGAGATATTAGTATTGATAACCCCCAACCCAATAGGGTTAGAGTTATGAATGTTACTTGTTAATTTTATATTATAAACAATATATTTAGTAGAAACAATTTAATAACCGAAGCTAATTTATTCCTTTTTAGGGGTTTGAGGTTACTTATCTTACTACTCTTCCGGAACCATCACCACCCATAAGAGCTTCAACTTCAGAAACTGTAGCCAAATTGTAGTCGCCATATATGGTATGTTTCAGACAGGAAGCTGCCACGGCAAACTCCAGGGCTTTTTGGTCGTTGTTGGTATAAGTCAGCAAACCATAGATCAATCCACCCATGAAAGAGTCACCACCACCGACACGATCAACAATGTGTGTTATATCATAACGTTTGGATTGGAATAATGTACCCGCACTGTATAGGACACCACCCCAGGTATTGTGGTTTGCATTGATAGAACCACGCAAGGTAATGATTACTTTTTTAGCACGAGGAAACTTAGTCATCATTTGAGTGCATACTGATTCAAATTCAGCTGAATTAACCTCACCACCTGTATGAGCAACATCAAATCCTTCAGGTTTAATTCCAAATACTTTTTCAGCATCTTCTTCATTCCCTAAAATAATATCGCATCCTGCCACTAATTCAGGCATTACTTCAGATGCAGACTTCCCGTATTTCCATAAGTTTTTCCGATAGTTTAAATCGGTTGAGACTGTTACTCCCATTTCATTCGCTATCTTTATAGCTTCCAGACATGCATCAGCAGCACCTTGTGAAAGGGCAGGAGTAATGCCGGTCCAATGAAACCAATCAGCACCTTTCAATACTTCATGCCAGTTTACCATTCCCGGTTTAATGTCAGCTATGGATGAATTTGCACGGTCGTATACCACTTTACTTGGACGGGCTACTGCACCTGTTTCAAGGAAATAAATTCCTACCCTGTCACCACCACGTAAAATTTCTTTAGTTCCAACGCTGTATTTCCGCAAATTCATAATACATGAATCCGCAATGTCGTTTTTTGGTAAACGGGTTACAAACTCTGTATCCATACCATAGTTTGCCAGTGATACTGCGACATTGGCTTCGCCACCTCCAAAGGTAGCATTGAATTGTGTAGACTGACTAAAACGTTCATAGCCGGGTGTGGCCAAACGAAGCATAATCTCTCCAAAAGTTACAATCTTTTTACTCATTGTTTTTTTGATTTGTACTAAATAATTATTTGTTTTATTGGTCGACCAAAAGTATATCGATTTTTTCTTATTTCAAATACTAAATTACTTCTTTTGTAACTTTATTATTCAATTAATGACTAATATACTTACAAAAGAATATGTTTTAAAAATTAAAGAATGATTTTGCATTGTTATAACTGATATTTTCAACCATCTTACCAATAAATTCAATTTCCTGATATGGTAGTAAACCGTTTTCTACATCATTTCCTATCAAATTACAAAGTGTACGACGGAAGTATTCATGACGAGGATAAGATAAGAAGCTTCGTGAATCAGTAAGCATTCCCACAAAACGACTAAGAAGACCAAGTACAGAAAGCGAATTCATCTGCCTTTCCATGCCATCTTTTTGATCTAAGAACCACCAGCCTGAACCAAATTGAATCTTACCGGCCACTGTACCATCCTGGAAATTACCAATCATGGTAGCAATCATTTCATTGTCGGCAGGATTTAAATTATAAAGAATTGTTTTTGCCAGTTTGTTTTGTGCATCCAATCTGTTTAAGAATTTCGATAAGGCTTTGGCCGTATTGAAACTACCGATAGAATCAAATCCTGTATCTGGTCCTAATTGATTGAACAATCGGGTATTATTATTTCGTATTGCTCCATAATGGAACTGTTGTGTCCATCCTTTTTCCCAATCCATTTCAGCAAAAATAACCATCATCGCTGACTTGAATTTTAAGACTTCAGAGTGAATCAATTCTTGCCCACCATATACTTTATTAAAAATTGCTTTTATTTCAGCATCTGTATAATCTTCGGCATAGAATTCTTCAATTCCGTGGTCTGAAAGTTTACAACCTATCTCTGCAAAGAAATCCTGACGTTTGCGTAAAGCTACTATCAAATCATCAAAAGTAGAAATGCTTACTCCGGCAACTTTCGATAGTTGTTCAACATATTCACGGAAATTAGCAGAACTTTCTACAGCCATTGCTTTATCAGGTCTCCATGTCGGAAGCATTTTTACTTCAAATCCATCTTTTATTGTTTTAATATGATGTTCCAGTGTATCGATAGGATCATCGGTGGTACAAACCACTTCCACCTTATATTTACGCATTAGGTTGCGGGCTGAATATTCAGGTGTTTGTAACTTAGCAGTACATTCATCGTATATTTCACGGGCTGTTGCCGGTGAAAGCAATTTGTCTATGCCAAAAGCTGTTTTAAGTTCAAGGTGTGTCCAGTGGTAGAGTGGGTTGCGCATGGTGTTAGGCACTGTTTCAGCCCATTTCTCAAACTTTTCCCAGTCAGTAGTTTCTTTTCCGGTACAAAATTTTTCATCAATCCCATTGGTACGCATTGCCCGCCATTTATAATGGTCACCACCCAACCATGCTTCGGTAAGTGTTTTAAACTGATGATCATTGGCAACCATGGAGGGTATTAAATGACAATGATAATCAATGATTGGCATTTTAGATGCATGCTCATGATATAGCTTTTGTGCCGTCTCTGTTTGTAAAAGAAAATTTTCATCTAAGAAGTTTTTCATAATACTATGTTTTTAGTTTTTAATTTTCAAATTGGTTATTTAACAATATTTTAAAATGAAAGGCAATAATATCAAGCCTAAAATCACCTAAAAAAGGATCAGAATAGTTCGTAATTTATTTAAAATAGTTGTTTTTGAGGTTGTATTTTGTCAAACTTAAAAACAATAAAAATGTGAACAATATCGCAAACGTAAGTAAATCAGAATTCTATCTGTTGTTTGTCATTGTAAACTGCTTTCCGTGTTCGCCCACGAAGATACAAATAATTTTATATTTACGAAATATATACGGTTTATATTCGATATTATTACTCTGTGTGCGAACACAGGAATATAATGAAACCCGAATATTCTATTTGTGGATAATATCTGTAGTATAAACTTTAAGTAGGTGGAATGAATGAATATCTCATACTGTACACAAAGACATTATGTTTTGTCTTTAACCGATATTTTCGCCTGCTGACGGACTTGGGGTGGCATTTAAATCGATCCTTAAGTTGATTCCAAATCACTCCTTATTTTGTTTCATTTTATCCAATTTATCCCACCGGAGCCGTTTTTGAATTTCAACGCAACTTATTCAGTAATCAAAGATATTTCAATAAGGGTTCAGAGGGGGTTGAGAGAGGGTTGCCTGAGGTTTACCTCTCCTAACCCTCAGGCAACCCTCAACCAACCCTCAACCAACCCTCTCTCAACCCCCTCTGAGCACAGACTGAATTCCGTGGATTCGCTTTTAAAAATACGACATTCTCTAAATTCTGCCGGTAATAATCTATAGTACTACAGACCTCATTTGACGATACTAAAATTACCGGTGGGTGAATATTTATCATGAAAGTTACCAAAAACAAACTAAAATAATTAATTTTACAGCTTTTTATATATTTACCATCTACTCTTTTAGCATTTTATCAACTTGTAGCTCGTAAGATAACTGTTTGAGCAAATAATAACATCAATTCCTGTATTTAAACAAAAAAATTATTTTCCTATGAAAAAAACTCTTTTCAATGCATTTATCTGCACTATCGTTCTGCTTACTGCAACAACATCCTGTAAACAGAATAAGTATTCATCTGAAAATGTTGACCCCCTCATTGCACATATTGATTCCACCACCAAAGCCGGGGCTGATTTTTTTCAGTTTGCCAATGGCAAATGGTTTAAACAAAACCCTATTCCCGCCAGCGAACAAAGTAACGGTATTTTTCAACTGATTCAGGATACCATCAATGCGCAAGTACGTAAAATATGTGAATCATCGGCAGCTATTCAGCAGGCAGAAAAAGGAAGCATTAAACAAAAGATCGGTGATTTGTTTTTTTCGGGAATGGACAGTACTTTATTGAATAGAAAAGGAATCTCTGACCTCAAAAATGATTTTACTGCAATAGATCAGATAAAAGATCTGAATGGAGTTGTCCGGGAAGCAGCGTATATTCAAACGATCTCATCATCCCCTTTGCTGAACATGTATATTGCCCAGGATGATAGGAATAGTAGAAAATATCAGGTTTATATTAGTCAGGGAGGCCTGAGTATGCCTGACAGGAGTTTTTATTTTGATACGGATGCCAAGGCTAAGATCATACGCGAAAAGTTTGTTATACACGTGGGTAATATGTTTAAAATTATGGGATATAATGATTCCAAAGCAAGGCTGGCTGCTTCCAAGTTGATGGAAATAGAGACCTCCCTTGCAAAAACCTCCCGCAAACGTGAAGATACACGTGACCCGATTGCCAACTATAATAAAATGACATTCGGCGCATTAACAGCATTAACACCGAACCTGAACTGGAAGGGTTTTATGAATACTGCAGGGCTTACTAAGGTAGATAGCGTTGTGGTAGGGCAACCGGAATTTCTTATTGCACTCAACGGCTATCTGAAGAAATATACGATTAGTGACTGGCAGAATTACCTAAAATACCAATTATTAAATGGATTATCCATATATATGGATGATAAGACTTATATGGAAAACTTTAGCTTTAATACGTCTATTCTACGTGGTGTAAAAGAACCTAAACCGAGATGGAAACGTGTAGTGGAACAAACCGACAAATCACTTGGTGAATTAATTGGACAGGTGTATGTAAATGAGTATCTGCCTAAAGGAACAAAAGAAAAACTAAAGGAAATAGGAAATGCTATTAAAGCAGTTTTTGCAGAACGTATCAAATCGCTGGATTGGATGAGTGCAACTACTAAAGAAAAAGCATTGAAAAAACTTAATGCCGTAATTATGAAAGTAGGTTATCCCGATAAATGGAAAGATCTCAGCGCTATGCAGATGAACCGCACTTCTTACGTGAAGAATATTATGAATGCCAATAAATGGGAATTCAACTACATGATACAGAAATACGGCAAACCGGTTGATCGCACGGAATGGGATATGCAGCCTCAGACATATAATGCGTACTATAATCCGTCTAACAACGAGATTGTAATTCCGGGTTGCAATATCATTGTTCCCGGGTATGAAGGTAAAATAGCTGATGATGCCATACTATATTCCATTATTGGTGCAACTTTTGGGCACGAAATAACACATGGTTTTGACGATCAGGGTTGTAAATATAATGAACTAGGCAATCTGAGCAACTGGTGGACAAGCAATGACAGCATAAAGTTTAACCGCAAAACAAAAATGATTGTGAAGCAATTCAAC
>Ga0302272_1001080_pt1 | contig 12385 bp, 10 predicted proteins | sample III_Bog_N1_2_FD_198772 | JGI IMG/M metagenome (GOLD analysis project Ga0302272, IMG submission 198772) | Peat permafrost microbial communities from Stordalen Mire near Abisko, Sweden - III_Bog_N1_2 | ecosystem: Environmental > Terrestrial > Soil > Wetlands > Peat | place: Sweden: Abisko...
AGCAACTTTAGGGCTCGCTTTATTGGTTTTGGGGCTCACAAACATGTAATTCACAATGGCTTTACCCTCTTTGGCAATCTTCTCATTCATCTCTTTGTAATGCAGTTTTCCATTGGCGTCTTTATTCTCGGCTATGGACTTACCTTCCAATTGAGGCCTATCCGGATGCATGACCAGCACAAGGTTTGAGTCTTGAATCCAAAAATAGCCATCTTCCGTTTCATACCGCAATCCTCGAATCGCCTCTTTGGCTTTTCCTTGGTAATACGCTGTGATTTCATTGGCAGGTTTATTGGAGGATTTGAGAGCCGCTTGACTTTCATCATAATAGTTATCAATCACCTCTTTAGCGATAGCCACATTGGATTTGAGTGTAAAAATTCGCTCATTTAACAAAATGGTACTAATATCATCAATTCGCGTGTTAGCATCGTGTTTAAGAAGATAGACAGAGATACCTGTCATCGTGAGTATGGACATAAAGAGTCCTACAACCGTGAGGATTAGTAGTTTGATTTTTAGACTGTAATGTTTCATGGCTTATCGCTCCTCTGATCGCATGGTTGCGTATAGCTTGGCATATTTCTCAATTTCTGTACGTGTTGCCATTTTTCGAACCGAGAGATAATGCCCCTTTCCAAAAGGAAACACCGTAGCATAAACCCAGTAATATTGGCCATTTTTACAGCTATTTTTAACAAAACCTTGCCAAATATTTCCGCTTTGAACCGTCTCCCAAAGTGCTTTAAAAGCAGCTTTTGGCATGTCAGGATGGCGAATAATATTGTGAGGTTGCCCTATGAGTTCATCAAGCGTATAACCTGATATCGTAACAAAGGTCTCATCGGCAAATACAATGTGCCCGAGACTATCGGTTTCAGAGACTAAAATGGAGGTCTCTTCCAGTATAATTTCATCTGAAAGTTGTTTCATAATCATACCTTTTTGCGCGAGATTTCTTGAGTATAAGGTTTATTAGATTTAAAAATAATTAAATCTTTAAAGCACTTAGTACTATTTACGTATTATTAACCCCAATATGTTACAATTTAATAGAATTATAATCACCCAATAAGGAAATGCGGATGTTTTTACTCAATAAAAAGATCTTTCTTTTAGTCGCGTGCCTCGCTTTTGGAGCACAAAGTTATGCAGAAGAGGCAAAAAAACAACCCTCCCCTGCCGCCACCACAGCACCTGCCCCCGCAGTAGACGTGTACAAAATCACTGCTGCAAAAGAAGAGGCTTTAAGCCTGCAATATCCTGGTAAAACCATCAGTTCGCAGAGCGTTACCATTAAAGCACGTGCCAATGGAATTTTGATGAAAAAGTTCTTTAATGAAGGTGACTTTGTTAAAGAGGGTGATGTGCTCTATAAAATCGAGCCCGACAGCTATGAAGCAGCCCTCAATCTTGCTAAAGCAAACGTGAATGCGTTGGATGTTCAACTGCAAAAAGCGACAAAAGATTGGGAGAGAATTAAAGCCCTTTTCGAATCAGGCGCTTCCAGTGAACAAGAAAAAGACAGTGCCTATTGGGCGTATGAAGGGGCAAAAGCAAGTTTAGCCAGCGCTAAAGCTTCCCTTCAAAATGCAAGCATCAACCTTGATCGTACCACCATTAAAGCAACCATGAGCGGTATGACAGGGCTGAAACAAGTCGATGTAGGTGCCCTTGTAACCGATGGAACCGCCTTAGTGGACATTACGCAAATCAACCCTTTACATGTAGAATTTTCCATCCCCGATATCGATGTGATGAAACAAAAATACAACATCAAAAATGGCAAATGGGTTAACCCAACCGAGGGCAAACTCAAAGCAATGCTTCAAGTAGGCGATGCCAAATTTAAAGAGATCGGTGTCGTAGACTTTTTAGACAGCTCTCTGAATGCGAAAACAGGCTCACTTAAAGCCAGAGCTACCTTTAAAAATGAAGGCAAAGAGCTTCTTCCAAATCAATTTGTTAAGGTCAATCTTGTCGGCTTAACCCGTAATAACGTCATTAAAGTTCCACAAAAAGCCGTTCTTCAAAACCCTCTTGGCACAGTTGTTTTTGTTGTGGAAGACGGCAAAGCTGTGGTTAAACCTGTGAAGATGGGCGAAGCAAGCGAGAATGATTATGTGATTGAAAATGGTCTTAAAGAGGGCGATGTTGTCATTGTCAATAACTTCTTTAGAATTAAAGCTGGAGCACCTGTGAAAGTGGATAAAGTGATCAACGAAGAGGCAAAATAATGTTTTCCAAGTTTTTTATCAACCGCCCAATCTTTGCAACCGTTGTTTCGATTGTGATTATTTTGGCGGGAATTATTGCGATTAAATCGCTTCCGGTTCAAGAGTACCCCAGTATCGCTCCTCCACAAATCATCGTCTCCGCAACCTACCCAGGAGCCGATGCCCAAACCATAGCGACCACCGTGGCAGCACCGTTGGAAGAAGAGATCAATGGTGTTAGCAATATGCTTTACATGACCACCACCGCATCTCCGAGTGGAAGTGTTAGTATCAACGTCTATTTTCAAATTGGTACCGATGTTGAGCAAGCCAAAGTCGATGTCAACAACCGTGTTCAAATAGCAACCAACAAGTTACCTGAAGCCGTTCGTAGGCAAGGGGTTTCAACAAGAGAACGCTCTCCTGATATTTTGAAAGTTTTAACCCTCACCTCTAAAGACAACGTTCACGACACCACGTTTATCTCGAACTTTGCACTGGTGAACATTGTCGATGACCTTAAGCGAATTCCAGGAATCGGTGATGTTACCATTTTTGGTAATAAAAATTATGCGATTCGCGTCTGGATTAAGCCCGATAAACTATCGACGTATGATCTTACCACCGCCGAAGTCATCAATGCAATCAAAAGTCAAAATGAGCAGTATGCCGCAGGTCAAATCGGACAAGAGCCGATGGCAAAACAGCCAACCTACACCTACACCGTGAAAACCGATGGCAGGCTTAAAAATGCAAGTGAATTTGACAACATCATCATCAAATCAAACAGTGATGGTTCCTCGTTAAAACTGAAAGATGTTGCCAACGTCGAACTGGGTGTTGAGTCCTACTACTTTGGTGGTATTTTTAACAACAAGCCGATGATCCCGATTGGTATTTTCTTAGCTTCTGGAGCCAATGCGCTTCAAGTCTCAGACCTTTTAGAGCAAAAATTGGCAGAAATTTCTCCCAACTTCCCAAGTGATCTTGAAATTGATACGGCATACGATCCGACGATTTTCGTGCGTGAATCGATCCACGAAGTGATCTTTACCTTGCTTCTTTCCATTGCGCTCGTTGTCGGTATTATTTACCTCTTTTTGGGCAATTTACGCGCAACGTTTATTCCTGTTCTTGCGATTCCTGTCTCCATTGTCGGAACGTTTGCAGGCTTTTATGCCGCGGGCTTTTCCATCAACCTCCTCACCCTCTTTGGTCTCACCTTAGCGATTGGTTTGGTTGTTGATGATGCGATTGTTGTTATCGAAAACGTTGAGCGCATTCTCAGAGAAGAAGATCTCAGTGTTAAAGATGCCACCATTAAGGCGATGAAAGAGATTACAAGCCCGGTTATTGCCATCGTGATGGTCTTGTGTGCCGTGTTTGTACCCGCTGCCTTTATGGGCGGTTTTAGCGGTATGATGTACAAGCAGTTTGCGATGACCGTCATCATCTCCGTAACGATCTCTGGTATTGTGGCATTAACCCTAACCCCTGCCCTGTGCGCGCTTCTTTTGCGTAAACATGAGAGTGAACCTTTTTGGTTGATTCAAAAATTTAATGCCCTCTTTGAAGTGGGAACGCAACTCTTCTCCAAAGGGGTTCGTAAAACGATTCGTTTTGGACTGATCAACGTTGCGATTTTTGCTGTGATGATCGCTGCAATTTTCTTTATCACCGCGCGTATCCCAACAGGATTGGTTCCCAATGAGGATAAGGGAATGATTCTGGTCATCAACAACCTGATGCCTGGAGCTTCACTGAGTCGTACGCAAAAAGTCAGCCAAGAGGTGAGTGACTTTGCCTTTACCAACCCCGATGTCATTCGTGTGGGAGCCATGTCAGGGCTTGATTTTATTATCAATGCCTATAAAACCGATTCAGGCATTAGCTTTATTCGTCTCAGCCCATGGGATGACCGCCCACGTCCTGATCAAACGTCACAAGCGATTGCGGGTCAAATGATGCGAGGACTTTCTCAAAATAAAGAGGCGATGCTCATTGCCGTTACCCCTCCTCCGATTATGGGTATGAGTACCACGGGTGGATTTGAGATGTATGTTCAAGATCGAACGGGAGGCAATATCCAAGCACTGGATGGCTATGTAAAAGAGATACTCGCCAAAGCAGCGGAGCGAAAAGAGCTTGCAGCAATGCGTTCTACCATCAACACCAACGTGCCGCAGTTTCTTATCAACGTTGATAACGAAAAAGCCAAATCTTTAGGTGTCGATGTTGCCGATATTTTCACAACGATTCAAGCAACATTTGGAAATACCTATGCCAACGACTTCAATCTCTTTGGACGAACCTATCACGTCAATGTCCAAAGTGACAGCACCTTTAGAGAAGGTACAGAGAATTACAATGACGTTTTTGTCAAATCCAGCGAAGGAAGACTTGTTCCGATCAGCTCAGTTGCAAGCATAAAACGTATCGTTGGTCCTTCGATTATTCAAAAATTCAACATGTTCCAAGCGGCGCAAATCTCAGGACAACCAAGTCCAGGGTACAGCTCAGGTGATGCACTTCGCATCATCGAAGAGGTCGCAAAAGGCGTGCTTCCAAGTGGTTATACCATCGCATGGGCGGGAACATCGTATCAAGAGAAACTCTTAGAAAAAAGTGGCAATACCGCTTTCATCTATGCAATCATTTTCGTCTTCTTGATTTTGGCGGCACTGTATGAGAGCTGGACGATTCCATTTGCCATTGTTTTAGCCGTTCCTTTCGCACTTTTAGGCGCAGCACTCGCTGTTTATTTTAGGGATTTACAAAACGATATCTACTTCCAAGTCGGACTCGTAACGCTTGTGGGACTCTCCTCTAAAAATGCGATTTTGATGGTTGAGTTTGCGATGCACAAACTCAAAGAGGGATACAGCCTGATCGATGCAACGATTGAGGGTGCACGTATTCGTTTCCGTCCGATCGTTATGACCTCATTTGCCTTTATTGCGGGAACTTTGCCACTCGCTTTGAGTTCTGGAGCGGGAGCCAATAGCCGTCATATCATCGGAACAACCGTTGTAGGTGGAATGGTCACACTCACAGTGATCGGAACGTTCTTCGTACCGCTCTTTTTCTATCTTATTATGCGAATGAAAGAAAAATTGACTCAAAAAGGAGCAGCTCATGTCTCGTAACATCACCCTTTTATCACTCGTTACTGTCTTATTTTTAGGTGGATGTTCACTCAAACCTGAGCTCAATGTTCCCAAAATAGAGACACCGCAAAGCACGCAAGAGAGTTTACATGTAAACAAAACATGGTGGAAAGCGTTTAACGATGAAAAACTAAATACGCTTGTGGATGAAGCCCTTTTGGGGAGTGACGATCTCAAGCTCTCTGCGCTCAAAGTGCTCAAAGCACGCCAAGCGTATGGGCTGAGTGTGGACAATGAACTGCCAACACTCAACGCCAATGCAAGCAATACCCGTCAAAAGACGAGTGACGAAGCCTTCTCGACTAAAAACAAGGGTGCTGTCTATTCTGATTTTGCCCTCAATGGTACATTGGCGTATGAGGTTGATTTTTGGGGTCGACTCTCCAATCAGAGTGAATCAAACTGGTCACTCTACTTAGCGACACATGCGGCACGCGAGACCGTTCGCAATACACTGATCCACGATGTGATTAGCGCTTATTTTAACTTAGCCTCTTTGCAAGCACGCATGGTCGTTTTAGAACAAACCGCTCAAGCGTACAAAGAGAGTTATGAATTTCGCTCCAAGCAACAAAAAGTGGGTACTATCAGCGACGTTTTAGCCAACCAAGCGTTAGCGCAGTACAACAATGCTAAAGCGGCGCAAAACAGTTTGATGGAAAGCTATGCGCTCCAAAAAAGTGCCTTAGCCATTTTGGTGGGTAAAACACCTCAAGCACTTTTTGACGATGCAAACATAGAGACAGCCCTTCCAAGCGCACTGGTTATTCCTCAAGGAGTGCCTTCTAACGTGATGGAAAACCGTCCTGATATTAAAGAGTCTTTGGAAAACCTCAAAAGCAAAAATGCACTCATTGGGGTTGAAAAAGCTGCTTATTTCCCTACCATTAGCCTTACGGGAAGTTACGGTCAACAGAGCGATGATCTGAGCAATATTCTCAAATCCAGTGCGAACCGTTGGAGCTTGGGACCTAGCCTCAGCGTGCCAATTTTCGATTTTGGGCGCATCAAACAACGTGTTTCGATCTCTGAAACCGACTTGCAATCCTCTTTAATCAGTTATGAGCTGACCGTTAAAAAAGCCTATAAAGAGGTGCATGATGCTTTAGCTAAAGAGAATTTAGCCAAAAGCAGACTCACCTTCCAAGAAGAGGAGCTTAAAGCGTATCAAAAGGTGCTAGAGCTTTCGACGAAACGTTTCAACCAAGGAGTTGCCAACCAGCTTGAGGTCCTCGATGCCAAAAAAGGTGTGCTTAGCAGTACTTTGAGTGTCATCACAACCCAACAAGCACTTTTAACCGACCAAGCAGAGCTTTTTAAAGCCATGGGCGGCGGTTGGAATGAAGCTGAACTTTTACATGTAAAAGACTAAAGGAATCCAAATGAGCTTACTTTTAACACCGTATGAAGAGAATGGAATGTCACTGAAAAACCGCGTGGTTATGCCACCGATGTGTATGTATAAAGCGGAGAGTAATGCTCGTATAACCCCTTTTCATCTTGTCCATTATGCGGCGCGCGCAATGGGTGGTGTGGGGCTGATTATCGTCGAAGCCAGTGCCGTAGAAGCACGAGGTAGAATCAGTGAAAACGATCTAGGCATTTGGGATGATGAACACGTCTCAGGGCATCAACAACTCATCCATTTGTGCCAAACTTATGGCGCTAAAATGGGCATTCAACTTGCGCACGCAGGGCGAAAAAGCCTCTGTGCCTCTTCAACGCCTGTTGCACCCAGCGCGATTGCTTTTAGTGACACACACGGCTATAAACTCCCCCATGAACTCACGCTTGAAGAGATGCAGAGCGTTAAAAAACACTTTGTACAAGCAGCGCTTCGTGCCACTTACGCAGGGTATGAGTTTCTTGAACTCCACGCCGCACATGGGTATCTGCTGTGCGAATTTTTATCGCCGCTTTCCAATCAACGCACCGACCAATACGGTGGTAGCTTGGAAAACCGTTGCGCCTTCGTGATCGAAGTGGCACAAGCGATTTTAGATGCCACCAACGATGTGCCACTCTTTGTACGCCTGAGCGCCGATGAATGGATGGAGAATGGCTGGAATATTGAAGAGAGCATTTACCTTTCCAAAAAACTTCAAAGTATTGGTGTTGCGATGATTCACGTCTCAGCAGGTGGCAACAGTGTCGCGCAAAAAATGCCCGAACTCGTCCCTCTCTACCAAGCGGCGTATGCTAAAGTGATTCGTGAAAGCGTGGGTATTCCAACGATTGCAGTCGGACTCATTACCACAGCAGAAGAAGGCGAAAAGCTTTTGCAAGGAGGCTTTTGTGATTTAGTAGCGTACGGCAGAGAACTACTACGCAACCCCAATTTTGTCTTTTACGCAGCTCAAGCAGAAGGCAAAAAAGCGCTGATTGAACCTGCGTATTTACGAGCTTTTTGACATCCATCCATTGCACGGATTCGTTGCAGTCAATGCACACCAAAGCAGTGGATGATTTTTTAAACCATGAGATAGTACAATAAGCACCTATTATTATGCCGCTAAAGCTTCTCTCAGCTAAGGCAGAATCTATTATGTTTACAAGGGTTAAGCAAGGATGCGAAAAGAACTCAAATACGAATTGCGGTATGGAAGAATCAACCCCTTAACGGAACTTCCCGACCGTCAACGCTTTGTCAACACCCTTGCAAATTCTACGGCGAATAAACTCGCCCTTCTCAACGTCAATGGCTTTTGGAACTTCAACCACTCTTTTGGTTATGAGGTCGGCGATCAAATCTTAAAAACCATCTCTCAAAGACTGCAACGCCGCTTCTCAGGAGCCGTTGTTTTTCATTTGGGTGGCGATCTTTTCGCCATTCTTGCGGGGAAAGAGGTGGCGCTTGAGCACTTTTTGCAAAACATCGAATCGTGTCTCTGGTACTTTGGCTACTCTCCCATAGAAGTGGCAAATGAACGCATCTACACACCCCTTCGTATCGGTGTTGCCATTGGGTATGATGACCTTTTCCTCAACGCCGAATTTGCCATCAAACAAGCCAAACGCATTGGTAAAGATTTGATGGTTTACAATGCCGCTATCCCTTCGTTGTGCAGTCCCCAATCCAATGCTAGAGCGGACGTTGAGTGGGAGCGAACGATTCGAGAAGGGCTTAAAAAAGGGCGTTTTGATGTCTTCGCGCAAAGCATTGAAGGGGGCAAAATCCCCAAATTTGAGTGTTTGGTGCGTCTTCATCACCCTGATGGGCGCATTATATCGCCGTACCTTTTTCTAGAACATGCCAAACGTGCCAATTTATACGGAGCAATCACCAAAATTGTCATCCAAAAATCGTTTGCTTTTTTTGCCGATAAACACGCAGAGTTTTCCATCAACCTCGCTCTGAGCGATATTTTAGATCAAAATAGAGTCGATTTTCTCTTTGAGAAAATGTATGAATTTAATGTAACCGATCGCTTGACCATTGAAGTCACAGAGGGTGAAGGCATCGAAAACCATCCTGAAGTCATCTCGTTTTTAAGCTCGCTGAAAAGCCAAGGGGTCAAAATCGCCATTGATGATTTTGGAACAGGCTACTCAAACTTCGAATACCTCGCCAAACTCCAAGCCGATTTTATCAAGATCGATGGAAGTCTCATCAAAAATATCCACAAAAATGCCGTCCACAAAGCCGTCGTCGAAACCATGGTCTCATTTGCCCAAAAAATGCAGATGCAAACGGTGGCAGAGTTTGTGGCAAACGAAGAGATTTACCTTACATGTAAAGAGCTCGGGATTGACTATTTTCAAGGGTACCATTTCAGTGAACCTAAACCTTTTGAGAGTTTAGTGGTTCGTTAAACTGTTTACATGTAAAGTAGAAAATAGCAAATTATTTAAAATCATTTGTCACTTTATCTTTCAAAGAACTCGAGCGAGTTCAGCAAATATCTTATGCTCTTTAAAATAAATTTTATTATAAATTGGTATTCCTTGTTTATCATAGATACTATGAGTCAACGAGTACAGTACAAATTCATTATTGATTACTCTATATACTTTAATAACCCAAATACTATTTTCAAAAGAAGTTTCGACTTTTTCTTTGTCTCGAGTGCCATTAATCGCTTGACGAACTCTTTCACAACTCCCAATTACAAATGAACAACTTTTGTCATAAGAGAACAAGTTACTTTTTACAAACTGAGCATGCTTATTTAATGAGATGACTTCTTTTAAAAACAAAGGTTTTGTAATAATTTCAAACTGCAACATATCATCTCTGATACCAATATAATTATACGAATAAACCTGATTATTTTCTAAATCTTTCATTTTATAGCTGTAGTTTTCGTCTTCATTGAGATGAATTTGGCTTACATCAGCAGGAGTTAGCATCTGATCATCATATTTTAATATTAATTTGCTTACATACTCAGGGTTAAAGCTATCTGTTTTTTGAATAGCATGTCCGTTAGTAAAAAGCATGAGTAGTGCAAAGAAAATAATTTTGGTATACATTGTTTGTTACCTCTACCCTAACTAGTTAATTCAACATCCATTATATGTATAATAGTCTGAAAAAGACCAAATAATATAGAAAAAATGGGAAGTGGAGCTCGATTTTGAGAATAGAGGTTGGAGCTAAACTTTTAACTTCCTTACATGTAAAGAAAGTAGCGCATTAAAACCTCTTCATCAAACAATCAAAGAGCATTATTGACTTCACCACAACTCAGTAACTATAAATTAACCCAAGAAGTGTAAATTTATAAAGCATCACGAAAACCATTAAGAAAGGATTTTCAATGACACATGAATCTAAAGAAACGATCAAAAGTTTCGACCAATCATTACCGCGCAGAGTGTTTTTTAAAAGTGTGGCTTTTTTGAGTTTACTGAGCTTCTCAACGATGCCACTGTATGCCAAAGGGTCACAAGAACAAATGAAGTATCAATCCAAACCAAACAACGGCAAAGCCTGTAAAGAGTGCATGCATTTTGAAGCGGAGAAGAAGCAATGCAAGGTCGTAGATGGACCATAAGCGCTGATGGATGGTGCACCTTATATCATACATCTCAAAAGTAAATTTAGGTCATAAAAGCGTGTCGTCTAAATAGAGTCGGAGCTAAACTTTGAACTTCGTTAGCTCTGCCTTTTCTTCTTTACATGTAAAAATTTCAGCACCCTCCCACTGCGTTTAAAACTTAAAAAAAGTTTAAAAATTAAAGCTTCAAACATCACGTAAGCTTATGGAACACAACATGCATAAACAAGAGAAAAAGGCTGCATACCATGGAAGAGATACGCGATCGCTACGTGAGTTTTCATAATATTGACTGCTACGAAAATGCCACTCAAGTGCTAGATGCCATGTATGAGCTTTTTGAACTTCACGCTGACGCTAAAAACGATTTATGGATTCGCTTTGAAACATTGATTCCCAAAGATTACAAAGCTGTTTTTGCAAAGCACGATTCTAAGGACATTTTATACCACATTTGCTCACATGTTTTTTATCTTTCGGCTCTTTTTGAAGAGTACGATTTTGAAAAAGGAATCGAACTAATGGAAAAAGCCGAAATGGAGTGTTGTTAAAAATCCCATAAAAACCCACACTGACTTGCTATAATTGCACCACTATTTTTCAAGGAGATATGATGCAGTATTATAGTTGGATTTTAACCTTTCACGTCATGGCCTTTATGTCATGGATGGCTATGCTGTTTTATCTACCACGTCTTTTTGTTTATCATGTTGAAAACGCACATAAAAGCGAATTTGTTGAGGTTGTCAAAATCCAAGAGTTCAAAGTCTACAAATACATCGGTCTTCCTGCTTTTTGGGCAACGCTTCTCAGCGGTGTCGCCATGCTCATTATGAACCCTATTTTATTTGAAACAGGCCATTGGCTCTATGCCAAATTAGTGGTCGTTGCGCTTATGACTGCCTACTCATTTTCATTAGAGTATTTCCGAGAAGAGTTAGAGAGAGATGAGTGCGAACGCAGTGGTAAATTCTTCCGTGCATACAACGAAGTACCAACCCTGCTCTCTATTTTGATCGTGGCTTACGTTGTGGTTAAGACGTTTGACTTGCTCTTTACATCACTCACGGTCGCCTTTTTTGCATTTGTCATTTACATGATTTTTCAGCAACCTGAACATAAAAAGTAAGGGTTCCTTTATCGTGATTGTTTGTTTACATGTAAACGAAACAATCACCTCTTCTAAGCGTGAAGGTTAAAGTAAAGGTGTAGCATCGTCATTCGAAGTGAGATTGGTTCTGTTTTTTGCTTTGTACATCTTTGTATCGGCTTCAACCATTAAGTCATCAATTAAACTCTCTTTATTGCCCATGGCCATACCTATGGAGACTCCCAAATATTTTACATTCCCTTTCAGGATGAGTGGTTTTTTTAATGCTTCGATACATTTTGTGGCAACGAGATGAACAGCATTGGTGGCAGAGGATATATCACTCTCAAGATCACTGAGTAAAATTACAAATTCATCACCACCCACACGTGCTAACGTATCGTTCTGGCGTATCAAAGCTGAAAAACGTTTAGCAACTTCAACCAGCGCGTCATCTCCTGAACTATGGCCAAGGGTGTCGTTAATGGATTTAAACCCATCCAAATCCATAAAAAGCAGTGCCAATCGGGTATTGTTACGATTGCACCGTGCCAAAGCTTGCTCCAACCGATCGACCATCAAAAAACGGTTGGGCAGTTTGGTCAAGTAGTCATAATGGGCTATCTCTTTGAGCTCTTTTTGACTGATAAGAAGCATAGAGATCAGACGGTTAAATGCCGCGGTTAGATGCCCAACTTCATCCATCTTCTTTATCGGTAAGGGATTAAGCGTGACCTCCCCAAGAGACATTTTGTTGGCCAAAGAAGCAGACGTTCGCAAAGGTTTAAAAATAAAAAACAGAAAAGAAAAGATGATGGAAGGAATGATCAATAAGCTCACTAAATGGGTTTGAATGAGCGTCTCTTTAATATTTTTCTCCATAGCGAACGCTTCTTGTGTCTGTATACGGGA
>Ga0302272_1001086_pt1 | contig 12341 bp, 14 predicted proteins | sample III_Bog_N1_2_FD_198772 | JGI IMG/M metagenome (GOLD analysis project Ga0302272, IMG submission 198772) | Peat permafrost microbial communities from Stordalen Mire near Abisko, Sweden - III_Bog_N1_2 | ecosystem: Environmental > Terrestrial > Soil > Wetlands > Peat | place: Sweden: Abisko...
CAGTGAGAAAATCGTGGATGCTGCAGGTAGAGTTGAGAAATTTAAGAAAAAATACAGCTTAAAATAGTTCTTACAAACCATTGATCTATTTCATTCCTACCCCTATAGGAAATTTAGACGACATCTCCGTTAGAAGCCTTAAAGTTTTAACGGAGTGTAAAACACTCTTCTGCGAAGACACGCGAATCACCAAAAGACTTCTTTCTCTTCTGGCTCAAAAACATAACTTAGAATTTCAGATCAAAAACTTTATCTCTATGCATTCACACAATGAAGATGCTGTCTTAGCCAGTATTGACAAAAAAGTCTTTGAAGAGAGCGTAGGCTATCTCAGTGATGCAGGAATGCCAGGCATTAGTGATCCAGGATCTGCGCTGGTGCGTTTTTGCCAAGCAAATGCACTCGCCTATGAGATTCTGCCCGGTGCCAATGCTGCTTTGCTTGCGTATGTCACGAGTGGCATTAAAACCCATCAGTTTTTGTTTTATGGCTTTTTATCTCACAAAGGGATGGATCGCCAAAACGAACTTTTTGAAGTGTTAAATTCCCCGTATGCTGTAATTCTTTATGAATCTCCACATCGTATTGAAAAATTGATTGAAGAGCTCGCTCAGTTTGCACCAGAACGCCAGATATTTGCCATTAAAGAAGCGACTAAATTGTACGAAAAACGCTTTGTAGGAACATCATTAGAGGTTCAAGAAGCATCGAAAAAGGCGAACCTTAAAGGTGAATGGGTGATTGTGATTACCCCTGAGATTCATCAAGGTGGCGAAGCCATTACCAAAGAAGATTTGATTGATCTTGATCTCCCTCCCAAGCAAAAAGCCAAACTCCTTTCTAAACTGACAGGGGAAAGCATTAAAGAGTGGTATACGAAACTTCAAAATTAATGTCCCTATTTTGTTACATGTAATCTCCTAAAAATTGTATTTCCCATCAAAGCTAGTATTATTTTAAGCCAGTTTGGATACAATATTTGCCATGATAATCTATGGAAAACAACTCTTTTTACATCTGTTAAATCACTATCCTTCAAGGATCGAAACGGTCTTCTTGCCAAAGCAATGTGACCCTAAGCTTTTCTCGCAGATTGCGCGTGTGACGCAAAAAATCTGTACGATTGATGAGCGCAAAGCACAAGCGTTGTGTCATGGGGGGAACCATCAAGGGTTTATTGCTGAAATTAAGGATATTGAACTTGTTTCGTTTAACGAAATTAAGCATGGCTCTTTTTTGGTCGTTTTAGATGAAGTAACGGATGTGGGAAATATTGGCGCTATTGTACGCAGTGCTTATGCTTTTGGAGCAGATGGCTTGATTTTAAGCGGTATGAAAACCTGCAATTTAGAGGCAATTTTACGTACGAGCAGTGCCGCAGCATTTGAGCTTCCGATTGCACTCTGCCCTTCAACACGCGATATGCTTAATGAACTGAAACAAATAGGGTTTACACTCTACGGGGCAGACATGGGTGGTGTGGATGTTACAGAGGTGACATTTGCCCCCAAACGCGTTTTGGTTATGGGAAGTGAAGGCAAGGGTTTATCGCCTAAAGTCAAAGAGCGACTCGATACAATGGTTTCAATCAAAATGGCAAGAGCATTTGACTCTTTAAACGTGAGTGCGGCTGCTGCTGTACTGTGTGATAGGATTGCCAATGGATAATGATATCAGGGTCTTAGAAAAGATTGGTCTGCAAGAGGTTTGTAAAAAAACCCACATTGAAGTCAAGCAACTAGAGTATATGATCAACAATCAGTATGACAAGCTCAATAAAGTCAACACGTTAGGTTTTGTTAAAATTATTTCCCGTGAGTATAAGCTTGATTTTACGGATTGGCTTGAAGGGTTTTACGATTATTGGGCAGAGCATAAAGTAGAAGAAGATTCTCACAAAGAGAAGATTTTTATTCGTGCTAAAAATAATCGTGCTTCTAGAAAAGGCGTATGGCTCTTTCTGTTTATCTTCCTCATTGCAGGTATTTTTGGTGTTTTCTCTATCTTTAAAAGTGAGATCAACATTGATGTTATGAGCCTTTTGGATAAAGCTAAAACCGAAACCAATCAAACCAGTGCTTTTCAAAGTGCTCCTATTGTCCAAGAAGCTGCAACCTCTTTAGGCGTGAAGGTTGAAGAACGTGTTGTTGAAACCAATAGTAGCAATAGTACCGTGCAAGCGGTGGTTGTGAGTATTGATGAAAATTTAACACGTAAAAACGAAGCGAACGATAGCAATGCTTCTGGCATTCCTCTTCCAATGCTTCCAGAATCAAATACAACATTGGTCAACACAGTTCCTAAAAATAACGCGATTATTGTACCAACGAAACGTATTTGGATCGGTTTTGTCAATCTTGAAACCTTTATGCGTAAAGAGAGTACGAGTGATCAAAACATTACCATAGATTTAAACAAAAATCAGCTTATCAAGACGGGAAATGGCTTTTTTAAACTCTCTTATGATGGAAGCGTGGAAGACTTTACCGAGCAAGGCTCAACCCGGTTCTTAGTAGAAAAGGGTGTGATCAAAAAAATATCTGAAGAAAAATTTATAGAGCTTAATCGAGGCAAAAACTGGTGAAAAAATTATTTCTTATCCTAATCCTTTCATTCTCTTTCTTGGGCGCACAAGCACTTCAAGATAAGATTCAAAGTTTTGTGGGTGTATCAAAATATGAGACACAAAAAAATCTGATTCAAGTCCTTTTTGCGCAAACGAATAATTTTGTTAAGCCCAATGGCGATGTGGACAGTGTGAAAGTTATTTCAACGCTTAAGAAAAATGGGTTACTTCAACTGTTGTACGATAAACCTATTCAGTTACGTTTGGCCTTTCGTACGCACAGCGACCCTCTTATTTTCCTCAAAATTGTAAATGAATCTCTTGAAGCAATGGGATATAACTATTTTTTAACGAATAATGCATTACGAGATAGCGCAGGTTTTGTATGGGAAATTTACCTTCAAACAGAGCATATTGTAGACCCCGAAGCCTTCGCGAACGCCCTTGCGGCTAGAGGATGCACTATAACGAATATCGTAAAAAATGAAGACCATTACTGGTTTTATGACATTGATTCAAGTAACGCTTATTTAGGCGCTAAAAAGATAGATAGTGGTGTTACCACACCATTAGGCAAACCTTTGAAGCCTTACTGGATTGATGTGAAAAATATGAGAGAGGTAACCATAACGGTTCATGCAGGTGATCGTTGGTTTCCGGATGTTGTCTTTTTTGATGAGAATTTACACCTCTTAAGTGATGTAAAATCTGAAGAATCGACACGAACACTGAAGCTAAAAGTTCCTAGTAATGCCGCTTATTTGAAGATTGGCGATGCTTTTATGCTTGAGAATATAAAACATGGATTATCTCTACATGTAAAAGAGTAAATAGTTTTTTTGCAAAAATTGTAAAAAAACTTTTCTGCCTCATATGAGGCAAGCTTCAGTGTCCTAGAGACTAGCGTAGATTCTTGGGCTTTGCCTAAGAATCGTTATAAAAAAGAGTTTTTCTAAAACTCTTAATAGGAGAATAAAGATGTTTGATGAGATTAGATTTAATACAATTGAGAGATTACCTGGGTATGTTTTTGCCGAAATTAATGAATTAAAATTAGCAGCGCGCCATGCAGGCGATGATATCATTGACTTTTCAATGGGAAATCCTGATGGAAGAACGCCACAGCATATTATTGACAAACTCGTAGAATCTGCCCAAAAAGATGGTACACACGGTTACTCTGTGAGCAAAGGTATTTATAAACTTCGTCTTGCAATTTGCAATTGGTATTTACGCAAATATGGTGTTACGCTTGATCCTAACACGGAAGCGGTTGCAACATTAGGCAGTAAAGAGGGTTTTGTACATTTAGCCCAAGCGATTATGAACCCAGGCGATGTGGCCGTTGTGCCTGATCCTGCGTATCCGATTCATGCGTATGCGTTTATGATTGCGGGCGGAAATGTGCATAAATTTAGCCTTGATTATGATGAAAAATATGTTTTGGATAAAAAGCTATTTTTTACAAAACTCAAAAAAGTGTTTAAAGAATCTGCTCCAAAGCCAAAATTTGTCGTTGTGAATTTTCCGCATAACCCAACGTGTGTGACCACAGATGTCTCTTTTTATGAAGAGTTGGTTGCGTATGCCAAAGAAGAGCGATTTTATATTATCAGTGATATTGCGTACGCAGATCTCACGTATGATGGGTATGTCACGCCTTCTATTTTCCAAGTTGAAGGTGCAAAAGATGTCGCTGTTGAGTGTTATACACTCTCTAAAAGCTATAATATGGCAGGCTGGCGTGTAGGTTTTGTTGTTGGCAATAAAAAACTCGTGGGCGCACTTCAAAAAATTAAATCATGGTTTGACTATGGTATGTTTACACCCATTCAAGTGGCTTCAACCGTTGCCCTTGATGGTCCACAAGAGTGTGTTGATGAAATTAGAGAGACGTATCACAAACGCCGCGATGTTTTAGTTGAGAGCTTTAACAATGCAGGTTGGCCAATGGAAAAACCACAATCAACGATGTTTGTCTGGGCAAAAATTCCCAAAGTTGCAGAACATTTAGGCAGTATGGAGTTTGCAAAACAGTTGCTTCAAGAGGCAAAAATTGCAGTTAGCCCTGGTATTGGTTTTGGTGAAAGCGGTGATGGTTATGTGAGAATTGCGCTCATCGAAAATGAGAACAGAATCCGCCAAGCGGCACGTAATATTAAGAAGTATTTGAAGAGTTTAGAAGGTTAATAAATGATCAGAGTTGGAATTATTGGTGTAGGAACGGTTGGCAGCCACGTTATTAAAATTTTACAAGAGAATGAAGACATTATCACAGCGCGCAGTGGCAAAAAAATTGTTCCTATTATCGGTGTCGTCAAAGACATAACCAAAAAAAGGGATGTTAACATCCCTTTGAGTACGAATGTCGATGATGTTCTAGACAATCCAGAAGTGGATGTGGTTGTTGAACTCATGGGTGGTGTAGATGAAGCCTATAAAATTGTAACCCGAGCACTCAAAAATAAAAAAGCCGTTGTCACTGCTAACAAAGCACTCTTAGCGTATCATCGTTATGAGCTCCGCGATCTTGCAGGCGATACGCCCATTGGTTATGAAGCCAGTGTTGCAGGAGGCATTCCTATCATTAAAGCGCTTCGTGAAGGACTCAGTGCCAATCATATTGAGGCGATCAAAGGCATCATGAATGGCACATGTAATTTTATTTTGACCAAAATGATGAATGAAAAAGCAGAATTTGCAGACGTGCTCAAAGAAGCTCAAGCATTAGGCTATGCCGAAGCAGATCCGACTTTTGATGTGGGTGGCTTTGATGCCGCCCATAAACTGCTTATTTTAGCCAGTATTGCTTATGGCATTGATGTGAAGCCTGAAGAGATTTTGATTGAAGGCATTGAGCATATCAACAGTGAAGATATCTATTTTGCAAAAGAATTTGGCTATAACATTAAACTATTGACGATCGCGAAGAAGAGCGGCGATAAAGTTGAACTTCGCGTGCATCCCGCATTAGTTCCGACTAAACAGATGATTGCGAAAGTGGATGGCGTGATGAATGGCATTAGCGTTATAGGGGATCGTGTAGGTGAGACGATGTATTATGGACCAGGAGCAGGAGGAAGTGCAACAGCAAGTGCAGTTGTTTCAGACCTTATCGACATTGCACGTCATACACAAAATTCACCGATGCTTGGATTTATCAAACCGCTTGAGAAAAGTGGGTTAACACTCATGAATCGCGATGATATCTGCACGCAGTATTATATTCGTGTGAGTGTGGCTGATAAAATCGGTGTTTTATCGAAAATATCAGAAATTTTAGGCAAGCACTCTATCTCCATTAGCAGTTTTTTACAAAAGCAAGATGTCAATAAAGAAGAGCGTGCGGTACTCCTTTTCTCGACGCATACATGTAAAGAAAGCGATATTCAAAAAGCACTCCAAGAGCTTAGCGAATTAGAGTTTGTTACGCTTAAACCTGCCATGATTCGCATCGAGGCATAATGAGTTTAAAAGTAGGTCTTGAGGCTGAAGAAAAAGCCTCTGCCTATTTAAAGCAAGAGGGTTATACGATTCTTGCTCAAAATTTTCACTCAAAATTTGGCGAGATAGATATCATCGCGTGCAAAGATACTATTCTTCATTTTTGTGAAGTGAAATTTTCTGAATCATATGATCCTATAACGCGTATTACACCTTCAAAAATGGCTAAAATTATCAAAACGATCAATTATTATTTACTGACACATTCCACCAATCTCGATTATCAAATTGATGCTATTTTAGTAACGCCAAAAAATATTGAAATAATAAAAAATATTAGTTACTAAAAAAATAACTTTATCCGCTATGGTAATTTTAAAGTTAGAGTGAGTATAATTGATCATCTATAAAATAACGTTTCAGGGGAAAAAAATGGGAAAATATTTAGAGTTAAATGCATCAAATTTTGATAGTACCGTAGCTGAAGGCGTAGCGTTAGTAGACTTTTGGGCACCTTGGTGTGGACCTTGTCGTATGATCGCTCCCGTCATTGATGAACTATCAGGTGATTTTGAAGGTAAAGCAAAAATTTGTAAAGTCAATACGGATGAAGAGCAAGATGTTGCTATTAAGTACGGAATTAGATCAATCCCAACAATCCTTTTCTTCAAAAATGGTGAGTTAGTAGATCAAATGATTGGTGCATCATCCAAACAAGTTTTAGCGGATAAAATTAACTCTCTTCTTTAATTAAAATTTCGCAAGGAAGTTGTTAGACTTCCTTGACCACACTACCTCTTTTGGGCTAAAACATGGTTTGTATCTGTTTAAAATACACCATAGTGTTCAGTCAGTCTAAAAAAAGATAAGGAAAAAATCATGTTAGATCTAGCAATTATTGGTGGCGGTCCTGCTGGGCTAAGTGCCGGATTGTATGCAACTCGCGGCGGTTTGAAAAACGTGGTGATGTTTGAAAAAGGTCTTCCTGGCGGACAAATCACGAGTAGCAGCGAAATTGAAAATTATCCAGGCAGTGCAGAAGTCGTAAGCGGTTTAGATTTTATGGCACCTTGGTCAGAACAGTGTATGCGCTTTGGTCTTAAACATGCCATGGACGAGGTCACTCGTATTTCGCAAAATAGCGATGGCAGTTTTACAATCAGTTTAGCAGGTGGCAAAAGCGAGCAAGCGAAGAGCGTGATTGTGTGTACAGGAAGCACTCCTAAGAAAGCTAATTTTGAAGGCGAAGCTGAATTGTTTGGTAAAGGTGTGAGTACCTGCGCGACATGTGATGGATTCTTTTACAAAAACAAAGAAGTTGTTGCATTGGGTGGCGGAGATACGGCCTTAGAAGAAGCACTGTACCTTTCTCATATCTGTTCAAAAGTGTATCTTGTTCACAGACGTGACACTTTTAGAGCAAGTCCTAGTACGATTGAAAAAGTTAAAAATAACCCAAAAATTGAACTGATTTTAAATGCAAGTGTGAAAAAAGCATATGGTGATAAAATGGGGCTTAATGGACTTGTCGTGATTGATGCCGAAGGAAAAGAGCGTGACATTGTCGTTCCAGGTGTTTTTGTTTTTGTTGGAATGAATGTCAATAATGCCATTTTAAAACAAGAAGATGGAAATTTTTTATGTGAAATGGACGAGAATGGTAATGTTGTCGTAGATCTTAACATGAAAACATCTGTGAAAGGGCTTTTCGCGGCAGGCGATTTAAGAACAAAAGCTTCAAAACAAGTGGTATGTGCAGCAGGCGATGGCGCAACAGCAGGTATCCAAGCATTAGAATATGTGAATCATTAAAAAGAAGGAAACGTGCGAATGATAGATGTTGGAATCCATGGCTCAACCGGTAGAGTAGGCAGATTACTGATTGAAAATCTTATCAAAGATAAAGAAGCAAGACCCTATGTCTTACATGCATTAGAAGATTTTGCTTTCACGATTCCTAAAGAATCAATCATTACGGATGATGTAAGTGAGCTTTTGCAAAAAAGTGATGTTGTTATTGACTTTACCATCGCAATGGGGACAGAAGCGCTTTTAGAGAGTGCGCTTAAGCATCCAACACCTCTTGTTATTGGAACCACAGGACTCAGTGAGCATCAACACAATCTCCTTAATGAAGCGGCAAATAATATGCCTATTCTCTACTCTACCAATATGTCTTTAGGTGTAGCTGTACTTAACCGTTTAGTGGAGCTTGCCTCTAAAAGTCTGAGAGATTTTGATATTGAAATCGTAGAACAACACCATCGTTTTAAAAAAGATGCTCCTAGTGGAACAGCTTTAACACTTGGCGAACATGCCGCACGTGGGCGTGGACTTAATTTAGATGATGTCCGTATCAGTGGGCGTAATGGTCTTATTGGAGAGCGTAGTAAAGATGAAATTGCTATCATGGCACTTCGTGGTGGTGACATCGTAGGTCGCCATACCGTAGGATTTTACAATGATGGCGAATTTATTGAGATGAACCATACTGCAACCAGTCGTGATACCTTTGCCAAAGGCGCTATTAAAGCCGCAAAGTGGATCATTAATCAACCTAATGGTCTTTATACAATTAATGACTGTTTAGGTCTTTAAAAAAAGGTGATATGAACTTATGTGCGCGATTGTTGGTGTATTTGATGTAAAACATGCTTCTAAAATAGCCTATTATTCTCTGTTCGCGATGCAACATCGTGGGCAAGAGGCAACAGGTATCAGTGCCAGTGATGGCAAGAAAATTCGTACGATTAAAGATAATGGTTTAGTTACCGAAGTATTTAACGAAGAAAAACTGGCTTTTTTATACGGGGACATGGCAATAGGCCATAACCGTTACTCCACAGCAGGAAGTGACTCTGTAAGAGATGCTCAACCTGTTGCTGCAAGTTATAAATTGGGTGATATTTCAATTGTTCACAATGGAAACCTCATTAATAAACATGAAGTAAGAAGTAAACTGGTAGAACAGGGTGCTATTTTTCAATCTTCAATGGATACAGAAAATATCATTCACTTGATTGCACGTTCACAACAAGGAAGATTGAGAGATCGTATTGTAGAAGCGTTAAATGTGATCAAAGGCGCTTACTGTCTTTTAATTCAAAGTAGGTCAAAAATGTTTGCGATACGTGACCGTTACGGTGTGCGACCTTTATCCATTGGTAAAATGAAAGAGGGAGGGTATATTGTTGCGAGTGAAACGTGTGCCCTTGATCTTGTTGATGCCGAATTTGTAAGAGACGTAAGACCGGGTGAAATGGTTATTTTTCAACAAGGTAAAGAGGAGTTTGAAAGTATTCAGCTCTTTGAGCCCGATCCGCATATCTGCGCGTTTGAATTTATCTATTTTGCACGACCTGATAGTGTCATTGAAGGTAAAAATGTCTATGCTGCTCGTAAAAAGATGGGCATGAAACTCGCAGAACTTGCTCCCGTTGAAGCGGATTTTGTTATTCCTGTTCCCGATAGTGGGGTGAGTGCGGCACTTGGTTATGCACAAGCGAGTGGTATTCCTTTTGAAATGGCCATTGTTCGAAATCATTACGTTGGAAGAACGTTTATTGAACCTACGCAAGCCGTGCGTGATCTCAAAGTGAAGCTTAAACTCTCTCCGATTCATAAGATATTAGAAGGCAAAAAGATTGTTGTGATTGACGATAGTATTGTAAGAGGTACTACTTCAAGACAGATTGTTAAATTATTAAAGCGTGCAGGTGCTGCTGAAGTGCATATGCGTATTGCCTCTCCAACGATTGAGCATCCATGTCTGTACGGTATTGACACGCCTAGTTATAAAGAGCTTATTAGTGCTAATAAAACCGTTGAAGAAGTTCGTGAGTATATTGATGCAGATTCATTGGCCTTTTTAAGTATTGAAGCTCTTAAAGAGAGTATTGGCAATGATATGAACTATTCATTGGTGAGCTTTGATGGAAACTATTTCATTAAATAATGCGCAATATTTTAACGGCAGGTAGATATTTTAGAAAAAAATTTGGGGAAAATGTTTATAAAATCCCCGTTTCTATCTCTGGCTTTACCTGCCCCAATATCGATGGTACTGTAGCACGAGGTGGGTGCGTTTTTTGTGAGAATGAATCTTTTAGTCCTAACCTCGAACACAATCAGCCCAAACGATTTTTTCTGAGTCCTACTTCAGAAAATCCCTACTTAGCATTTCAACTAGTACAGCTTGAAGCACAATACAATAAGACAAAGAAAGTACTTTTCAAAAAGTTTGGTGCGCAAAAATTTATTATCTATTTTCAATCCTTTACCAACACGTATGCACCATTAGAGACACTCAGAGCACTTTATACGAAAGCATTGAGCTTCGAGGGTGTTGTAGGACTAAGTATTGGAACAAGGACAGACAGTATCACAGAAGAGGTGTTAACCTATTTGGCGGAGCTTTCAAAAGAGTATGAGATTTGGGTTGAGTATGGGGTTCAATCCTCTTCTGACGAGACACTCAAGCGCATTAATCGTGGGCATGATAGTGCCAATATTAAAAAATACATCACGCTGACACAGCAATATGGGCTTAAAATATGTGCGCATGTTATCTTTGGCCTTCCAGGTGAAACACCTGAAATGGCCTTGGAAAGTGTTAAATTTGCCCTAAGCCTTGGTGTACACTCTTTTAAGTTTCATCCTTTGTATGTGGTCAAGCGAACAGCCTTAGCCAATGATTTTAACAAAGGAATTTTTACGCCTATAACGGAAGAGTGTTATATTCAAACGGTGGTTGAAGCGATTAAACTATTGCCTAAAGAGGTGATGTTACAACGTGTCAGTGCAGGGATTGAAGATGATAGTTTGCTCTCCCCAACATGGTGTTATACCAAACATCAACAGATGTTTAATATTCGCCAAGCACTGAAAAAAGAGGGATTACTTTATTAGAGTTCTTGCAAAACTGCAAGAACTCTAATAGTTTTAATGGCAGAAAAGCTCATAACGTGTATAGGGTTTACTGTAGGAAGGTGGATAACGCATAAAAATAGTAAAGTTGCGCATCTCTCCTTTGTGCAAATTTTCTGCAATGACAAACTCTTTTGTAGTCTCGACAGTGTGGATATCTTCACCCCACTTAAAAAGGTTTTCAAACGCAGATTTTGGAACAAAACTAATGCCTTCTATCCCTCTTGTTTCAAAAGATTCATTTGAAATTTTAACTTCTAAAATACACGATCCTATTTGAAAATCACCAATATTACGAATTTGTCCTGCAATAGAAAAGGATTCGTTAATCAATACTTTTTTCTGTACGATGTTTTCAAGGCGAGCAAGTTTAGTGTATTTATCAAGACCATAAATAGAAAATGCTGCAAAAATGAATGAAATAAACAAGGCAGTGAGAATAGGGGGGTATAAAGAAGATTTGCCATCATGATTTTTAATGATGAGGATGACAGACACTATCAAGAGTGCAAGAATGATAATCGTAGCAAACCAATGGAGTATCGTAAAATAAGTCACATTCACTCCTTTAGTAGCATTCTGCTTTGAGTGACGCATTGACATCACCACTGTAGATAAAATCATCGAAGACACTTTGGAATTCCATGACACCCTCTTTAGGAAGATCTTGTTTGACTAGTATCGACTGATTGGCGATCGGTTTTAACGTGTTAATGAAAGCTTTAATCCCTGTGGCATCAGACTGTTTATAAATAATTGTATGCACGACACAGAGCGAAAAATCCTTATTGGCGTGATTATAAATCATACCTTCAACAATTAAAGAATCAGAAAAGGTCAATTTTTTAACCATCGTTATCTCTGTAGATACATTGCGTAACGTTTCACCTAATTTTATTTTAATAAAAAAAGGTGAAACAAGAAGCGTAATTAGGGCAAGAATAATCATCAAAAGCGATGCTACAGATGACTTCTTAGCAATTAAACTCGCCAAAATAATCAGTGCTAAAAAAGTAAAAAGTAACCATCCAAATGCTAAATAATCATAAAGACCAAAATGTTTTACATAGGTCAATAATGATAATTTGAGTGCATCAGTGATCATTGCGGCTATTTTTCTCTTCTATTCCACTCAGTCCAAAGCGTCTTTCCAGTTCTTTGGAAATTAAGGACGGATGAATATTCTTAGCTCCAAGTGCTACAAGAGCATGGAACATAAGATCGGCGGCTTCATAGACAATCTCTTTTTGGTCATTATCTTTACATGCAAAGCAAAATTCACCTGCTTCTTCTACAACTTTTTTCAAAATGCTGTTATCACCCTTTTGAAGCAGTGATGCCACATAAGAACTTTTAGGATCAGCCTGTTTTCGCTCTTGAATGATATGATAAATTTTATCAGTGA
>Ga0302272_1001096_pt1 | contig 12283 bp, 12 predicted proteins | sample III_Bog_N1_2_FD_198772 | JGI IMG/M metagenome (GOLD analysis project Ga0302272, IMG submission 198772) | Peat permafrost microbial communities from Stordalen Mire near Abisko, Sweden - III_Bog_N1_2 | ecosystem: Environmental > Terrestrial > Soil > Wetlands > Peat | place: Sweden: Abisko...
AAAGTGACGGAAGAAGACAACTCACTTCGTGAAGTGATCGCTTCCAATATCAGCCTTCCTTCGGCCATGGCATTCATTGTCTTTGTGATGGTTTATCTGCCGTGCCTTGCCGCAACAGCGGTCTTTGCCAAAGAGGCAGAGAGTTTAAAACTCACAGCGTATCTTGTGATTTTCACCTTTGCAACCGCGTGGGTACTCGCATTTCTAACGTATCGAATCGTTTTACTCATCAGTTAAACCGTGTGGCTACCTCGCGTAGCCACACCTCTTCTCTTCGTAAAAAATCTTTACATGTAAAGGCGTTTGAGTTGTTCCATGTTTGATCCAAGATTGAGCAATAAAAGATCAGCCATCACCAACGCCGCCATTGACTCAGCCACAACACTACCGCGTACGGCAATGCACGGATCATGCCTTCCTTTGAGATTACATGTAAGCGCATCTCCCTTGGTATCAATCGTCTCTTGCGCTAGAAAAATCGAAGGGGTGGGTTTAAAATAGACTTTACATGTAATGACATCGCCATTGCTCATACCGCCTAAAATGCCGCCGCTGTGGTTGGTCACAAAACCCTCTTTCGTGATCGCATCGTTGTTTTCAGAGCCTTTGAGCGAAGAAGCGCGAAACCCTTCGCCAATCTCCACCCCTTTGACACCGTTAATGCCCATCATCGCTTCGGCCAAAAGCGCGTCGAGTTTGTAGTAAATCGGCTCACCAAGTCCCACAGGAGCGCCCACAACCTGAACAAGTGCCACACCACCCACGGAGTCATGGGCATTTTTAGCCTCTAAAATCTTCGCTTTTTGCGCCTCTTCGACACTGGCATCGAGTGCATAAATCTCACTTTTGCTGACACGTTCAAAATCAAAATGCGTTGCTTCAATGCCACCAATCGCGCAAATACCGCTTTGAACCTTTACATGTAAAGAATCTAACATCAACTTTGCAATCGCACCAGCTGCGACGCGTGCCGCGGTTTCCCTCGCACTACTGCGCCCGCCACCACGGTAATCCCTGATGCCGTATTTGTGAAAGTAGGTAAAGTCTGCATGCCCTGGGCGAAAAAGGTCTTTCACACTGTCATAATCACCGCTTTTTTGGTTCTCATTAAAAATCACCATCGCGATGGGTGTACCCGTACTAATGCCATCAAACACACCGCTTAAAATCTCGATTTTATCGCCCTCTTTACGCGCTGTGGCAAATTTATTTTGTCCCGGACGACGACGATCTAACTCACTTTGGATAAATTCCTCATCGATTGCCAAGCCCGCAGGTACGCCATCAACCACGCAGCCAATCGCCTTTCCGTGCGATTCGCCAAAGGTCGTAAAACAAAATTTCTTGCCAAAGGTATTCATTAAATTTCCTTCTTAAGAATCTCAAGTGCGAGCATTGCCGCTTTTTGTTGCGCCTCTTTTTTACTTTTACCGCTCGCAACGGAAAGATCACGACCGCGCACATTAACGGCTATTTCAAACTCTTTTTTATGATCCGGTCCAAAAGAACGAACCAGTCGGTACTCTGGTGTCATACCAAAATGAGCTTGCGTGAGTTCTTGAAGCGTGGTTTTATGGTCTCTAAAAATGGCATCCATATTGATTTTAGGGTACGCCTCTTCCAAAAGTGCCACCGCCAAATCTTTGGCTTTTTCAAGCCCTGCTTCAAGGTAAAGCGCTCCAATGATCGCTTCAAACGCGTTGGAGAGTAAGGAAGGTTTTTCACGTCCGTTGTTGTTCTCTTCGGCCAACGAGATGTAGATGTATTCACCTAAATGAAGCAGACGTGCGAGCTTCTCAAAGCTTTTTTCATTGACAAGGGAAGCTCGAAGTTTGGAGAGTTCACCCTCCGCGACCTGCGTAAATTCATGGTAAAGGTACTCACCAACGATCAGATCAAGAACCGCGTCGCCTAAAAATTCAAGGCGCTCATTGTTGTAGGGTTGTTTGGAACTTTTGTGGGTCAGTGCCTCGATTATCAGGTCTTGATCTTTAAACTGATAACCCAAGCGCTTCTGTATCGCTTCTAGTCTTTTTTGCATTATCTTTCCTTTATTATTTTTACAACGCTATTTAGGCAAAGCCTAAAAGCTACTTAGCCCATTTTTATTTTCGTTGCTTCTTCTTTGGCGATTTGATCGCACATCTCATTTTCGGCGTGCCCGTCATGTCCTCTGACCCAAATGCCATGCACCTTATGAATTTTAGCAACATGAAGGTAGCGTTGCCACATTTCAGGGTTTTTGACCTTCGCAAAGTTTTTGCGTTTCCACCCTTCTAGCCATTCGTTAATGCCTTTGATGACATAACTCGAATCGCTAATGAGTGTCACATCACATGGCTCTTTAAGCGCTGCCAAACCTTCAATGACAGCCAATAACTCCATCTGATTGTTCGTTGAGTTAGCAACGCCTCCGCTTACAATGCGCTCGGTATTGCCAAACCGTAAAATCGCACAATAGCCCCCAGCACCCGGATTCCCTAAGGAAGAGCCATCACAGAAAAGAGATATTTTCTTCATGGTCCGCTTTAATAAGATTGGTTTGAATCGTTACGGTGTCGATACTTTGGCAGTGAGGACACCTGTAAAAATGAATCGGGAAAACATGTTTGCATTCAAAACAGAGGTATTCAAAACTGAGGCTCGCTTTGGTGTATCCTGTGCTGTGAAGTTTGCCTAATACATCAAGGGCAAAAGGCGCTTCTTGCTTTGGTTCGATATACGGCGTAAGACCCCGTGCCATCGCAATTTGCTGCACCAAAGGATCTTTACATGTAAGAATATCATACACCATCGCATCCACATACCACAGCAAATCCATAATACTGCGAAACGGCAAGGTTTCAAAAAACTCAGACTCGATTTTAATCCCATTTTCCAGAAAATATTCAAACACTTTACGCTTCAAAAAAGGCGCAGTTGCTGAGAGTTCTAAAAGTTTTTCGACTTTTTGGCTTGATTTCAAACTGCTGTCTTTAATCGTTGATAAGGCTTTCAAATACGCTCGTTGCACGCTTACTTTTGCGCCCAACTCTTCTAGTGAATCCAATACCTCTTCGGCTTTGACATACTCTTGAAGTTGCTCATACGCCACCGTTAAGTATTTCAAAGACTCTTCATTGCGTGGATGCAGATGCAATGACTCCAAAAATACTTCGGAACTGCGATGTAAAAAACCGGCTTTAAAATACGTTTTGCCCAGTGTTGAGAGAAGGTACTGCTTCTCCTCTTTGCCTTTAACGCGTTTAAGGGTGACAAGATAGATGTTGATTGCTTTTTCGTAGTCCCCGCCTTTAAAATAGGCATGTGCGAGTAGAGCTAAGGATTCAAGGGGGATTGAGGCATCTTCTAAGAGTTTTTTGTACTCGTTTTCATCGGTGACAATTTCAAATTTTTTAACAAATTTGTCGATGCTTTGCTTCTCTTCTTTGTTCTTGAAAACGCCCCACCAGTAGTTGGAGAAAGAGATGACAAACACAATCGCGAATAAGATAATGACACCAAAAAGGGGATCACGATACGCTATAAAAAAATTATCCAAGACGTAAACCTTCGTATATGAAGTTTGAAAAAGTAGTCTATTATACCAAACTTGCTATAATTTAGTCATGATAGATAAAACATCCATAGAGAATCTCAAACAACGTCTTGATATTGTCGACGTCGTAGGCGCGTACTTAGAGCTGAAGAAAAATGGCGCTAATTATAAGTGTGTCTGCCCTTTTCACAACGACACCAGTCCAAGCCTTGTCGTGAGTCCCTCAAAGCAAATTTACCACTGTTTTGCTTGTGGTGCAGGTGGAGATAGCATCAAATTTGTGATGGAATACGAAAAACTCTCTTACCCTGAAACCATCGAAAAACTCGCCAGCATGGTCAATTTTTCACTCTCCTATACCACCAACGATGGTATCAAAAAAGAAGATCGAAAGTTGATGGAGACGCTCAATCTCTTTTACGTCAAACAGCTCGATTTTACCCCTTTTGCCAAAGAGTATCTGGTGAAACGAGGGATTTCCGAGGCTTCTATCGAGAAGTTTGAAATCGGCTACGCCCCCGCTTCCTTTGCCACGCTTGATTTTCTAAGCACGCGAGGGTATGCGATGAGTGAAAGTATGGAGTATGGCGTTGCCGGTGTGGGTGAGAGCAATCAGCCGTATGCGCGTTTTATCGAGCGGGTTACTTTCCCAATTTATTCACCCAGTAACAGACTTGTTGGGTTTGGTGGGCGCACACTCTCAAACCATCCCGCAAAATATGTCAATTCACCCCAAACCAAGCACTTTAATAAATCGCAACTGCTCTATGGGTATCAGCTTGCCAAAGAGAGCATTTACAAACAAAAAACCATCATTATCACCGAAGGGTATCTGGATGTCATTATGCTGCATCAAGCGGGGTTCACCCATGCCGTGGCAACGCTTGGAACCGCACTCACCAATGAACATATTCCACTCATCACCCGAGGTGATCCTGAGGTCATTGTCGCGTATGATGGCGATGATGCGGGCATTAACGCTGCGCTTAAAGCTTCGTTTTTACTCAGTGCGCATGGGATTAAAGGAGGCGTTGTACTCTTTAGCAACGGCATGGACCCTGCTGATATGGTGCAAAATGGACTGATGGATGCCCTAAATCATCTCTTTCGTACCCCTCAGCCTTTTATTGAATTTGCACTGGAACGCATGGTGAAAAAGTACAATCTCAAAGACCCTTTAGCCAAACAGCAAGCGTTAACAGAGGCGATGAGTTATCTCAAGACCCTTCCTCAAGCCATCCAAGAGAGTTATACGGGAATGCTTTCTGAAAAACTAGGATTGCACCACAATTTGGTTAAAATCCAAAGCCATAAACCGCAAAGACTTGATAAAAAAGAGCGTGTGTTTGAAGATATGTTAGAACTTACGATCATTAAAACGATTTTAAGCGAGCCCAGTCTCATTGACACCGTTTTGGATACCATCGATAGTTCTATGTTTAAAACCCATCACGAAGAGTTTACGCTTCTTTTGGAAAATCAACTCGAGCATCCCAAACTAAGACGTATCTTGCTGTGGGAAGATATTAAAATTTACGATGAGAAGTCGCTGATTGCTTCCATGGTATCTTTTTTGTATCATTACTACAGCGAAAAGTTTCAAGAAATTAGAACGGCTCGTGATCTCAGCTACGATAAAAAGCAGTTTTTGATTCGTAAAATACAAGAAAAAATGATGAAATTAAAACAAGGTGAATTGGTTCCGTATGAAAGCATTAGTACTCTATAGCGGCGGGCTTGATAGCATGCTCGCGATGAAACTCTTAAGTGATCAGGGCATTGAAGTCATTGCTCTGCACATCAACATTGGATTTGGTATTAAAGAAGACCATTATGAGACGCTCAAACGTCGTTCCGCCATTGCCGGCGCAACACTCGAAGTCATCGATGTTCGCGACCAATACCTCCAAGAAGTGCTCTTTAGCCCAAAATACGGCTATGGCAAACAGTTCAATCCGTGCATCGACTGTCATGGGTTTATGTTCACGGTTGCAAAGTCACTCTTGCCTCGTTACGGTGCTTCCTTCATTGCTACGGGTGAAGTGGTCGGACAACGTCCTATGAGCCAAAACAAGGACTCGTTGCGCCTTGTGAAAAAGATCGCCAATGACATTGATGAAGACATCATTCTTCGTCCTCTCTGTGCGCTTGTCATGGAAGAGACCAAACCTGAACGTGAAGGCTGGGTTGATCGAAGCCTCCTTTTAGGCATCAATGGCAGAGGACGCCATGACCAACTCGCTTTGGCAAAAGAGCTTGGGTGGGAAGACTTTCCAACACCTGCGGGGGGATGTTTGTTAACAGACATTCAATTTAGTGCGCGCTTGCGGGATTTTGTAGCGCACGACACGTTTACGAAAGAGGACATTGACCTTCTAAAAAGTGGTCGGCATTTTAGACTCCCTGAGGGTGCAAAACTGGTTATTGGGCGCAATGAAAAAGAGAATGAGATTCTTGAAAACCTCCATAATTCCAAGTTTGAACTTTTACATGTAAACGAAGAGATGAGTGCGCCAAGCTCGCTTTTTTCTAAAAATGCTTCCAGTGAAGATGAGGCTTTAGCCTGCCGCATGGTGCTTAGTTTTACCAAAGCAATTCCAGGTCAAACATACACACTACGCATCGGCGAAAAAACTCTTTTTGCTTCTCCTTATGAGAGCAAAGAGGAAACCAAAAAATATCTTATATAGTTTTTTAAAGATATTTTTTGTACCATATACGACCTATAGAATTACAATATGAGGATTATGAGATGGGCTTATCAAACAAAATGATTTTTTTAGTTGTGGACGACTCTAAAATATCACGCAAATGGCTTATTGAGATGATCCCAAAAAAAATAGTTGACAATGCTGAAATCATCGAAGGATGCAATGGTGAAGAGGCAATCGCACTTTATGAAGAACATAAGCCCGATGTTGTCTTTTTGGACATTACGATGCCAGTTGTAGATGGTTTTGAAGCGTTAGAGCGCATTCGCGCAATGGACAAAGATGCTCTGGTCGTCATGATCTCAGCCGATCGTCAAAAAACGACGAAAGAGAAAGTTTTAAGCCTTGGAGCTTCTGCATTGATCTCTAAGCCTATTGATGAAGAAGAATTTCGTACAACCTTACTAAAGTTGGTATTTTAAATGGTGACATCTTATTTTAACCCACAACAAGAAGATGTGTTAAAGGAGCTTATTAATGTCTCCTTTGGACTTTCAGCGTCTTTGATTGGCGATATGCTAGACAATCATGCAAAATTGCATATTCCTGACATTTCAAACATTGCTATCCACAATTTAGATGATAAAATCATCGAAGTCCTAGAAGAAGAATCTGAGTTTTATCTTACAAAACAACGTTTCTTGGGCTCTTTTAATGGTGAAGTACTTTTTGTTTTTAATAACTACTCCGCACATGTCTTTTCTGATCTTTTGCTCAAGCAAGACCTTAGCGATGAGAGTGATATTAAATCTTCGATTTTGGAACTCACCAATATTATTACGTCTGCTTGTATTGGAAAATTCTGTGAAATCATTCATGGAGAGACCATTTTCAAGGTTCCTTCCATCGAGAAACGCGAAATTGCAAAGATGGATAAATATGACAAAATTGAAGGTTATGAGAACGTTATTGTGATCAAAACGGCACTCGATATTGAAAAAGAAAATATTTTGGGGCATATGTTTATTCTCCTCAACAACGAAATGCTCGATCATCTTAAAAACACAATTGATAAGCTATAAACCATGATAAACTACGAAACAATAACCGATTCAATTAATGTCGGTATCTTAACGATTGATGCGGATCTTAAGGTCTACTATGTGAACAAATGGTTCGCTGTACACAGCGATATGGAAGAAAAACAGATCATTGGGAAAAATCTTCTTGATCTGTTTGAACTCACCCCTGAACGTCTTAAATCTCTTAAACGTCACATTAAAACAGCTTTAACACTTGGTGGTCCTTCTTTTTTCACAGCAGATGCCAATCACTACTTGTTCCCCATGCAAAACTCAAATACAACAAAATCTATCTTTGAATTTATGCAACAAGATATTACGATTATGACCTACGATAGTGAAAAAAAGCAAGTTTCAGTACTCATTTACGATCAAACCAGTTTAATGGAAGAAAAAGCACGGTGCAATAAAGAGAGCGAAGAACTTGCCAATGCCATTAAAGTTGCCAATGCAACCATTCGAAAACTTGAAACGGCTAAAAATAAACTACTCAAGCAAAAAGAGATTATTTACAGACAAGCCCACTATGACCATCTCACCTCTTTAGCAAACCGAACATTGCTCACACAACGGATGCAACTTCTTATAGAGAGCAACCAAAGCAGTGGCAAAAAATTTGGCGTACTCTTTTTAGATCTGGATAATTTTAAAGAAATTAACGACACATTAGGGCATGATGTTGGCGATATGATTTTAATTCATGTGGCGAAAACGCTTCTCCTCACAACGCGTAAAAGTGATACGGTTGCACGTTTTGGCGGAGATGAATTTATTATTTTAGTCAATGATATTGAAGAGGAAAAAAATCTCAATTATATTGCTGATAAGCTTATTCAAGCTCTTGTGCAACCTATCCGTATTCGTAATTTTGATCTACACGTGACGACGAGTATTGGCATTAGCCTTTTCCCAAACCATGGAATTGACTTTAATCAACTCGTTAAAAACGCCGATCTTGCACTCTACGTTGCAAAAGCAGAAGGTCGCAATACCTATAAAATCTATCACCCCTAAGCTCGTATCACTCCTTTAAAGAAAGAGTGGTACGACTTTTTAGAAGAATTCTATATCGTCATCGTCATTCGTTTCTAAGCTCTTCTCATCAAAAATAGCTTCAATTTGAATGCATGAACTTAAAAGCGAAGAGTCAAGATAGTGAATATCCCGGGCTATTTGCGTAATAAAGACATTTTCTCTCCACGTAGAAAGATCGTGCAGAAGATTGAGAAGCATCGCCGCAAGTCGTTTTGATTTTTCCACATCAAATTGCTCTTCGGTGAGCGTTCCTAAAAAATTAATAAGTGTTCTTACCGCAAAACCTAAGTGCTCAAACTCCATCAGCTCCGCTAAAATAATGGCATACTCTTGAAAATTGTCGTAAATAATCGATAAATTATATTTATTAGGCTCTTTTTCAAAGATCAAAATTGCTTTATCCGTCTCATCATTAATCGTTTCAAGTCCATCAATTTTTGAGAGAAAGGAGATGGCAGTGGAATTTACGTAGTCAACAGCACTAAAAACATTATCGTGGGTCTTAGAGAGAATTTTCTTCGCTTCATCACTGACGACCATAACATCATCCGTATCGCGTCTAGTCTCTTGCACCTCTTTATCCAACTGAAAGGTCAGCATCTCATTGGAGAGGATATATTTTGCATTTGCAAAATGTTTGAGCAAGATATTTTTGATGATATTGCTACGAAGAGGCTTTACATGTAAAAGCATCATATAGAGTTTTTCTTCATTTTCTTCAACCAAAATGCTGCACTCATACTCATGTTTTAAGAGCCACAAAGCAAACCCATAAATAATTCTGACACAGTCACTGAGGTTAATGATATTTTTTTCACCATTCAGCCAATAATCCCAGTATTGGGCCAAAGACTCTTCATTATCAATGCGAAAGGTAATAGAGCGGTGAAAAACATGTGTCGTAAAAGGATTAATGGCTCGTGGGTATTTTGGAATTTCCAGATTACGCAACGCAATGATGCGTATGTACTGCTTCAGACGCTGTAAAAAATGCTCAGCATTGAGCGGCTTTGTAATATAATCTTCAGCTCCTAAAGCGAGCATTCTATTTTTGGATGCATCATCATCGAGTGCACTCAGTGCAATAATCATGCTTTTCTTATTCACTTGCTTGATGTATTGAGTCGCTTCAAAACCATCCATATTGGGCATCATAATGTCCATAAAAATAAGATCAAAATGGTTTTTAACGCACATCTCTACGGCAACTTGCCCATCTTCAGCCTCGAATATCTCGACATCTTCAACTTCTTCCAAGAGAAGATTCAGTGTGAGACGATTATTGTCATTGTCATCAACGATCAATACTCTACACATTTTTTTGTTCCTTTAATCGCTTGGTTAAAATAAATTTTGCGCCCCCAAGTGGAGGTGAATCTTCAATTTTATATTCAAAGTTCAATCCTTCGCATAAAAGCTTTACAAAATGAAGCCCAATACCCGTACCCTTCTTTTCGACACTGCTCGGAGCGGAAGAACTTTGCGTATAAAGCGCAAATACCTCTTCTTTATCTTGAATTCCTTTACCATCGTCTTGCACGATAATTTCAATTTTTTCATTATCGGCTGTTAAAGAAATTTCGACAATGGAGCGACCATATTTTATCGAATTGGAGATAACATTAGAGAGAATTTGCTTAAAACGGTACTCATCACTTGTGATATACGGATCACTCTCATTACTTTGAAAAAAAAGCATGCGTTTGTAATCAAGGGCAAGAGCATTGTGCTTTTCAATCACATCCAAAATAGCCTCTTTCACATTAAAAAGAGTCAAATTGTAATGTAATTTTTGATGACGTAATTTACTAAGATCTAAAATATTCGTCACATTTTCCAACATGGAAGAGGCGCTTTTGTAAATCTGCTCCAAAAGATAAATCCGTTTGGATTTTGGTATTTCATCAATGTGTGGCATATGTTTGTACAGATATTGTGAAAAATTCAAAATGGCATTGAGTGGTGTTTTAAGCTCATGCGTAAAGAGAACCAAGAAAGCATCTTTCGCCTCTGAAAGCTCTTCTTGTTCTTGTGCTTTACGCTTGATCTCATTTGCAAAATACTCTTTTTGTAAAAATTCAGTAATATCATGACGAATAGCAAGGTACTGAAGAATTTTCCCACTCTTTTCATCTTTAAAAGGGATAATCATCGTCTCTGCCCAGAAATCACTCCCATCGGCATTTCGATTGAGCACTTGCGCTCTCCATACTTTACCGTGTGTAATCGTCTCCCACATATTGGTAAAAACTTCAGGTGCCGTTTGAGGATGCTTAATAATACGATGATTTTGCCCAATGAGCTCTTTAAGTGTATAGCCCGTTGTGTTTAAAAAATTTCTATTCACATAGGTAATATTACCTTCAACATCGGTTTGCGAAACAATGGAAAAATCAAGCAATGTTTGAAAATAGTGATGCTCTGCAAGATAAATATCATTATTAAGTTTTTTAATGCTCTGTTTGAAATGCTCTAAAACAGCCCATTGCTCGTTTTTCATGCTCAGATATCGATCGCATCTAAGGGCTAAAATTTCATCCAGCATCAAAAGGTTATCTGTTTGTAAAAAAAGAACTATCTTAATGAGAGGATAATACTCTTTGAGTTGTTGAAGAAGAGGAAGATAGAGATGTTCATTCGAAGCAGAGAGCGATCCGAAGATCAGATCCAGCTGATTCACTTCCGTAATTTTGTCTATATCCAAAGGATCAGCGTTTACATGTAAATAATCGCACAGTGTTTCAGCAGCACTTACAAACGCAACATCGTACGCTATTTCACCAATAATAAGTGCTGAAATGTGACGAGGTTTGTAAAAATAGTGCTCCATCATTAGTGCTCCTTAGGACAATAATTTGACAATCGTGTGTGCGATCTCACCAAGGGACACAATCTCATCCACGCCACCCAGTTTAATCGCCTCTTTTGGCATGCCAAATACGACACAACTCTCTTCAGATTGTGCGATCGTTTTGGCTCCAGCATCATGCATATGTGTCAAACCTTTGGCACCATCACTCCCCATACCTGTTAATATCACCCCAAGAGCGTTACTGCCCGCTACTTTAGAAACGGAATTAAAGAGAACATCAACACTGGGAGCATGCCCACTAACTTTTGCCCCAACACCAATTTCAATAAAATAGTTCGCACCTGAACGCCTCAGCACCATGTGTTTTCCACCTTGCGCAATATAGGCGGTTCCTTTTTGAAGGAAATCTCCATTGTGCGCTATTTTCACATCAATGGTACACGCTTGATTGAGTCTTAGCGCAAACGATTCTAAAAAACTTTGAGGCATATGTTGAACCACTAAGACAGCAGGTGTGTTTAAAGGAAGCCCCCCAAGCACAACTTTGAGTGCCTCAGTTCCTCCTGTGCTCGACCCTATCGCGATCACTTTATGGGTTGTCTCAGAAAGGCTCGTCAAATTGCTACTGCGCTTTATTTTGGGAATCGTTTGTTGCACGCGGGCATGTGATGCACTGATTACTTTTTGAATCAGCTCCTCTCTAATCTCTTCTTTTCCATCGTAAATATGTGAATGAGGCTTTGTCACATAATCCACCGCACCCGCTTCTAGCGCGTCCAGTGTCGTATTGGCACTGTTGCGTGTTAACGATGAAACCATTACCACAGGTGTGGGATAGTAGAGCATCAGCTTTTGTAAAAAGGTAACGCCATCCATGCGGGGCATCTCTACATCTAAGCAGATCACATCGGGTCTTAATGAAACGATCATATCCCGCGCAATGAAAGCATCTGCTGCTAAACCAACCACTTCTATGCGTGCATCACTCTCTAATATTTCGCGTAAAATATGGCGTGCAGTGGCGCTATCATCCACAATAAGAACACGAATCATTCCATAATCTCATTTTGCACGTATTTTAAAATAATGCGATTGACATCACTGATCATCATAATGCGTCTGCCATTATTGCCACCCGTATCTTCGGCTCTAATCACAATACTGT
>Ga0302272_1001106_pt1 | contig 12254 bp, 9 predicted proteins | sample III_Bog_N1_2_FD_198772 | JGI IMG/M metagenome (GOLD analysis project Ga0302272, IMG submission 198772) | Peat permafrost microbial communities from Stordalen Mire near Abisko, Sweden - III_Bog_N1_2 | ecosystem: Environmental > Terrestrial > Soil > Wetlands > Peat | place: Sweden: Abisko...
GAAAAAGGATTGAAAATCACATTAAATAACAATCAGCCAAATTTCTGACAAACAATTAATTATCTGGAAAATACAAATATGATAAACAAATATAAACATCTATATAAAACTTGTTCATAACTTAAATAAACGAAAATAATTCAAATTATAACATACAGTATTTCAACATCTTCATATACCATATTTGTTATTAACAATTGTTTATAACTTCTTATCACAAATAGTTGAATCAAAATCAATAAAATGCTTGACTGATAGGTCTTAAATGTATTAATTTTAACTCATCAGACGAGCGATAAAAAGTTGCTTTGAACGAATGGAGAAGGAAAAAGGCACTTAGGTGGGCTCAAAACCAGATCATCCGAATCTTCGGATTCGCATTCAGGAAAAGCTGAAGTTCGAACCAAAACAGCAATGAATTTGGTTCATCAAATAAACAAATGATCGTCAAAACGTTCACTTACATTTTGATTCAAAAAAAAGCAGAAGACAAAAAGCAACCTTGGGTTCTTTGATGTCGATCTAAAGACGAAACGATCTTCGGATCTAAGTAGTTTTTCACCGGTTATCTGTTTGCAAAACAAGTAGATCAGAAGGTGGCTTTTGTGGGACTTCGTTCATGAAGACATTTCTCCGGGAGAGTCGAATGAACAGCTGGAATGTAAAGCCGTAACAAGTTTTACAGGAAAGATTAAGGTCGTAAAAAATGGTTGGAGAAACCGGATGGATCGGCCAGCTTTAATAACCGTAGTCTGACACCAAGGAAGATCTTCGGATTGACCAAAAGTGAATGGGAACTTTCCTCAAAGGAAGTTCCCATTCGTGTTTCAGGTAGATATGGCATTTTTTTAGCATTAAATTTTACTACTTTTGTCACATCGAAAAAACCACGACGTGAAAAAGGACAATATAGAACAGGTTTTTAGCAAATTCTCGGAATTAAATGTGTTGATTATTGGCGATGCGATGGTTGATAATTATTTGTGGGGAAAAGTCGACCGAATTTCACCTGAGGCTCCAATACCAATTGTAACTGTAACGAAACAAGAAAACCGTTTGGGCGGAGCGGGTAATGTTTCGCTTAATATTCAGGCATTAGGAGCGACACCTATACTGGTTTCAATTATTGGAAATGATGAAAAAGGAAGAATCTTTAAAGAACTCATACAAGAAAATCGGTTAACCGATGAAGGCATTTTTGTTGATGAGAACCGTATGACCACCGTTAAGACCAGAATTATCAGTGGAGGACAGCAGATTTCAAGAGTAGACCAGGAGATATCGACCTTAATTGATCAAAACTTTGAGAAAAAAGTATTCGAAAGAATACTTAAAATCATTGACACAAAAGATATTAACATTATTATTTTTGTTGATTACGACAAGGGATTAATCACACACTGGTTAATTAAAAATGTAATTGAGTTGGCTAAATCGAAAAATATTTTGACTGTAGCCGACCCCAAAAGCAGAAACTTCAATAATTACCAACATGTTGATCTTTATAAACCAAACTTTAAAGAGTTTAAAGAAGGTTTGAAATTGCAGATCGAAAAAACAGACATGGAGGAATTAAAAAAAATATCAATAAATTTTAAAAAAGAAAATCAGATTGGACTTCTCTTCATCACATTATCTGAATTGGGAGTATTTCTGACTAATGGGGTTAAACAAAATTATTATCCCGCTGAAGTACGCGACATTGCCGACGTTTCAGGAGCTGGCGACACAGTCGTTGCTGCTGCGAGCCTATGTTTGGCTGCCGGATTACCCATTCCTTTTATGGCACAACTCTCGAACCTTGCCGGTGGGTTGGTTTGCGAAAAGCTAGGCGTTGTGCCAATCGATTTGGAACAACTAAAAAAAGAAGCAAAAAAAATCCAGATTATCTGATGTATTTTTAAACTTCAAATCTACACTACTGGTATTCAAAACAATAGAAAGAGGTACACGCCAAAAAGTGAAAAAACTAGTTAGTGAAATCATTTTTTCACATTCAACTGTATTTCAATTGAATACACACCAATTAAGTTTAATTAATAAATAAATTCCACCTGTTTCTGTTTTAAATATTAACTTTGGAGCTTACCAAATAAGTAGTTTTTGTATGGGAAAAGTAATTGCGCTTGCTAACCAAAAAGGAGGAGTTGGAAAAACCACAACTGCAATAAATCTGGCTGCAAGTTTAGCCGTATTAGAATATAAGGTATTAATAATCGACGCTGATCCACAGGCTAATGCCACTTCAGGAGTTGGTTTTGATGTCAAAAATGTAAAGACCAGTATTTATGAATGTATTGTTGATGAACTTGATCCCCGAAAAATCATATTAAATACTGAAATACCTGGACTAGATCTGATTCCTTCGCATATCGACCTTGTTGGTGCTGAAATTGAAATGCTAAATCTCCCTAACAGAGAAAAAGTTTTGCGGCATGTCATTGAAAAAATCAGAAATGATTATGATTTCATTCTAATTGATTGTTCACCTTCATTAGGTTTAATTACAGTAAATGCCCTTACAGCTGCTGATTCAGTCATCATTCCTGTACAATGTGAATATTTTGCCTTGGAAGGACTTGGAAAACTGTTAAATACAATCAAGATTATCCAGACGAAATTGCATCCTGAACTTGAAATTGAAGGTTTTTTACTAACGATGTACGATTCGCGTTTAAATTTATCGAATCAGGTACAGGAAGAAGTTAAAAAGCATTTTCAGGAAATGGTATTTGAATCAGTCATTCAACGAAATATTAAATTGAGCGAGGCTCCAAGTTACGGTCAACCAGCAATTTTATACGATGCAACTTCAAAAGGAGCTGCCAGTTATATGAACCTTGCCCGTGAGCTTTTGCAAAATAATGGTATGACTAAACTTAAAAATTCAGAAAAAATTATTGAATAAGACCTTTTGATTATGGCAAAAAAAAGCGCATTGGGAAGAGGGTTGGGTGCATTGATTGACGGAGCCAACGATGCTCCAATTCATAAAGCAATTTCATCAATCAACGAAATTGAGATTTCGAAAATTATTGCAAACCCTTATCAACCCCGAACCAAGTTTGACGAAGAAGCATTAAACGAATTAGCTGCCTCAATAAAGGAAATCGGGATCATTCAACCCATCACATTGCGTAAAATTGATGATGATCAGTACCAAATCATTGCAGGTGAACGCAGGTTCAGAGCTTCCAAAATTGCCGGACTTAATGCTATACCTGCTTACATTCGGACTGCCGAAGATGAAAGTATGCTCGAAATGGCTCTTGTTGAAAATATACAAAGGGAGGATCTTGATGCCATTGAAATCGCACTAAGCTACCAGCGATTGATTGATGAATGTAAACTTACTCAGGAAAACCTGAGCGATCGTGTTGGAAAGAAACGTTCGACTGTAACCAATTATCTTCGTCTGCTGAAATTACCGGCTAAAATTCAAAAAGGTATCGTTGAAAAATCCATTTCCATGGGGCATGCCCGGGCTTTAGTCAATATTAAAGATTCGGAAATGCAATTAATGATTTATGATGAAGCCATCAAAAATGAGTTTTCTGTTCGTAGGGTTGAAGAAATTGTAAAAAACTACAACGAAGACAATACAAGTTTTCAACCTGAAGAAAAGAAACCAAAACAAAAATTTCCGTCAGAGTATCAGGACCTACACAATCACCTAAGCAAGTATTTTCACTCTAAAATCGATTTCAGAATGGATAACACTGGCAAAGGAAAGATTACCATACCTTTTTCATCAACACAAGATCTTGAACGAATATTAGGAATCCTTGATCAATTAGATGCAGAATAAAACAAATATTATTTCATTAAATAGATTTGGGTTCTGTTTTTTGCTCTTCCTGTTTTTAACAACAGGATTTTCTGCCTTTAGCCAGGAATCAATCAAAGATTCAATTCAAGTTAAAAAACCTGTTGTCGAACATTCACCCCGAAGAGCAACCATTTATTCAGCAGTATTGCCTGGGTTAGGTCAGATTTACAACCGGAAATACTGGAAAGTTCCTCTTGTTGTTGGAGGTTTTGCTACTTTAGGATATTTTATTAACTTTAACAATAACGAATATACCATATACAAACAAGCTTATTCCGACATTATTGATAATGATCCATACACAAATTCGTATCTGAAATTGAAAGTAAATCCCAACCTCCTCCGGCCAGACCGAATTTCGAATTTTACAGATGCCTTACGAGCACAAAAGGATTATTGGCGAAGAAACAGGGATTTAGTCGTTATCGGAACAGCTGTTTTTTATGCGCTTAATATTATTGATGCGAGTGTTGATGCCCACTTTTTCAACTTCGACATCAGCGACGATTTGTCGTTCAATTGGACTGCTGGTCCAGTTATGTGCATGGATAATAAATTAATAGGAATTAATTGTATATTTACATTCTAGACTAGATTAGCTTATGAGAATATTACGACTGACAGTTATCTTACTAACAATTGCCGGACAAACAATTTTTGCCTCCGGTTTAAAGAAGGAATACCTTCGGAAAGCTTGTACCATAAACGTTGCAACACTTGATACAATTAGCGGGTACGAAAAATATTATCATATCCCCGACGAAAATTTAAATAAATACTTTTCAGACAAACTTGACAGTATGCTGAAGAGTTGGTACGTACAAAATGCTTTCCTTTTGGATAGTACAGAGCTGGCAGAAGCAGATACTCTCAAACAGATTCTTCCCGATTCGATTTATATACAGCGATTACAATCGATGCAATCAGCTGTAAGCTTATCTTACAACAATACAGTGAAAAATTTCATCGCCATGTACACTGTTCGCAAACCGAAACAGGTTGCAATTATGCTAGGCTTGGCCAATTATTACTTTCCGATGTTCGAAGAATCCTTAGCCAAATATGGCTTGCCGATGGAATTAAAATATCTTCCTATTATTGAATCAGCATTAAATCCGGGAGCAAATTCGGTAGCCAGCGCTGTTGGTCTCTGGCAATTTATGTATTCAACCGGCAAAATGTATAAACTTGAGATCAGCACGTTTGTCGACGAACGACGGGACCCGCAAAAAGCTACCGATGCTGCGGTTAAGTATCTGAAAGATTTGTATAACATATACAAAGATTGGCATTTGGTTATTGCTGCATATAATTGCGGACCAGGAACCGTAAATAAAGCGATTAAGCGTTGTGGCGATGTTAAAGATTATTGGAAGATCTATTACAAATTGCCAAAAGAAACCCGTGGATATGTTCCGGCATTTATAGCAGCAAACTATGTGATGAATTTCTATCAAAGTCACAATATATTGCCAAAATCGCCTGATTTTCCGATAATTACTGACACTTTGATGGTTAATGATTATCTCCATTTTAATCAGATTTCTGAAATAATAGGAATACCGATAGAACAAATCCGAAGCCTGAATCCGCAATACAGACGTGACATTATTCCTGCCAGCAAAGACAGAGCCTATTCATTGGTATTACCTCAGGATGAGATATCTGCCTATCTTGAAAATGAAACGACCATACACGATCATCGTCGTACAGAATTCTTCCCCAATAATCAAATAATAAATCCGCAAAACAATTATGCGATTCATAGTCCGGGTGATATTAAAGGTCGCAACAAGGTTATTTATACGGTCAAAACGGGCGACAATCTTGGACTGATCTCAGCATGGTTCAGAGTACGTTCTTCTGATTTGAAATACTGGAATAGATTGCATAAAAATTTCGTTAAATTGGGTCGTCAACTTACAATCTATGTTCCTGAAGGGCAAGGAGAATATTACAGTAAGATAAGTAAATTAAGCTTTGCAGAAAAGCAGAAATCGCTTAATAAAAAACCAGTTACAAGTACGAACCAAAATCTGGCAAACACTACTAAAACAAATTCTGCTGAAAAAGCATCGGCAAAAGCATACAAAGAAAGCAAAACTGCTGAAAATACATTGGCAAATGTCGATTCCGGAAAAAAAGATACCAGTACCGTGAAAATCAACAAACAAATTCAAAATGATGAATTTATTTTATACACAGTACGTAAAGGCGACAATTTCTGGACGATCGCTAAAAAATTCCCTGGCGTTTCGAATCAGGAAATTATGAAAATCAATAATATCAAGGCTTCTAACAGTTTGAAGATAGGACAGGTATTGAAAATAGCGCCAAAAGCATAAAGCATTATTTGAGTATCCGATACCATGCCTAATTTTCAAATGGAGTCATTAAATGGTCATTGATTGTAACTCAAATGACTACAAGTGACTATAAATGACTATTGAATGACCATATTCATCAGAATGAAAATTTCATTGGTTAATGTTACGGATATTCATTAAGCATTATTTGCTGAAAATCAATTTATCTATTCAAATTTCAGTTTAAATACAACCACTTCAGGCCTGTTACCGGTTCTAACTGGTGGGCCCCAGGTTCCAAAACCGGAGGAGACGTAAAAATTGGTATTTTCTTTTTTCATCAGACCCCAGCTTAATTCGAAAATGGCTTCAGTTAAATAATTAAATGGCCAAAGTTGACCATTATGGGTATGTCCGGAGAGATGAAGATCGACCCTGGCTTCGGCAGCTTCGTTGAGATTAAAGGGTTGATGGTTCATAACAATCACCGGTTTGTCAGGATCAATTTTTAAAATCAATTCAGCAAGTGGTTTTGGCGCAAGTTGCCCTATTCCTGATGAATGATCGTTTCGTCCAATCAACTGTATTCCATTCTCTAACGTTACTGATTCGTCGAGCAGAACCTTGATATTTATGCTTTTAAGATAGGGCAAGGTTTTCTCGATTCCACCGATGTATTCATGATTACCGGTGATGGCATAAACTCCAAGCGGAATTCTGATTTCCTGAATATGCCGTCCCAGGTTTTTCCGCAAAACGGGAGCAATTTCACCATCCACCAAATCGCCACAAAGTAGCACGAGGTCAGGTTTTTGCGTGCGAATAATTTTCAGAAGATTTTTTTCTCTTCTTTCGCCAACTAATGCACCCAAATGAATATCCGAAGCCATTAAAATTTTCACTTCCGCAGAGCCTGAAACTTTTTTGTGAATTGTTAGTGGAATTTCTTTTACGTTGATCCACAAGGCATTAATATAACCAAAAATCACCACGATTGAGACCATCGAAATGACTATCATTCCCAACCGGAATCTTATTATAGGTGTAAACGGAGGCAAAAAACGAAAAAAGTAATCGACAATCCTGACGAAATCAATCAGCACAGCTGCAAGAACCAAATACAGCATAAATGCCAGCCAGAATGCACCAATCCGGTATATCCATTCGCTGAAAGCAGATGTTGCAATTCGTTCAAGTACAGAACCGGCAATGAACAAGGAAACCACAGTCCAGAAAACGACTATAAACCAACTTCTCATTGACTGATCAAGTGAAAAAACCTGAAGCCCACGAATAAAAAGGTAATAATTGACTGATGAATAGATCAGTAGCACAAGGCTAAAAAAAATAAAAAAGGTAATATTTCGCATGATTTCAGGAATAAGAATGAAGATGAATGAAAAAAGAAAAACTAATCTTCCGATTCAGTTTCATCTACTTTTTCTTCAAATTCGATAATATCCTGAACATTCATAAACGTATTTGAAAAACGTTCAATCCATTCATTCAATTGAGTAGAAAAAACCACTCGTTGTGCTTTGGGCATACTTTCAGAAAGGCGATCGATCTGTGCATAATTGATACTTCTGATAACATGTTCGGCATTATCAATGGCGAATATTTTAACAACTCCCAGATTAAGAGCATACAAGGTATAAACCTGATTCAGGCGTTTTGCGGTTCCAATTACCACATCAGATCCCATATAAATCTTATCCTTTTGGTCGTTTATCTTTTCGTCATCGCAGGCAGTTTGAATACGTAAATCAGTGTATTCACCCAATCGTTCAAATTCAGCTTTCATTTCCAGGGCACTCTCCTTATTCTGAACAACAATGATAGCACGTGGATTATCATCCAACGATGCTTTGAGGCGCTGAAGAACACTCACCACAATGGTAGTTGTTTTTCCACTTTCATCAGGAGCAATGCACAGCAAGTCGCGACCACTCTTTATTTTAGGAATGCAAATGCGTTCCAGTTCGGTTGATTCGGTAAAACCATTTTCTTTCAAGGTTTCAAGAAGCAGAATATCTAATTTTTCGTTAATCATCTGTATATGTGTTGTTTATTTATATTATCCAATTTCAACCACTGTAATTCCGGCGCCTCCAAACTGAACATGCTCATCCCGGAAGGATTTTATTGCTGGTTCCGATTTCAAATAATTCCGGATCATTTCTTTCAAAATGCCATTTCCTTTGCCATGTAGAATTCGTAATTCACTAAAATCAAGCATAATGGCATCATCAATCCAAGACTGAATCAGTTGCAAAGCTACTTCGGTTCGTTGCCCGCGAACATCAACTTCAGTCTTAAAACTGAGTCGTTTTTCACTCATTCCCTTGTTAATATTGGGTATGGTTTGGTTATATGTCCGCTGAATCTTTTTGGCTTCGTTATTGGTGATTTTCTGCAACTTATCTCTACTTATTGACGTTCGGATATCTCCAAATGCAACCACCGCATTCTTCTCATTCAATTCCAGAATTTCACCTATATTTTGATTTCCAGTCATCATAACTTTATCACCGGCTTTCCAAACATCAGGTTCAGCAATTTTTTCCTTTTCTTTTTGTTCAATGGGTTTTTTCTCTAATCGTTTCTGGTTTCGCTGCGATTCTTTCTCTTTCAGTTTTTGAATTTTCCGGTTAACCAATTCATCCTGTACAGAACCCGATTCTACCACATTCTGCTTAAAGTCAGTCAGTTTTGCTCTAATAAGTTTTGTTTTTTCCTTATCGGCCTGACTTTCGCGAATTTCGAATATCGTATTTTCGATTCGTTTATTGGCTTCAGAAAGTATTTGGTCAGCTTCCTGCCGGGCTTTCAGTATAATCTCTTTTCGTTGTTTTTCCAATTGAGAAAGATCGGTTTCATAACTTTCGGCCAGCTCGTCAAGCGATTTCTCTACTTTCCTGATTTTCTGACGCTTGGTTTCCCAATATCGTTTATCGCGAACGATGTCGCGCAGGTGTTTATCGAAATTTATATGGTCTTTCCCGATCTTTTCAGTGGCATCCTGAAGTATATTTTCTGGAAGACCAATCTTGCGGGCTATTTCGAAAGCAAATGAACTCCCAGGTTTGCCAATATCAAGTTGAAATAAAGGTTCCATTTTTGCTGAATCGTACATCATGGCTGCATTTTCAATTCCTTCGGATGACGATGCAAAGTGTTTCAGGTTGGTATAATGCGTGGTTATCACCCCAAAAGTTTTCATTTCGTTTAGCTGAGCCAGAATAGCTTCGGCAATTGCCCCGCCCAACATAGGTTCGGTTCCGGTACCGAATTCGTCGATCAAAACCAGCGTTTTTTCATTCGAATTCTTCAGAAAAAACTTCATGTTCATCAAATGCGAACTATAGGTACTCAAATCATTTTCAATCGATTGCTCATCGCCAATATCAATAAACAATTTCTCAAAGATTCCGGTTGCGCTACTTTCTTTTACCGGAATTAGCAGTCCACACTGAAGCATGTACTGGAGCAAACCAACCGTTTTCAGGCAAACCGATTTTCCGCCGGCGTTGGGACCTGATATTAATAAAATATGCTTTTTTGATGTCAGCGTAAGGTTCAGCGGAACTACTTTTCGGTTCTCGCGCCGCAAGGCCAACATCAACAAAGGATGTACAGCTCCCTCCCACTCCAGCTGACATTTATTTTCCAGATATGGTTTAATTCCGTTGATGTCAATCGCATAAATAGCTTTGGCTCTGATAAAATCAATTTTGCCAAGGAATTCATACGACTGAAGCAGATCGGGCAAATATGGCCGTATATCACTTGAAAAGATCGTCAAAACACGAACAATTTCGCGTATTTCAGCATATTCCAACTCGCGGATCTGGTTGTTTAATTCCACCACCTCCGCCGGTTCAATGTATGAAGTCTTACCTGTGGACGACTCGTCATGCACAATACCGATCAAACGACGCTTAAGAGCCGAAGCAACCGGAATTACTGCACGACCATCACGAATGGCAACCGAAGCATCCTCTTCAACCAAACCATCATCCTGAGCTTTTTTCAGAATGGACTGCAATCGTTTCGAAACTCCGGATTGTTTACTCAGCAATTCTTTCCGGATGCGCGCCAATTCAGGAGAAGCATTATCTTTAATCTTTCCATATTTATTCAGGATGGAATCAATTCGTTCAATAATATAAGGATAAACCTGGACTGTAGAAAGTAACCGTTTTAAACAAGGAAGTTGTTCCTCTTTGGTCTGTTTCAGAAAGCGGACGATTCCTGAAATCGTCTCCAGAGATCGTTTCAGGTCAAAAACTTCCTGAATTTCAAGAAAGCGACCTTCAATTCTGATTTTTGCCAGGGCTTCGCGCAAATCAAAATAATAACTTGTCGGAAAATTCTCCATTTCTTGAATAATGGAAACAAATTCCTTGACCAGAGAAAGATCTTCAGTCAGTTGAATAAAATCGCTATTAAAACAAATTTCATCAACATATTCTTGGCCTAATGAACTCAAACATAGACCTTTAAGCAATTCACGAATTTTATCAAAACCGATCTTCGATTCAAAATTTTCAGGATATACCAGCGACATACCATTTTATTATTCGTGCAAAAGTACAAAGAAGGATTCAGCTTACAAATTAAAGAGATAGCGATGGATACTTCAATAAATTATAAGTCAAAAAATTGATTTGCATTCATGCTGTTTATTCCCAATTTTCCCTAAATTTGTTAAACAAATCAGAAACCAGAAATTATGCTACCAAAATTTTTACTTGCCGACAATTCTCAGGATATGCCTGATATGATTTATGTTGTACACAATGAAAATCCTCGTTTTATCGTTGGAAGTGACATTGAAGATTTCTCTGTAAATCAGACTATTTACTGGATAGACGAAAAACCTCAGAACAAAGATCAGATCGCTCAACTTCTTGAAGAAGCTGAAGTGTTTCTTGAAGCTGAATTGGATAATCAAGACAGTTATTTCGAAGACGGGGAGGACGAATAACATGACAGCGCCGAAAAGACTTTTCAGATCGAAAGAAAAAATGGTTGCCGGCGTTGCTGGGGGATTGGCAGATTATCTCAATCTTGATCCAACCATCATTCGGATATTATTTGTAGTTATAGCATTTGCCGGAGGTGCATCTGTTTTAGCTTACCTGATTATGTGGATCATTGTACCTGAAGAAAGAACCTTTTAACTTTGAGGTGCTTGTTTCAGGCTTAATTGAATTCGTTTTCGTTGTAAATCGAGTTCAATTACTTTGACATGTACGTGTTGATGAAGTTTTACTATTTCTGAAGGATCGCTGATAAACCGATCGGCCATTTGCGAAACATGTACCAAGCCGTCCTGTTTTACACCCACATCAACAAAAGCCCCAAATTTGGTAATATTAGTCACTATGCCGGGTAAAACCATGCCCACTTGCAAATCCTCAACCTTGAAAATATCAGGTGAAAACTCAAATATTTTGATGGTACTTCGCGGATCACGTCCGGGTTTTGCAAGTTCGTTCCGGATATCTTCCAGCGTTGGAAGACCGATTTGATCGGTCACATAATCAGACCATACAATTTGTTTCTGGAGTTCTTCGCTCGAAATTAGTTCTGGAACACTGCATTTCAAGTCCTTAGCTATCTTTTGAACCACAAAATAAGATTCAGGATGCACTGCCGAATTATCCAGCGGATTGGCAGATTCAGGAATTCTCAAAAATCCGGCAGATTGTTCATACGCCTTTGCTCCCATTCTTGCAACTTTCTGAATTTCAGACCTTGAGTTAAAAGGACCATTCTCTTTTCGGTAATCCACAATATTTTGAGATAACAGCGGTCCAAGTCCTGAAACGTAGGTTAGCAAATGCTGAGAAGCTGTATTTACATCCACTCCAACCAGGTTGACACTTGATTCAACCACTTTATCCAAGCTATTTTTAAGTTTCTTCTGATCAACATCATGCTGATATTGCCCTACCCCAATTGATTTTGGATCAATTTTTACCAGTTCGGCCAATGGGTCCAGCAACCGTCTTCCGATTGAAACAGCACCGCGGACCGTAACATCGTACTGAGGAAATTCATCACGGGCAATCTTTGATGCTGAATAGATTGAAGCGCCATCTTCAGAAACG
>Ga0302272_1001108_pt1 | contig 12242 bp, 6 predicted proteins | sample III_Bog_N1_2_FD_198772 | JGI IMG/M metagenome (GOLD analysis project Ga0302272, IMG submission 198772) | Peat permafrost microbial communities from Stordalen Mire near Abisko, Sweden - III_Bog_N1_2 | ecosystem: Environmental > Terrestrial > Soil > Wetlands > Peat | place: Sweden: Abisko...
TCAAGATACTTTCACCATGTTTGGTGGATATTTTTATTCCAATTTTCTTAAGAAATTCTGTTGGCAATTCACCGCCGGCAAAGATATAAACCAAATCATTCTTCAGTTTATGATTAAAGTCTGTACCGTTTTCAGCATACAAAACTGCGTTGTCCTCAATGGCAGTAATCGTCGTATTAAACTTCACATCAACCGTCCCTTTTTGAATGGCTGATTGAATCTTTTCTGCATTTTTAGTTTTCAACCGATTGAATTTCTCGCCCCGGTACGAAACAGTCACTTTATTGTTATCGGCCAGTAATAATGCAGACTCAATAGCCGAATCGCCACCACCAACAACAAGTATTTTTCTTCCGGCAATCTCCTCTGCTTCCAACAATCGATACGCCACTTTTTCTTTATCCTCACCCGGAACATTCAATTTTTTAGGCGATCCACGTCTTCCTATCGACAAAAGTACAGATTTTGTTGTATATTTCCCACCATTTTCTGTTTCCAGCGTAAATATTTCTCCTTCAGTAACGATAGATTTTACTTTGGAATTCTCTTCAACCGAAATATTATTCTTTTCAAGAACAGAAGTCCACAAATCAAGCAATTCATGTTTGGTTGTTTCTTTCAATTTCACCTTGCCGTATAAAGGCAAGTCCATTGCTGATGTCATTACTATTTTTGATCGCGGGAATGTGAAAATTGTTCCACCCAGCGTATCTTGTTCCAGTGTAAGTGTGTGGAGATTGGCTTTTTTAGCCGCCAAAGTTGCTGAGATTCCGGCCGGTCCTGCTCCCACCACGATTAAATCGAACATGGCTTTTGAATCTTTATTCAAACTCGCCGCAATGTTTTCAACCGCTTGCTGCCCTTGAGCCACAGCATTTCGGATCATTCCCATTCCACCAAGCTCGCCGGCAACGTAAATTCCCGGAATATTGGTTTCAAACGTAGCGTTCACATGCGGCAAATCAACCCCTCTTTTCTCCGTCCCAATCCACAACGAAATCGCTTCGACAGGGCAAGCTTTAAAACACGCGCCATGACCAATACAGCGTGAAGCATTGATGATGGTTGCTTTTCCGTTTCGGATACCAATAACGTCTTCCTCGGGACAAGCCGTGACACAAGCTCCACTCTTGATACAACGGTCTGGATCAATAAATGGATACAACGAAACCGGTTCGTGCAAGCCATCTTCTTTTGCTTGAATAATTTTTGTATCCACTTCCTTGGATTCACGTCGTTGTTTCAGAATGTAAATTACCAAAACCACAACGATCAGTAATCCAATCGACCCATAAATTCCTATTTCAATTAACTGCTCCATCATTTAAAAAATCCAACGGTATCCAAGCCAGAAGCTAACCACCGCAACGTGTACAACCAAAATAATCAGCATGATAAGCGCAAAAGGCAAATGTGCAAAATGCCAATATTTGAACATTGTTCTCATTTTATCCAACCGACTGATTCGCCGGGTTAACCTCTTTTCGTTCCGAATCAACTTTTTTATTTTTCGGTAATCTTTTCCCGAAATATCTTTTCTTGTTAATTTTAAATCAGCAAATACACCTTGGGTTGAATCAGACAAATTTATTTTGTATTTTTCCGAAAGTTCGGTGTCCATATCATCTTTTAAGCTCCTCACCTCTTGCAAGCTTAATTCGCGTCCTTCGATCGTTCGTGGAATTTGCAAATAAATAAAACGACCAATCAGTCCGCTTGTCCATACAATTACCATGCTCCAAAATCCAACCGACACAATTCCACCAAACTTAAACGTAGTGTGAAAAAGTATCATTACCGGTCCCAACGTACACATAAAAATATGGAATTCAAGCCAATATTTCAAACTCCCCAAAGTTGAAAGTGCTTTAAACCGTTTGCGAGCCATGTATGAAAACAAACCAATAAGCAAAATCAAACTACCGACTATCCCTAAACCGTGACCCCAAAAGCCACTGGGTTTGAATTGCTCATATATTGGACTGAAAAAACGTTCTTCAACAGGCAGCCGGTAATATGAGTAACCAATATATGTCAAATATATTGCTGTAATTAATATTATTATACCGTAAATCGTAATGGATAATCTGTGGACAAACCGTGTCATTAAAATCAGGATTTAGTATTTGTAATTTTTTATACGCGCCATTTATAGTCTTATAAACAATCATTTAGAAAATACATTGTAACGATGTCAAGCTTTATTTTTTCTTTCGGAATTGTAAGCCAAACCTATCAAAGTTAATATAACAACAATTGCCACATAAACGCCAGCCGGCACTCCGGGAGCCGTACCCTGGGCATAGGAGTGCATTCCGACCAGATAATAATTTACGCCAAAGAATGTCATGATAATCGTGCTGAAACCAAGCACCGACAGACTACTTAACAAAAACTGATTCATGGCTTTAGGAATATTCCGCAGGTGTAAAATGGCGGAATAAACCAGAATGCTAACCAACGCCCAGGTTTCTTTCGGATCCCAACCCCAGTATCTTCCCCACGATTCATTGGCCCAAACGCCTCCAAGAAAACAGCCAATTGTCAATAGAAACAGCCCTACAATCAACGCTAGTTCAATGATATAACTAATTTCCTGCATCGAAACCCTCAATCGCGCTGCATTGCTTTTGCTTCTGAAAATCATTAAACACAGATTGAGCATACCCAAAAGCGCACCCATGGCCAAAAATCCATAACTCGAAGTTATTATCGCCACGTGAATGATCAACCAGTATGATTTCAAAACCGGAACCAGGTTGGTGATTTCAGGATTCATCCAACTCATGCTGGCAACAATCAGCGCAATGGCCGAAAGAATGCCGGTAACCGCCAAACTGATGGGCGACCGCTTGGCAAAAATCAATCCCGAAAGCGCCGAAGCCCATCCGACAAAAATCATGGTTTCATAGCCATTGCTCCACGGCGCATGACCCGATATGTACCAGCGAACGGCCAATCCGGCTGTATAAACTACAAAAACCAACATAAACACATAGATAGCTGCCTTCAGAATTTTATCCAAACCGGATTTCACTCTGAAAATATCAATCATGTGCAAGGCCAGTAAAATCAACCCGATAAAAGTGTACAGGTAAGCCAATTGATTAAATATATTCAATTCGTTGTATAATATTTCAAGACTAACTTTCCGGTTCGAAGGCAGGTTATTGCCGCCATGCTGGAGTTGGTAATTCCTGATTAACTGAAGTTTACCCGTTGCATCAGCCCAATTACCGGAAGTGAATGCCGCGGCGGCTGCATTCATGTAATTCTGAAACATAGCATCGGGCGAATTTGGAGCAACCACATGCTCAGGAGTTACCGTTGACTTTCCCATCAATGCATTCAATTGTTCGTCGGACATTCCGCCCATGCCTTTTGGTGGAGTCACTCCTTCCATGCCTTCTTTCAACGGCGGTGCAACTTTGCCATCCGAATCTGCTGACATCGAGCCCATACCTTCCATTCCTGCAGGCATATTCATCCCACCCATCGACTGCATTCCAGCCGGAATACTATGAGTTTGATGAGGATTAGCCAATGAATTTGGAGTCAGCCATTTGCTGTGCTCGTGACCCGGAACAGGAAAAATGGAAAGCATTGTTCCGTTAAATAATTGATAGCAAATATTGATGCGCTCGTCCACATTCAACACTTCTTTATCGTATTCATTTCGGACTGATTGATCCTTTTGATAAATCTTATCAACCTGATCTTTCATTCGGTAAACTCCACCGTTATCAAAATCAAATAGCTGATTGAATGAAACATACGTTTTTACAGCACCTAATTCCTTAGCCAATTGCTCATTGCGTACCTTGATTATCGGTTCGTTTTGCCAGGCGGTTGGATTGGTGAGCATGCCCAAGATAACCTCAGCAGCCGATTTATCGTTGTAGGAATCCTTTTTGGTTATTTTGCGAACAACATCAGATGCAAAAGTATTGAAAGGCTCTATCCTTCCCTGTACATCGTTCTGAATCAACAAACTGTTCAAAGCTTCCAGATGGGTCTTTTTATCTGATTCCGCATTTCCGGCAAACATTGTCCCAGAAAAGGCAAGTACTGCAATTAACAATAAAGCTTTACCTTCTCTTCTTTTCTTTTGCAATTCATTGTTCAATCTGATAATGGAATGAAAACGGCTGTTTTTATTGAAAAAAGTCAGGAACATGCCAATCGCCATTAACAAATAGCCGATATAGGTTATCAATGTTCCCCAATAGTCGTGATTAACGGACAAAACAGTTCCTTTTTCATCCGTATCGTATGAGGACTGGAAGAAACGATACCCTCTGTAATTCAATATATTATTCATAAAAATCCGGTAAGGTTTCACCACCTTCATTTCGGTATCGGTCACCACAATTTCGCTGGCATACGATGATGGACTTTCCGAACCGGGATAGCGGTCGAGTTTAAATTCTTTCAGGGTGATGGCAAAAGGCAGCTTTTTCATCAACATTCCGTACGAAAGCGAAACTTTTACATCGTTCAGCAGGCAGGAAGCCGGAGCAGAAACCTGATTATCCGCCACCAAAACATTGACCCGTTTAGTCACATTACCATCGCTCACTTTAAATACAATGGCATTTTTCGTCTGCTTAATAATGCCCGATTTGTCGCTGTCGGATGTCATTTGGGTCAGGTTTTTTGTAGCTTTCGGCATATATTTTTTCAATACAAAAATCACGTCACCAGCTTTATAAATCGTTTTTTCCTCCATTACATTGGCAGCACCGGGATGTAGAATAATCTCCTTCTGCTCCATCATGCTCATTTTGGCAACCGACTTGGTACTTTTAAATACCAGTTGCTGATTTTCAAGCGCAAAAACAACGTCCGATTTGGCAGTCGGGGTATTAAATCCGAAAGTCAGGTTTTCAAATGAACCGGTTTCACCATTCAGCAGAATAAAATCCATTCCTTCGTTTTTGTTATTCATCACAAAAAGTGATAGAGCCGGCTCACCTTGTTCGTCGGGTACAATCGTTTCAATTGAATTTGGGACAAAAAGCTCATTTTCAACCGTGATAGTCTTTCCTCCAATTGAAATGGTTTCAGAAACATTGGTAGAAGCTTTCTCCGTAAAAGTAGCTTCGGCGGTTTTCTCCACTTTTTCGCCTTTGTATTCGGCTGTAATTCCAACCGAAGTTTTATCGGACGAAATTTCATTAGTAGTTTCGCCCTGCCGAATGTGCATAATACCTTCCGAGCCAAAAAAACGGGTGATTGCAGCTCCGGCAATCATCAAAATAAAAGCAAAATGAAATAGTAAAACACTGAATTTCTTTTTGCTGAAAATTTTATACCGAAATACACTTCCCGTTAAATTTACTACAAGCAATACCAGCAGTACATCAAACCACACCGCATTATACACAATGGATCTGGCATATTCGGTGCTATGACTGCTTTCGGCAAAAGTGGCGTATGCTATACTAATTCCAAAAATTAACAGCAGTATTATGCTGGTAATCATGGAGAAAAAAATATCTTTCAGTTTCTTCATTTTTTAATTGCTCTATTTTTAAATCACAAAATTTCAGGCAGAGTCGGTTTGACCTAATGCAATAACCGATAATAGGGCAAAGATATTTTAATTATCCCGTAAAATTCCGATTTATTTGCATTAATTTCAATTTGTAATCATAACAAACTGCATTTTGTCATCTTTTTACAACCCGGGAAATCTGCTTCAACGCTGATTTATGATTAATACATCTATTCGTATCGAATAATTTTGGCAGGGGTAATTTTGGTAATGAGATAGGATGGACCAATCATCATTAAAAGTGAAGCTACCAATGTACCCACATTTAACAACAGGATATATAACCAATTGAACGAAACAGGCACTGTTGGGACATAATAGGAGGCAGCATCGAGCGGAATAATTCCGGTGAAATATTGTATGGCACAAAGCGTAAGCCCTATCAAATTGCCCCAAAGCATACCCTTGCCAATAAGGAAAAACGAATGGTAAAGAAAAATTTTACGGATGGACCAGTTAGTCGAGCCAAGGGATTTCAGAATGCCAATCATGTTGGTTCGTTCCAAAATCAAAATCAAAAGGCCGGAGATCATATTAAAGCCTGCCACAGATAACATTAATATCAAAATCACCCAAACATTCATATCCAACAATTCAAGCCAATTGAAAATCTGGGGGTTTAGTTGTTTAATGGTTTGAGTGGAATACGCTTTTCCATCCTTGGTAAATTTATTGGCAGTAGCCGAATAAACCTCATCGCCCAATTCGTCAATGCGATTGTAATCATTTATCAAAATTTCCATACCGCTGAACTGGTCGGGCGACCAATTATTCAGTGCCTGAACCTGACGCATATCGGCCAAAATAAAGAGGCGGTCGTATTCCACAAAATTAGTGGAGTAAATGCCTACAATCTTGAACTTGCGGGCTCTAACCTGATCTTGAATAAAATAGGTAAAAAAGCTGTCACCCAGTTTTAAATTCAGCAAATTAGCCAGATATTTTGACAAAATCACCCCGTTACTTGCAGAGCTTCCCGAAACATCAATCAGCTTCCCTTCCAGCAAATTGGATTTAAAGAATTTCCAGTCGAAACCCGCATCAATTCCCTTCAGCACAATTCCCTGGAATTCGTTATCCGTCTTAATAATGCCGGGCTTGGTGGCGAAACGCTGTATGTGCTTCACACCTTCAATTGCCGAAACCTTTTGAATCAAAGCTTTATCCACTTTGATTGGATTCATTTCGTAGGTGTTGTTATTGTCAAAATTAGTAACCTGAATATGACCACCGAAGCCAATGGTTTTATTTCTGATTTCCTGTTTAAAACCAATTACTACAGCCACCGTAATAAGCATAACAGCCAGCCCAAGTGCAATACCAATAGTGGCAATACGAACAGCAGGACGTGAAACATTCTTCTTGCCCTGCTGAAAATGGATGCGTTTTGCTATGTAATATTCGAGATTCATGATTTCTGCATCCCCTAGTCCCTCCAAAGGAAGTTAATTTGAGTGCATTATTTAAAGTTTAATCTAAACTAAAAAGCTTCCCCTTTAGTAAGTTGGTTGGACTTAAATGGTTCGTCCCGGATAAACCTGCAATGCTTTACCAAGCACAACCAAGGCATGTTTCAAATCGTCTTTGTCCAACACGTAAGCAATTCGCACTTCGTCTTTTCCCATGCCTTCGATGGTATAAAAACCCGAAGCCGGAGCCATCATCACAGTGTGACCTTCAAATTCAAAATCGGAAAGCAACCAAGCGCAGAATTTATCAGCATCATCTACAGGTAATCGCGCTACGGTGTAAAATGCTCCCATCGGAATGGGCGAATATACACCCGGAATTCGGTTCAAGCCATCAATTAAAAATTTTCGACGTTCCACATACTCATTGTACATTTCGAGCATGTATTCCGACGAGGTATTCATGGCAGCTTCCGATGCAATTTGTCCCAATAACGGTGGGCTTAATCGTGCCTGACAGAATTTGATTACATTTTTCCGTACCTCTTTATTCTTAGTAACAATAGCACCAATGCGAACACCGGTCATGCTGTAACGTTTTGACACGGAATCGATCAACACTACATTTTCTTCAATGCCGTCCAAATGGAAAGCGGAAATATAAGGCGCACCGGTATAGCAAAATTCGCGGTACACTTCGTCGGAAAACAAATAGAGATCGTATTTTTTGACCAAATCGCGAATCTTGTTCATTTCCGAACGGGTATACAGATAACCAGTCGGGTTGTTCGGATTACAAATCAGAATTCCTTTGGTTTTTGGAGTGATCAGTTCTTCAAATTTATCGACGTGAGGTAACGCAAAACCCTCTTCGATGGTCGAAACCACAGGTTTTACAACAGCCCCGGCTGCAATGGCAAAAGCGGTATAGTTTGCATAAGCAGGCTCGGGAACGATAATTTCATCGCCCGGATCGAGACAGCTCATAAAAGCAAAATTCACGGCTTCCGAACCACCGGTTGTTATTATTATATCGTCTTCGGTAACATCGATATTAAACGTGTGATAATAAGCTGCCAGCTTGGTTCTCAAGCTTTTGATACCATCACTGGGACTGTATTCCAATACCGTACGATCAATATTCCGAATGGCATCCAACGCGACTTGTGGTGTCTTTAAATCGGGCTGACCGATATTAAGATGATACACTTTGATTCCCCGAGCTTTAGCTTTATCGGAAAGCGGAACCAGTTTTCGGATGGGTGATTCGGGCATTGCTTGCCCGCGTTGCGAAGTGTGTGGCATAATTTAGTTATCAGTTGACAGTTTGCAGTTACCAGCTTTCATTACAAGAACTACTGAAACTTACAAAATTTGTTTGAGCCGCAAAATTAGTGAAAATTACCCGAGAAAAAAAGAATTTTACTTACAAGTTGACACACTTATTAATTTGAGTATATCAAAATTACAGCATCCAAGGATGATTAACCCAACGAGAGGATGAACAGCGAAACATCCAAGGATGATTGACCAAACGAGAAGATGAACTACCAATCATCCAAGGATGATTGACCCAACGAGAGGATGGACAGTCATTCATCCAAGGATACCAATAACTTTCAACAGTTCTTCTATTTCTATACATCATTAGAATGTATCAACTGCCAACTGCCTACTATTTCAAATCCACCATTACCTTTAAATTCAATTGCCTTCCAGTGAGATAATTCGGCACTGCCAATTGATGATTCGAAATGTCAGTCACCCAGTAATAAGAGTTCACGTTTTTGAAATCGAGCAAATTAAATATTTCTACATTGAGCCAGATGCTCTTTACATGTTTGAGCCATTTTTTATTCAACACCTTATCCGTACCATTGACTAATACCCGAGACGCACCAATATCTACCCGTTGATAAGGCGATGTTCGGAAAGCGGTTCGGTAAGCCACATTGCGGGGTGGACCGAAAGGCAATCCATCCGACAATACAAATTTTAGCTGAACCTTGTATTTGGGGTTATTCGGTAAATAATCCTGAAACAACATGGAGAATGAATATCGTTGTTCGCTCGGGCTGGAAATCCAACCGGGATAAACGGTTGAGGTAGTCAGCACTTTTCCGTCCGAATCGTAAGTATGTGCCAAATAGGAGTCACCTATAATATCCATCTTTGAATTCATCAACGAGAAATTAATCCACGAATCAGCTCCAGGAACCAACTCTCCGTACAGTTTAAAATCAACTCCGGCAGTGTATGCTTTGGCATCATTTTTCCCCGAATATAAAATCCGAACATTATCCACCGAATAGGAAATCATGCGGTCGATTAACTTGGCATACGCTTCGGTAGTAAATTTGAACGGTCGCCCCCAGGCTCTGAAATAATAATCGCCACCCAATACAAAATGCAATGACCGTTGCGCTTTAATATTACTATTCAATTGAACCCGCACATTGCCCGATGCATCCGATACTGTGTCACGAATTTCTTTATAAAACGGCGATTGGTAATAAAGTCCGGTTGCAAAACGGAAACTAAAATCGCTTTTCCAGTGAGGTATATAAGAAACTGAAAAACGTGGACTAACCAATAATTCGTGGTTGAATGTCCAGTAATTGGCACGGACACCACCGGTAACCGAGAATGATGCGGCATTGGTATTCCATTTATAAGTATCTTGAAAAAAAGCAGACGAACGCCAGGTTGACAACTTGGTTTCTGCTTTCAAATTGGAATACAAATTCAACTGCTTATCGCTGAACGGAAGCGAATAGCCCACCGAATCGCGCCATTCCCATTCGCTTATTTTGTCGGAAATCAGTTCGTTCTGGACGTTCAGTCCCCACTTCATTTTGTGATCAAGCAAATCCAATTCGCCCAGATGCGCAAGATTTACAACCGAAGCATTCAGTCGATTTCGGGCATGCTGCATATATTTTCCCACTCCAAGTGCTGCTCCGGTTTGCTTGGCCGGATCAGGATCATCTTTTACTTCGTTCAACACATAATCGCCTGAAATATCATACGTTTCATTTTCGTTGGTGTAAAATGCGGATGAAAGAATGCTAAGTTTCAACCCTGGTTTCGGCTTAAAATTGAGCGCAAGTGCTCCATAGGATGTGCGAAACAAATCCTGCTCCTGCCCCTCAAAATAAATGGTCAATTTGCGGGCGGTTTGGTACGTTCCGAATGATGTCTCACGGTTTTGAGGAATGAATTGATAGGTGTTTTGTGAGAAATTTCCCAAAAAAGTCAATTCCAATTTAGGAGTAAACTGATAGGTCATGTAGGTTTGATAATCCAGAAACGAAGGATTGTATTCTCCTTTTGCATCAAGTGTTCCAAGCAAATAACCATTGGTTTTATAACGCAATCCGTGCATTTGGGTGAATTTCTTGCTGGCTGTTCCTACATACGCCGACGCACCCAACAAACTAACCATCAGCGAACTTTCAAATTGAGTAGGCTTTTTGTATTGAATATCCAAGACTGATGACATTTTATCGCCAAACCGGGCATCATAACCACCAGCTGAAAAAGCCACATTTTGCACCATATCGGGATTGACGAAACTCAGTCCCTCCTGTTGCCCGGCGCGAATAAGCAACGGTCGATAGACTTCCAACCCATTGACATAAACCGAATTTTCATCAAAATTGCCTCCTCTGACATTGTACTGAGAGCTTAATTCGTTGTTTTGGTTTACACCTGCGAAAGTGATGAGTAATGCTTCTATCCCACCCGATGTATTGGGTAAATTTCTCAATTTGGTTGGGTCTATCTGATCGTAGGTTGTGGTTTGACGGCGTTGTCCAACAATATCAACTCCATCTATTTGCTTGGATAAAGCCTGTAATTGAACCGAAATCTGAACAACCTGCTGGCGTGAATGAATGGTATGCCGAATGGTTTGATAACCTATCTGTGAATAAACAAGAATAACAGAATCCTTTACTTTCAAGTTCAGATCATAATATCCATTTGCATTGGTAAGAGTTCTAGTGGTTGCATTTTCTACAAAAACATTGGCAGATTCCATTCCACGATTTTCAGCGTCAATTACATAACCATAAACACGCACATTCTTCTGAGCGGGCAAAACGCTCGAAATTGTCAAGAGTATGATTAAAATTGTGAGAGTTTTCTTCATGCAATGAAAGTTACCTATAGTAGAATCAAAATGCGCATCCATTTTAACGGAGAAAAAGCTTTTTTATTCTTAAATTCAAGTAAAAATATAAATAATTACGGGATTAAGGTTCAAAGGGCTGATGCAGACTTTCAAGTTCCGTTAATAAGTCTTCTACCGTTTCTATTTCGTTATCATCTATTTTCCAACCCGAAGCAGTGACTAAAATCTGAATATCCGCATCCTGTACCACCATATAGCCAGCCCTTGCCAACGCTCGCAACGTCCAGTACATACGGGTTTTATCGCCAGTAACCCAGACTTTTTTCGTCATAGGATAGTTCATGGAAAAGTTGCCATTCGCAGCATTGAAATAATAAGATTTGCTTTCAAAAGCACTATTGAAACTACCGTTGAATACCAAATCTTCGGGCACACCACATTCCACGCCACGGTCGGAACTGATAAGCCAGATGCGGTCGGCAGCTTGCAAAGCTAAATCCAGTTCGTGTGTTGAAAGCAGGATGGCTTTATCCGTTTTGTGAGCCAGTTTATGGAGCAAAAGCATAATTTCCACCCGGTTGGGTAAATCGAGGTGAGCGGTCGGTTCGTCGAGCATAATAATGGGCGTATCCTGCGCCAAAGCTTTCGCAATCATAACCCGTTGTCGCTCTCCGTCCGATAATTCGTTGATATTCTGATGCATTTTATGTCCCAAATGAACCATCTCTATTGCTTCGCGAATAATGGAATCTTCAGGTTCGGTAATGCTTCCCCACCAGTCACTGTGCGGATGCCGACCAAGCGAAACTAGATTGTAAACCGTGGCATTCTCAATATCCACGCGCTCAGTCAAAACCAACGAAATCAACAGGGCTTTTTCGAGCTGCTTAAGTTTGAGAATATCTTTTCCATCGATCAATGCATTGCCCGATAAAGGTTTTTGAAGTCCGGTTAACGTGCGAAGCAAAGTTGATTTTCCACTTCCATTCGGACCAATCAAACACACAAGCTCACCAGCCCGCAACTCCAAATTTAGTTGGGATTGAATGACATCGGTTCTTCCTTTTTTGGAATATCCGATGGACAGGTTTTTTGTGGTTAGAATTGACATGTTTTATTTGTCGTAGAGACGTACGGCCGT
>Ga0302272_1001113_pt1 | contig 12233 bp, 7 predicted proteins | sample III_Bog_N1_2_FD_198772 | JGI IMG/M metagenome (GOLD analysis project Ga0302272, IMG submission 198772) | Peat permafrost microbial communities from Stordalen Mire near Abisko, Sweden - III_Bog_N1_2 | ecosystem: Environmental > Terrestrial > Soil > Wetlands > Peat | place: Sweden: Abisko...
TCTTGCTTTATGGCAGCCGTTTTCAGAAACAATCTATGACTTACGGGCATTGACCCGTTATTGTGAACAGCTTGCCTGTCATCGTACCCAATTTATGAACCAGCTTTCCAGTATGCAATCGGGTATGTATCAAACGGAAGATGTCGCCAAAGGGTTACAGGAGCTTATTGATTTGACAGGAAAGCAAATAGACGAGACAAAGACTAAGATACAAGAGATGATACAATCGGATGAGAAGATGAATGAGCGCTTTAATAAGATTCTTCCAATTAAAGGATTGGGATTTCTGACCTTAGCCACTGTTGTTGCCGAAACCAATGGGTTTGAACTTTTTCAAAATGAGCGGCAATTAGCAAGTTATGCCGGTTACGATGTAATTGAAAATCAATCGGGGAAAAGGGTTGGTAAGACTCGAATTTCAAAAAAAGGCAACAGCCATATCCGGCGCATTTTACACATGTCTTCTCTGAACGTTGTACGCTGCAAAGAACAAAAATTTGTGGATATATACAATCGTATTATGAGCAAAACGACCGTGAAAATGAAGGCATATGTGGCTATTCAACGAAAATTATTATGCCTGATTTACACGCTATGGAAGAAAAATGAAGCATTTGATGCTCAATATTAACGAACATCCGGTAATGCAGAGCAAGAGGTTCTCTTTCCGCATGGTTTCGCAGAAACCACAAAAAAAGTAGGTGAGATAAACCCACCTACTCAAGATGAACTTCCGTATAAAGTTTTCGCAGGGAGTCCTCTTTCCGCAATGCAAATATACGACAAAAATAATTAATTGATTTGTTTTTTAAGACAGTACCTTGAACCAAATGAAGATGCGTAAATTACAGCCATAATATAATTGTTATAATATCCACCCGAGTTGAGTATATTCGCCGTTAAAGTAGCCGATTCGTTTCGTGTGATGGTTGGGCTTGAATAAACAATTGATGCTGTAGTGTTAATTGATGGAGCCGCAGGTTCGGCTAATACTGTTACTCGAATCGGATTGAAGGTTGAGGGCAAAATATTGGTATAATGACTGGTCGATCCAGAATAAGTATTATCATATTGTACAACCGCAAAATATGTTCCGGCAGTCACCGTGACAAGTCCGCTAAAACTAAACGTTTTTGTTTCGCCTGCCTTAATCAATGACATGCCATAATTGATTATCTGATTGACCGTAGAGTCGGCATTAAATAATGCCAGGCGGATATTTGAATAGTACTCGGTACCGGAATTTTTAACAGTAAAATTGAACGAAGCATTCCGATTGTTATAAACCGACGATGCAGCTGCAACAGATGATGTAAGTTCCAGCGATGGGTTGATCAGAGGTGTCGAGATGGTTGCAGTAGAACCACTAATTACCACGTTGAGGTAATTGTTGAAAATCGGAGTACCTTTGATTTCCGACCAATCGCTTGCTCCTGTCGGCTGGTAAATGCAAACTAACCTATAGGTGCCTGAAGCTACACCACTAAGTGAAACTGTTTTTGTGAGACTTGGGTAATAATATCCACTACCTAAATCACTGACCGAGAAATTGTTTAACACACTCCGAAGAACTCCATTGAGATAGAGGGCAATACCTATTTTCCCACTAAAAGAGCTTAATCCATTATTAATTGCTCCGAAATTCAAACTTAACGTTGTTGATAAGTCACTTAATGTACTGACAGATGAAGTGAGAGGTTTTGAGTATATGCCAAGGTTGTATGCAGCAGTCGTCAATCCTGTTGCTTTTTGAATTCCTATAATGGCAGTTTGATATTGAGAATACCCTCCTAATACACCTACAATTCCTGCAACATCAGGACTTAATGTGGTTAATTCGAAATAGCCATTACTTTGTCCGGCCCATCCCCAATTGATGTGAAACAATTCGTTACTATCGTAACCATCGCACACAAAGGCATGACCTCCATTGACAGTAGTAGTGGCTGCATATAAAATCGGACGGGCAGCATTCAATTCCGTTTTAAGAAGATTTGTCCAATCGGAATAAGTGTAGTTTGATCGACTAATGTATTGAATCGAAGCATCGTAACCAAAATAAGTAATCAGCGAGACCGCAGCTGTCAAGTTGTTTGCTGCACTGCCCCCATTTGTAGCTGTGTTGTAGTTCATGTTAACCGCCACACCGCAATGATACAGCAAAGTGGCTATTGCTTTTCGTTGAGTGGTTGTCCCGGTGGCAGTTGAAGAGTAAGCATTGAGCATATTTGCCCAATCGTAAGTTGTTGCTCCAAAATTTGCCGAGAGGGTGGTGCTGTTCCATGTGTAAGAGTGACTCTTTGTACCGGTAACCGGCCATTGGTAATATTTCATTATCTGCGCCATGGCTGTTGCTACACATCCGGTAACTGTTTTAGTTCCGCTTATCGATGGACACGAATCATTGTATGGAACGTCCTGATTGAATTTGATATTGCCTAATAAAGGTACAACTTCCGATGTAGATGACATGACTTTCTGAGGAGTGTTTTCGTCGGCAGTGGGAAGTCCTTTGTCAATGGCATATTGTATTTCAATTTTGTAAAAGTCCAACCATTCTGACAAGTTTGCAGGTATGTTTTCGGCCTGAAAACTTCCTTCGTTCGAATAGCCCAAAATAGCTTTAGTGGCATCATCTCCCGAAACAATGATAAAACCGCGATTTTCACCAATATTATATACGTAAAAATACGGTTGTGAGTTTGAAGTATTCATTCCCGATACTTTTTTTACTCCCAATGTATTTATTCCTTTGTAAACCATGGTGAAAGGAATATTGGCCGATACTTTACTTAAACCAATCACACTTGTGTTTTTTTCAAAAAAGAACTTTTTTGCTTTTACCAAAGCTGCAGTTTCCGACACAGGTGCTGCATTAACCATATTGGTTAATCCTACAATGCACAGGGAAAGACACAAAAGAAATAGCTTTTTCATAACAGTGGAAGTTTAGAGTTGACAAAGGGGAGAAAGTTCTACGCTCTATTACTATTTGTAGTTTAAAAGGGTTTATATTTACACTTTGGGGAATAAAGATTTCGCACACTAATAGCACCTATGTAAGCTTACACAGGCAAGAATCTTTCTTGCACAGCCTTTAGTGTTCGTGGTTTTTCTGCTCCTGTCTGTTTTGTTGCTGAGGAGCTTGTTGCTGTTGCTGATGTTGTTGAGGTGCCTGTTGTTGCTGTTGTCTTTGCGGTTGTTGAGGAGCAGCCTGTTGTCTTTGTGGTTGGTTGTTTTGTGGTTGCTGACGTGTTTGCTGCTGTACCTGTTGTTTTTGTTGCTGGTTATTTTGCTGTTGCTGGCGTACTTGCTGTTGTTTTTGCTGCTGGTTATTTTGTTCCTGACGCACCTGTTGCTGTTTTTGATTATTCTGTTGTTGTTGACGAACCTGCTGTTGTTTTTGCTGCTGGTTATTTTGTTCCTGACGTACCTGTTGTTGTTTCTGTTGAGTGTTATTCTGTTGGGGTGAACGAACCTGCTGCTGTTTTTGTTGAGTGTTTTGTGGCGGACGCACCTGTGGTTGATTCTGTTGTTTGTTTGCTTGTGGTGCCGGTTGACGTTGCTGAGCAGCTTGTTGTCCTTTGGCATTCAAACGATTTCCGCCTACTTTATTTACCGAAGTAGTGGCAGGTTGTCCTTTATTCACTGACTTGAACTGACTACGGTCTTTACTGGCAGCTTGTTGGTGATTTGTTTGTGCTGCCGTAGGTTGTGCATGAGTTTCGCGCATAGCTGTTTTTTCGCGGGCATCGGGCATGGTTCTTACGCCACCGGGTCCGTTGAAACTGGGACGATTGCCTGTTGCATTGTTGCTTCTGTGAGTCTGGTCTGAATATACGTTGTGCACAATGTTTCTGTTTGCATGTACCACGGCGGTATTATACTGAAAATGGTTCCCACTCCATCTACCGCCATAATAACCCGTACCTCCGTATCCATATCCATAGTTTACGCCGCCGTAATAACCTACACTTCGACCCCAATAACCGTTGTGGAAGCCATAGAAGCCATTATCATAACCCCAGTAACACGGAGTCCACAAATAGCCAAAGTGTGGAGGTTTTACCCATACACCCGGTACCCAGAAATAATCGCCGTATTCATCACTATATGCCCAATAGCCCGGCTCCCAAAGGTATCCATCGACCGGACAGTAAGGTTGGTCGTAATAGGGCAGTGGCGGAGGGGCAATTCGTACTCTGATGGTGATACCTACTCTTACAGCGGCATCAACTGTGGAGGGTTGTACACACATTCCCAATGTGAAAAGAAAAATCAGGGAAATACTTTTAAGTGTTCTCATTCCTGTGGATTATTTACGGAGTTATAAATGAGTATTTATAATGTCGTAAATATAGGAACAGCGCACTTGGTAAATGCTACACAACTTTTGAAATTATTTATATGATTCACACTTTTACCATATAGGCTTATTGGTGAATCAAATACCTTTGTTGTATCATGCAAATACCCTTGTTGCTGATGCAAATACCTTTAATGTGTCATGCAAATACCCTTGTTGTGTCTTACAAATACCCTTGTTGCTGATGCAAATACCTTTAATGTGTCATGCAAATACCCTTTTTGCTGATACAAATACCCTTGTTGTATCATGCAAATACCCTTTTTGCTGATACAAATACCCTTGATGTGTCATGCAAATACCCTTGTTGCTGATGCAAATACCCTTGTTGTATCATGCAAATACCCTTATGGATGATGCAAATACCTTTAATGCATCAAACAAATGCCCTTATTAAGGGTATATTCAATAACCTGTGTCAAAAAGGATAATGACCCCACAGGATAAGTTGGAAACTAATTAATTACCTCACGATAAATGTGAAATAAAGTATTTATCTTTGGGGTGGAATTAAAGCGAAAATGGCAAAAAAGCGAGACATCTACAAGCTCCTTCAAACCGACAAATGCCCATAACCTCAGTCGTTAGGGGCAAGTGTACAAAATAAATATCAGACAATTAAAACTCAACTTCTTATCAAGGTTGAACGACAACAAAATGTATGACAAAAGAAATTCAGAAAACTAAAAAGAAAAAAGAATTCTATCAAGGATGGGTATTATTAATAGCCGTTGGTTATGTTTTCTCATTTTTTATTCTACCAAAAACTGAGACAGGGGAAAATATTACTTCAATAATACATTATGGTTTATATTTTTCCGCAATGATATTTGTAACATTTTGGATACGAAGACAAATTATGATTATTGCTTTATTCCTATACTTACTTTATTTTAATCTTAAACTCTTGATAAATCCTATTCTAATTCGAGTTGATTATTTCTACACTCACACCTTTTACTTATTACAAACAGGACTTATAATACTAGCGACACTAATAGTATTCATAGGCTTATGGAAAAATGTACCTGTGAAATTTGCAAGAAAAGAATTCGATTTTAAGGAGTACTACATTTTCGTGCCTTTAATCCTATTGACATTGTTGATTCAGATAATTCCCAGACTTTGTCATATATAACTTTACACTGCTACCGCGCGATTGTATCGCGTGGGTAAGAGGCTACAAAATAAATTGTTAGCAAGCATATTAATATGACAAGACTTCTACAAATATTATTACTGGTTCTTTTAGTAAACTCATGCAGAACAGAGGAGAAGAAGGAAGTTGTGGATGAATTATTGATTTTCGGTTATTCTGGTTTTTGTTGGAAAGATTCTGCAAATAAAATTTATCCCTCGGACGAGATTTTTTATAACAATTCGTTTAAACTTGAGTGTGATTCTACCCGACTTGATATAAGGCAATATTTTGAATATAAGAAAGATAGTTTTATTAAATCGGCAATTAGAAAACCACGACAAGTAACGGAATACTTAACTATAAAACAATCGGACACGACCGGTCTTGAAAGACTAATCAATTCATCATTGATAAATAAAAAATACAAAACCGATTATAGCTATAATGATTCGACTCCAAGGATGTATGATGGCTGGTCTTACACATTATATTTTAAAACATCTAAGAACAAAAGATTTTTACTGAATTATATTCCAGACCATTTGCCTGACTCATTGAAAATACTTCATGATTTTGTGGAAAATTTATTGATGAAAAATACGAATCCACGGACAAAAAACTTTGAATATAATCCAATTACAACAATTGAGGCAAAAGGATTATTTAAAAATCATCCCCCACCATTACCCTCTAAGATTGAAGTAATCAGATTTATAGCACCTCATTGACCCGTCCCCGTCAGATTTGCAAATCAGGGGAGACACAATTTCAGATAAGTATAATAAAATTGGATATATGAAAAGTCGTAAAGTAATAGTTACAGCAATTAAGCTATCGCTCTTTATTCTTTTAATTTCAATAAGTAGTGATTGTCTTAGCCAAGAAAAAAATAATAATTATATTGCAAATAACATTCCTGACACCATCGTTTTATGCAAAGTAGATGCAATTATTAAAAATGGGGATTTGTACAAAATATGTGCTGATAATAATGGAAAGGAGTTTATAATCTTGACGAAATATGATCAATATTTACATATTCAACCAAGAAAAAACACAGATAGTTTAGAAATAGGAAAATCGTATAAATTAAAACTTATCCGATTATTTCCTCCAAGCGATAATTACCTATATGGATGCGTAACCTCATTTTCATATAAAAATCATTATGTAGAAATAATCCCTTGTGTAAAATATTATACCACAGAAGATCTGAATGGCATTGTATTTTCTTTTCAACCCTGATACGCGTAGGCTGTCGGCAGATTGTTCGGCGGGATTTCCCCTTTTTCTGCCCCAGTTTATTGAATAGACCCCTTCCACACGAAATTTGTTGCCGAACAAACACAATTTGTCATCGAACAAACACAAAAAGAGAAGGTCAAATGCTTTTTTTGACCTCTCTTTTTTGTTCTTTTGATATTTATCTCTTAATCCGTAAACTGCACACGGCCTTTTCCTGCTTTCTCCATCAAATCTTTCAGGTCATAATACTTCAATACTCCCGGAATCATGTGGGAGAAGACATCCTTTTGCATGGGTTGCAAGCATTCGGAGAATGATTTTATGGAGCGTGAAATCTCGGTTTGGGCAATACGGTTGTCGAGATAAGCGGCATGAATGGCAACCGGGCCATAAGCTCCGTTGGATTCCAGCTTTATGGCGTGTCCGGCAAATTTTGAATCGGAAGAGAGAAAATCGACTAATGAAAGAATATCCGTTACCCGTTGCCCGATAATGGGTCTACCTATATGGAGGCTAATCATAGCGTTGCGGTATTCGCGGTTCCAGTACTTGGTATCGTTGAGGCTGGCAGGGTCGGCAGTTTCGCCAAATCCACGCAAATCGGCCGCCACCAGTATATCTCCCTGATTAATATAATTGTTTAGCGAGGCTTCATCACTCAGAATAGCCTCTTTGCCGGCTTCATTGAGGCAGAGCACCACCTTGCCCGCGGGAGCCACCTTTTCCGGAATTATCACCACGCAGGGCACCGGCATCTCTCCTTTGCGGAGTATCTGATATTTGTAGAGGCTATACGTGCGTCCCGGAATAACTCCTGTCGGCTCCACGGTAATTTTTTCTGCCGGAAGGCGGATACCCAATAAATCAATCACTTTTTGGCGCACCACGGCATCACTTTGCAATAGAAATTTAGTTCTGTCGCTTGCCAGTTGTGCGGCAAGGTGTTGGTTGTATTGCGAAATTGAGACTGCATCGGCAAAAGCCGTATTCACCTGTCCTGTGGAAGTGCATTGTTGGTCGGTGTCAGCCACGCGTACCATTGTGGTTTCGTGCACCGGGGTAGGGTCGTTGCAAAGCCAGGTACGAAACCATGTAGCAAGAGCTTCGCGCTTCACTTTCGGCATCCCGTGTCCGCTTTCGGCAGTAAACTGTTTGATTGCATCTTTCGCTCCTAACACTTCATACTGTTTTTGCAGTTGGTGCACACCTTGTACGGCACCCCAGTAATCGACAAAATCATACAGTCCCGACATTATCAATACCGGTTTCGGGGCAAACATGGTTACCCAGTCGGCAATTTCGATATGCGCGCTACCTTCGCCCGCTATATGCTGACACCCGTCCGACGGGCCGCTCAGTTCGAGCACCCGTTCGCGTTGCGAGAAATAGCTGCAAATACAGGCCGCTTTCAGGCGATCTTCCAGTCCGATAAGATAAGCGGTCTGTGTGCCGCCACCCGAACTGCCGTAAGCTCCCAAACGGTTTTTGTCAATATCGGCGCGTGTTTCCAGATAGTCGATGGCGCGATGGTTGTCCCACCACTCGTAAGCCACCAGACTGCTTCCCACCAAAGTACATCCGCCGTTCAGCAGGGTGTGTTCGGTGGTGGAACCGCGGGTAGCAGCTTTACCGTTTTCGTCAAGCAGTTGCACCCGTTCTCCCTGTCCGATTGGGTCAACCACCATCACGGCAATGCCGTTCAATGCCATCAGTACGGCTTCTGCCGAACCCATTTTCCCTCCCATACCGTGTCCGCACAGTTCGAGTGAAGCCGGAAAAGGGCCGTTTCCATCGGGCAGGTAAAGATTGGCGGTCACATATCGTTTCGGAAGGCTTTCAAATATAATTTTCTCCACCCGAAATCCTTTTTCCTGTGAAACTTTCAGCACTTTGGCATTGAGCGCCTCTTTTGCGGGAAAATCGCCCAGTATATTTTTGTAACGTTTACGCAACTCATCGCGGTATTGCAGCATTGCCTTCTTCGATTGCACCGCTTTCGACAAGTCATCGAGACGGTCGGCATACTGCTGATGCACATCACGCATCAGGTAGGAGTTGAAGGCAAGATTTTGTTTCCATGTAAGCGCATTGAAATTGCCTTGTGCCGAAATGGAAGCCGTGCAACAAGTCAACAGAGTAAGCGTAAATGCGGTGAAAAGTCTCATGGGGTGAGTATTAATAAGGTTAGAATTTCGCGGTCAATTGGAGCGGTTTATTGTTACCGTGTGATGTTTTAATCCACAATCGCTTGTTGGTGGTGTCGTAAAACCATCCCGTATTCAGCAACACAGCTTCCTGAGAGGCGAGTGGTGTCAATGCAATTCCGTTTTCTGTCACAGTGGTGGGTGTGGTATCTAAATAACTTTTGATGAGATAACCGTGTGGAGAAGGAGTGAATCGCCCTTTTGGCGAAGCAATGGTGAAGCTCCATTGAGCGGCACTCAAATTGCTCTCCATTTTGGTAATGGCAAATTCGCCTTTTTGGTACGCAAGGCTTAACCCGTCGTCTTCGTAGAGGTCAAAATCGGATTTTCCGGCAGGATAGACATCCACCGTGAGCAGGTCAACAGGTTTCTCATCCACATATTGCATGGCAGGCTGCGAGGGAATAATGGCTCCTCCCTTGATAAAGATTGGAAGCACATCCAATGGGGTAAGTAGGGCAAAATATTGTCGTCCCGAATAGCGTTGCCCTGTGTTGTAGTCGAACCACTCGCCACCCGGCAGGTAAATAGAACGGCTCAACGCCCCTTTGGTAGTTACGGGGCACACCATCATCGATTTGCCAAATAGATACTGGTCGGAGATGGAGTACACATTCTCGTCGTTTTGGTAGTCCAGCACTAAGGCGCTCATTACGGGACGTCCGGTTTTCGACATTTCGTAGGTGCTACTGTAGAGGTAGGGAATAAGCGTGTAACGCAACGAATCGTATTTAATAAAGTTGGCTAAGGCCTCTTTACCATAGTGCCAAGGCTCATGATAATAGGGATGATCCATGCCAAAAAGAATAGCTATCGGGCTGAACATGCCGAATTGCACCCAGCGGGTATAGAGTTCAGTGTCGTAGGGGGAATATTGCTCAAAACCGCCCATGCAATGTGTCCAGCTTCCCACTCCCGACATACCTATATTGAGTCCGCCGCGTATAACCGGTTCAAACCATTGCCACTCGGTACCCCAGTCGCCTGCCCAGATAAACGGATAACGCTGAATGCCCGCGTAACCTTCGCGGGTGTGGTCGAGACCCCGAATACCATTGTATTGCTGAAACTTTTCGAAAGGAGCTTTGGCATACGCAATGGGGAAGAGATTGTGCAAGCGTGCCGGCTCTTGTCCGGGCAAAAAAGACGCATTTTTCTCAATCCGATACGCACCTCCCACATCGGTTTTGACGAATTTTGCACCCAGCGATGCAATTTTCATCACGCCATTGTTCCACCACCAATTGACGGCTGTGGTATCGAAAAAGTTGATTAATCCTGCCTGTCCTGCATTCGGAATATTGACTTTTGCCGCAATGGCCTGATCAAGGAGATTGCTTTTGTCGCCATTATCCACTATGGAACGAATATGGAGCCCCACCATTTTGATATGCATGGCATAAAGGCTGTCGAACATTGCTTTTGGATTGAGGAATTTATCCTGAAATTCAAACGTGGTGCCTCCGTTGCCGAAGCTCTTGTTGTTGAATTTACGCCAGGTAGAATCGAGCCAAAACAGATCGACCGGAATGCCCGAAGCGCGTAATTTGCGGCAGAGTTCTACCACATACGCATCGTTGGCCTCTTTCTCGTGTCCCCATGTTCCTCCCGAATAAGTTCCCATGTGAAGTCCCAGTGCAAATTTAGGAAGTAGCGGAGTTTTGCCTGTAAGCGAAGTGTAGCTGTCGAGAATGGAGGTAAACTTAGGGCCGCGGATAAAATAGTAGTCCATTTCACCTCCAAAAGCTTTGAACGAATAGTGTTGCGAGTCGCTCCATCCCATGTCCCATTCGGTAGGGAAAGCGTTGTGGAAGAAGATGCCGTAGCCTTTGGTGCTCATAAAAAACGGAACGGGGCAATAGTTAGCTTTGAGGATGTTTTTTCCACCCACGGCAGGCTTTGTTCCTCGTCCCAATTCCACATTGAGATAGACTTTTTTGCCACGTTGATCCATAAAATCCATTCGTTCGCCAAAGCCGAAGAAATGTTCATCGGGAGCCAAACGGCAAGTATTGACAACACTGTCGGCTTTGAAATTTTCGGTCGATTTTTCTGCAAATAATAGATTTCCCTTTTTATCCGCAATTTCGATGTGCCACGAGTTGCTGAAAATCTTCAACTCCAACGAATCGGTGGAAAATTGTACATAATCTTTTCCCTGAGTGCTTTTTACCTTCACCGGTTCCCATTGATAACGAATCACCATCCACGATTCATTCGGTTCAAACTGCCCATTCGTACTTTTCCGAATGCGTACCATATCGGCGGTGCAAAACTCAAGTTGGACATTGCCCTGAGGGGCAGACACTTTCGCAATGTTTCCTTTTACTTGCACGCTGACCCCGTTATTCTCGCCCAAGAGGGTTGTGGTGGTCAACGCAAAAAGCGCCGCAATAGCGATCATCCGTATGAATCGTATCATGTTATCAATGTTTTTTCAGTTCAATTATCTGAACGGCTATAAATAATTCATTCTTTTGTTGCGGCAAATTTCAGCATATTCATCAACAATCGCTGCCCGATTACATTCGATTCGTTGGCACCCGAAGTGTTGAAAGAGTTCATCGATGCATTTTCACCGTCAATATCGGTAATTTTCTTCACAGGCTTTAAGTCCTGAATGCAGGCAAAAATGTCAAGGGAGCAAAGAATGATTTTCCCTCTTCCTGCAGGAATCACGCTGAGTGCCGAATATACCTCCTTCTTATGGTCGGATACACAACCCACTACAGTTTCTCCGTTGAAAAGCCGAAGTCCGAGCCGCTTGCGGTTGTAGGCAGCAAAGCATTGATACTCCCAGTTGAAGACGCAATTTTGAGGCAAGCCTTCAAATAACGGATGCTCTTTTACAAAGAAATTACCGCCGTACCATGAGGTGCCCAGCTTCTTACTGCCCCGGTAGTCGGCTACTTCTTTGTCGGAAAGAAACTCGGCCCAGCGTTCAGAGCTGTTGACAACAATCAAGGTATGTCCTGTATACACCCAGTCCATAATGTCAGAAATGCCTGACCCCCACTGCTGAGGTTCGAAGCCACCTACCAACAAATAATCTCCCTTTGGAGTGCCTGATTTATATTCGTCGGTTTCAATACCTTTCGATGAAAGGAACCGTTTCAAAACACCCGTCGTATCGGCTACTATCCCTTTTAGCGTGAGTTGAGGTTTTTCTGCACTTACGGAAAACAGTTTATCATCGCCCGAAGCCACCACTTTTCCGTTTTTCAGTAATTCGGCTTTCACCGTGCTATAGCCAGGGGTATTGACGGCAACCGTCCAG
>Ga0302272_1001115_pt1 | contig 12230 bp, 8 predicted proteins | sample III_Bog_N1_2_FD_198772 | JGI IMG/M metagenome (GOLD analysis project Ga0302272, IMG submission 198772) | Peat permafrost microbial communities from Stordalen Mire near Abisko, Sweden - III_Bog_N1_2 | ecosystem: Environmental > Terrestrial > Soil > Wetlands > Peat | place: Sweden: Abisko...
ATGTTATAATATTTGAGTTTCTTTATTGAAAATTACTAAAAAGGACCTAAATTGTGGCATTATTATAATCCTTCAATCTTCAAAATGAATATGGAAAACAGTGATATTCGCTGGAAGCAACGCTTTCAAAACTTCGAAAAAGCAATTGGCCATCTGGGAGATGCCTTGGAAATTGAAAATCCCGATCTGTTGCAAAAGGCAGGGATTATCCAATTTTTCGAAATGAGTTACGAACTGGCTTGGAATACGATGAAAGATTATTTGGAAGAACAAGGTTTTACTGATGTTAAAACACCAAGAAGTGCCTTGAAGAAAGCCTTCGAGGTGGAATTGATTGAAAACGGCCACAGTTGGATGGAGTTGTTACTCGACCGCAATTTAACAGCCCACACCTACGACGAGGAAAAAGCTACCGAAGTCGAAGAATTGATCCACGACCGATATTTCCCGTTGCTTATGCAGTTATACAAAACTTTAAAGCAAAAAAGTGATGATTGATTCCTTTGGATTACAACAAAATGATCTGAATATCATTGTTTCGATCCTCACTCAATACTCGCAGGTAAGGAAAGCGCTCATCTTTGGCAGCCGTGCAAAAGGAGTTTTTCGAAACGGCAGCGATATCGATATTGCTTTAAAAGGTGATGCATTGAATGCTGATACCCTATCGCGCATCAGCTATATTCTTAACGAAGAAACCAACTTACCTTATCATATCGACCTATTAAATTATCATACCATCCACAACAAAGAATTGGTGGAACACATTGACCGCGTAGGGATTTGTTTCTATCCAAATGAGAAACAATAATCCAACCTTTTTCATGAACCACCGCATCGCGATTATTGACCTTGGAACCAACACCTGCAACTTGCTGATTGCTGAATATCAGGATAAATCCTATCAGATACTTTATCAGGGCAAAGAAGTTGTCAAACTTGGGAAGAACGGGATTGACAAGAATATGCTGACTGAAGATGGACTTCAGCGGGCCATCCTGGCAATCAGAAATCATCAGAAGAAAATCGGGGAATTCGGAACCGTCGAAACGATTGCGCTGGCCACTTCGGCCATTCGCGAAGCCATCAACAAAGATTGGTTTCAGCAAAAAATGAAAGCGGAAACGGGCGTTGAATTGCTCATTATTTCAGGAGAAAAAGAAGCCGATCTGATTTTCAAAGGTGTCAAACTGGCTTTCGACGAAATTGAAGATCATTCGGTTATTCTCGACATCGGCGGCGGAAGCAACGAATTTATCCAGGCCGAAGCTGGCGTACCGATCTGGAAACAGAGTTTTCCGCTGGGAATGGCCCGTGTAATCGAACAAACACCTCCCTCCGACCCGATCACTTCGGAAGAAATCAGCCAAATAAACGCATGGTTCGAAAACGGACTTGAACCTCTGTGGAACCGGACAAAAAACAGCGGAATAACAAGCCTGATCGGTTGTTCGGGAGCTTTCGACACGCTTGTTGATTTAATCGATCAGACTGATCCCGGAACAAAGATCCGAATCAGGCAGGAAGTGAAAACCGGCGATTTTGAACGGATTTACCAATCGTTGATAAAATCGACAACCGCTGAGCGCACGAAGATGAAAGGACTGGAATCGATCCGGATTGAAATGATTGTACCCTCAGTCATCTTCATCAAACTGGTGATCGAACGGTTAAATATTCAGAAAATTTACCAAACCGACTATGCCCTGCGCGAAGGGGTTTTATACGAACTTATTTTCAGCTAAATTCGGGCAAAAATTATCAGCAAAAAAGGCTCTATGATGAATGGTATGGGTAATTCAAATATAATTAGCGGATATTCTTCTAAAAAACAGCTGAATTCTCAATAACTCCTACTCACCCCGAAGTCCGCAAGCGGACTTTCCCCCCTCTCTTTTAAAAGAGAGGGGCAAGCACCGAAGGTGCGAGGGGGTGAGTATGTATGAAAAAAATTTACCCACATCAAACGTTATAGAACCACAAAAAACGACCAGCATGTCTAAAATATTAGTCATTGATGACGAACGCAGCATTCGGAATACGTTAAAAGAAATATTGGAATTCGAGAAATACCAGGTCGAACTGGCCGAAGACGGGTTTAAAGCGCTTGAACTGCTGAAAACAAACGATTTCGACGTGATTTTGTGTGACATTAAAATGCCGGGAATGGACGGTATTGAAGTGCTTCAAAAGGTAGAAGAGTTAAAACCCGACACACCGATCATCATGATTTCGGGCCACGGAAACATTGACACGGCTGTTGAGTCGATCAAAAAAGGAGCGTTCGATTTTATCGAAAAGCCACTCGATCTGAACCGCTTACTGATCACGCTACGCAACGCCATGGATAAATCGACCCTGATTACCGAGACAAAAGTATTGCGAAAAAAAGTCAGCAAAGGGTTCGAAATGATTGGAAATTCACCGGCAATTCAGAAAGTTAAAGAGATGATCGACCGTGTGGCTGCAACCGATGCCCGTGTACTGATTACCGGTTCGAACGGAACAGGTAAAGAATTGGTAGCACACCGTCTGCACGAAAAAAGCAACCGATCAGATGGGCCGTTTATCGAGGTGAACTGCGCAGCAATCCCTTCCGAATTGATCGAAAGCGAATTGTTTGGTCACGAGAAAGGCGCATTTACTTCGGCCATCAAACAGCGTAAAGGGAAATTTGAGCAGGCAACCGGCGGAACCATCTTTCTGGACGAAATTGGTGACATGAGTTTGTCGGCCCAGGCCAAAGTACTTCGTGTTTTGCAGGAAAACATCATTGCCCGCGTTGGCGGCGATTCGCAAATAAAAGTTGATGTTCGGGTGGTAGCGGCCACCAACAAAAACCTGACACGCGAAATTGAACAGAATAACTTCCGGGAAGATTTGTACCATCGGCTGAGCGTGATCCTGATTCATGTGCCTGATTTAAACGACCGCATTGAAGACATTCCGGTTTTGTGCGATTATTTCATCGATTTAATCTGTACCGAATACCGCATCCCTCCAAAAATGATCGAAGCCGAAGCCATCAGCGAGCTTCAGAAAATGCGATGGACAGGCAATATCCGCGAATTTCGGAATGTCATTGAACGGCTGATTATCTTATGCGATAGAACCATTACCAAAGAAGATGTTCTGAATTATGCCATTCCGCAGCAATAAACAGATCATCCCTCGTTTTTAAATGCCTTGATCCGCGAAACAAACAGGCTGATGCCCATTCCAAAAACGCCAATCACCGCGAACGAGTAGCGCAAACCAGCCACTTGCGAAATATACCCGATCAGGGGAGGACCCATCAAAAAACCTAGGAAACTCACACTCGATACGGTTGCCAAAGCAATACCGGGCGGCACCTTGGTGTGTTTTCCGGCGGTACTGTAAACGGTGGGGACAATGCTCGAAACGCCCAGCCCAACCAGCATAAAAGCAAGGGTACACGGAATCAGGTATGGGAAAAGAACGGATGTAAACAAGCCGGTAGAAATCATTACTCCACAAATTTGCATCAGTCTTTTCCGTCCAATTTTCGAAATAAGGTAATCGGCTACAAAGCGCCCGGTAGCCATCATAATCATAAACGAAGCATAGCCCAGCACCACAAGCGAAGAAGGCGCTTTCACCACATCTTTGAAATAGATGCCGCTCCAGTCGAACATAGCGCCTTCGCTGGCCATGCTGCAAAAGCCAATGATTCCGAGTTGAAGAAGAACATTGTCGGGTTTATTGAAAAATTTCCGTCGGGGTTCTTCGGAAGAAGTTGTCGTTTTGCTCCGCACCAAAAATGGGTAGTTGATCCAAACGAGGACCCAAACGATCACTATTACAGCTAAAAAATGTTCGTACGGAGGTACTTTCAGGTTGATCATGACAAAGCCGATGAGTGCGCCGGTAAAACCAGCAAGGCTCCATCCGCCATGAAACGAGGCCATGATGGGGCGTTGGTAAATGCGTTCGGCTGCAACGCCTTGAGTATTGATGGAGATGTTGCTCATATTGCCAAACAGACCAAATACGAACAAGACAATAGCCAGTTGCCAGCCCGTCTGCACCAATCCAACAATACTCAGACAGATAGTGTAGGCAGGAAGTGCAAAAAGCAACACTTTGTGGCTTCCAAAACGGGTCACCAGTTTTCCTGAAAAAGGCATCATCAGGAACTGACCGACAGGCAAGGCAAACAGAATGCTGCCAAACATGGCGTCGTTGAGGTGAAGCGCAGTTTTAATGTCGGGGATACGGCTTGCCCACGAAGCGAAACAAAGCCCCATGCAAAAATAAACCAACGCCACGGCCATCCGGATACGCTTTTTATTGGGTAGAGCTTCTGTAAGCCCGGTTATGGAAGAACTATTTACTGTCATACGTTTTCTGAACGGTTAATAACCGCCGCAAAAGTAGGAAAACCCTGAAATGAATAAATTTCGGCCCGATAAATCGACCGTTCGTTAAGAAATTGGGGACTCCTGTCGTTTAGCGAAGGCTACGATTGACATGAAACACGAACAAAAAGAACATTTTTCCAACCGAAATGTAGAAAGTAAGCATCTGACACTATTACTTATGTGAAAAAAGTATTTGATATTTCGGAAAACTCCGACGGAGTTTTAGACTTTGTTGCCTATTTTCCACCCAGATAAATCTGGGGGTTATTTACAGCTTACTCCGATGGAGTAATAATTCATACAACTTTTCGTACATTTATATTTACCCATACCAAACATTATAGAGCCTTTATTTACTCCATTAGGAGTTCAATATCAATAGAGTACAATCGCATTAAATATTATTTCTCCGTTAGGAGATATATATTTTTGTACAATTTTGATGTCCTACGGACAATATTTTGTTTCTAAACAACATTTTCTATTGATATTGATTGCCTATGGCAAAGTTAATAAGCTAGTTATACCTATTGATTAGATCGAACTCAGGTTATTAAAGAGAATTTAATTATTTACTTATTATACGGATTGAAGAAATGTAGCAGTCCAATCTTCGCCCGCTTGATTGGCCTTAACATTTCTATTCATCGGCATTATACCAGAATGGTTTTGGACTGATTTAGATTTGCATTTGGTATTATTTGCTTTTCACCCACTGAATAGTTGCAACAAAAAAATTGGTAACCCGAACAACGTTCAGATTACCAATTCAGGTTTATCCATTAGAAATTTTAACTAATCAAACATGTGGATGTACCAGTTTTCTTTATTCATCAATAAGGCCTTCATCGCTGCACGTTGAGCGACAGGGAATTTTGCAGAGACCTTGTTGGCAAGGAATGAAGGGTCGTTACGACGATTGGCAACCCGAATTAAGTCATAAAAACGTTCACCCTCAAAAGCCAATTCTCTGGCACGTTCGTCCAGAATATTTTCTTCAATGTATAACTGCAAATCATAAGTACTTATTGAATTTATATAACCAGTTACTTCATTGGTGTATGGATCATGAATGTAAATAGGAAGACTAGCCGATATCAATCCATTACCCGTAAGCCCAACACGGCCACGAATACCTAGTTGACGTCGGGTTACCAGCACATCGTAATTACTTCCGTCGTTTACAATGTTTAAAGCAATACTTTTGTTTGTTTTAATCGTACCATTCGGATCATTCGGAGTCCAATTATATGCATACCAGGTATAAACCTCGGCCAGGTATAGTTGAATACCGCCTGCTCTGTAAACGATGAAATTGGCATCCTCATCGTACGTTAATTTATTGATTGAATATTTGTAAACCATCGTATCAACTCCATCCATCAGTGAAGTATAGCTACGAACATCCCGATCCATCTTAAATTGGAGCATTAAATTATACTGTGAACCAGATAATGCGACACTACCATTTTTAGCATACAAAAAAGATGCGCCATAACCACGGTAATCACCAGGGGTTCCACGTGAATATTTACTCAATGTAGTAAGCCATGGTTTTGTACGATCCGGTTCAACAAGACTATAACCTCTCCAGGTAGTTTCCCACTTATCAATAGCAGTCTTGGTAGGTTTAAGCATATATTTATGAGCTGAAACCGGTTCAAATAAATTCTGAAAATCGTTTTGCTGCTGATTTGCTTTATTAAAACTTATTGTAAAAATGTGTTCACTACGATCAATCCCATTAAAAATATTTTCCCACGAACTATTTTGAAAAGTCTTGTCGAGCTGGTAACGATATTCAATGTCAGGATCGTAGCAATTGGTAATAAATTCCAAATGGGTTCTTGCTTTTGACAAATCGCCCGAAGTCAGGTACATCTGCCCAAGTAACGCATGGTATGCATACGTATTCCAAATTGCAACTTCCCAGGTTTTATCTAAATTAACTGTGTAATGGTTCACGCCTACTACCCTTACTTCTTCTTCCAATTGTTTACAGAAAACCTTGGTTACCATATCAACATCATAGAATTGTTTTGTGAGGGTAATCGGTTTGTTGTATGTGGTGTCGTTGTGAAATCCGTCCTGTGCAAATACAACATTTACTTTATCGATGTAGGTGGATGATGAATTTAGATATGCCTCAATCTCTTCAACCGAGGTAAGAGATTCCCATATAACCGGGACTTTACCATAAATCCTGACGGCGTTAAAATAAGCCCAGGCACGCATACAAAGAACCTCACCGTACAACTTATCGTAATTGCCGAGGTCGGATACTTTTCTGGTTTGATCAAGTACCTCCGGGTGCTTCGTTTTCAATACCGAAATCATGCTGTTACAAGCCGCAATTAATTTGTAAAAGTTTGTCGGATCGGCATATTTATTTGTTTTTGATACCTTAAAATTATTAATCTCAACTAAATCAGCATCCGCATTGGGTGTAACTGTCAGTAAATCGCCCCGTAACTCGCCCAAAACAACTATCTGTTCAACTAATTTCTGCTGCAATGCATAGAGCCCCATTGCCGTAGATCGATATTCATACCAATCAGTAAACATTTTGTCTTTGGTGACATTCAATTCCTGATCGGGATTAAAAAAATCCTTACAGGAGGGCAGAAATACCACCGACATCAAGAGTGATAGAATAATAACGGAATATTTCATCTTTTTAAGCATGATAACTATTTAATATATTTTACAATCCAAGTTTAATACCAATAATAAATTGCCTTGCCTGTGGAGTTTGTCCATAATCAACTCCTTGTTCGCTATGTGAATAGGAGTATGAAAACTCAGGATCGTAGCCTAAGTATTTTGAAATAGTCAGCACATTGTTGGCTGAAACATAGAACTCTGCATTTCTAAATTGAAGAAATTTATTTGGAAGCTTGTAGCTCAGTGAAACATTGGAAATACGCAGATAAGAACCATCTTCTAACCATCGTGTCGAAAAAGCAGAATTACCGATCGGATCGTTCATTAATGCACGAGGAACATTCGTAACCTGGCCTTCCGTTTCCCATCTGTTCAAAACATTGGCGCTTTGATTATCAAGACCAGTCATCTTCTCGTTCTGATACCTTACATAGTTGAATATTTTATTTCCTGAAACAAAATTCACATAGGTATTCAACGTCCATTTTTTGTAGGTAAACGTATTCTGCAATCCACCATAAAAATTAGGCATCGACGATCCTATCGCTGTTTTATCGTATTGATTAATAATACCATCAGGAGTACCATTTGGCCCGGAAATATCCTTAAATTTAGCATCACCAGCAGAGTAGCTGACAAACTTATCATTCGTCAGTTTTGCTGCGGCAGCTTCATCCGAGGTAGCATAAACTCCCTCATAAACATATCCATAGAAACTATTTGCGGCCGAACCTACCTGATCTACCGTTTCGCCCCCGGTTATCTCGTTAATGAGCTGATCCCCTTTCAACGAAGTTATTTCGTTCTTAACTTTGGTGACGTTTGCCTGAACATCCCATTTAAATGACCTTCCATCAATCACCCGAAGCGAAACATTTAAATCGAAACCTTTATTTTCCATTTTTCCACCATTTTCTGCCCGGAAACTATATCCATAGTAGGATGCCATTGGAGTCATAATCAACATGTCGTTGGTGGTTGTTTTGTAAACATCAGCAGTAATCTTCACCCGATCGCCAAACAAAGCGATATCAGTTCCACCATTGAGCTGGCTAACAGTTTCGTAACTCAAATTATTGTTTGGCATAACAGCAGGATACAAACCAACAGCTCCCCGGTATTTTCCGGTAGTATAATAATCAGAGCCATTTGATTCGCCTACATCATCATTACCGGTTTTTCCGTACGACAACCTTAATTTAAATTCGTCAAGCCAACTAAACTTTTTGAAAAAAGATTCACTTGATAAACGCCATCCGAGACTACCACCATAGAATAATCCAAAAGGATTGTTTGCAATTTTCAGGGTATGAATCGCATTATCGCCAACTCTTGAGGAGCCGTCGAGTGAAACGCTGGCTGAAGCCAGGTACTTATCCTTGAATGCATAATTAACACTTTCGTAGAAAGAAACTGAGTTCCAATTGCGGTTTGCGCCACCAAGTTGACGTAAATTATCGGTACCGTCCTGTAAATCTCTATACTGATCGTTTGCAGAAGAATTCATGGTAAGCCCCCAGTCAAGCTGATATTTATTCGTCATCAAATTCCATCCCGTGTTTGAGGTGAAATTGTGAATTTTGTTGAACACCTTTTTGTACGACAGATACGTATTGTTGTAGATCGAAAACAGATAATCATTGGTAGCTTTCGTTACATTATAAGCTTCATTGTTGTAATAATGAGCCATTCCATGGTTAGGCATAAAAATCTGCTCTTGCAGGTTATTGTAAGTTAAACTAAAATTGGTTAACAACTTCAGGTCTTTTGAAAGATCAGCTTCAAACCCCATGGTCGAAAGGAAATGATAATTGCTGTTTGATGCCTTATAACTATTAATAATCGCTAACGGATTACTAACGCCAAGTTCATCCACTTCGGTAAGTGAAGTATTCATCTTCCCATTCAGGTCATATTGGTAAGGACTCGACATCGGCGATTTGCCCAAAGCTGCCAAAATAGGATTCGTTTCTTTCACCTTAGCCGATTCCTTCATATTCGAAGCATTGTAATTCAACGAAACATTCGCATTCATCCGTAACCACTTAAACACGTTTAAACGACTTACAAACAAAATGTTATAACTATCATAGCTAGTAGATTTGATGATCCCTTTGCTTGAGGTGTACCCAAAAGAAAGACCATAACGAGCAATTGCATCACCCCCTTTTACCCTCAGGTTCAAGTTGTAAAACGAAGCATCTGCAAATATTTTATCCTGCCAGTTGGTGTTGCTCTGATAATCAATATACCGCGCATCCTTCGGAGTCAGAAAAAGATTTGGATAATTAAGTTTGGCGGTTTCTTCATAAATACCCGAGGAGAAAAGTTCCTCATTAATCAATGTTTTATGCTGACTGGCATTCAATTGCGGAATCTGGTTTGAAGGTGCCAGCGAATAACCTGAACGCAAATCAACATCAATGGATGTCTGAGTAGCGCTTGGATTAAGGGTTTCAACAAACACAAGACCATTCGAAGCTTTTGAACCATAAATGGATGTAATTGCAGGATCCTTAACTACTGTAACGTGCGATATATCAAGCACATTAATAGCAGATAAAGGATCGTAGGAAAATCCATCAAGATTGGATTTGAAAATTCCGGGGTTTTCCATCGGAATACCGTCAACAACATACAAAGGCTGGCTATTTGCATTGAGAGAATTTATTCCATGTATAAAACTAACAGCACCGGAACCTGGCGCTCCATCCCTCCGAACTACATACATACCGGGAATCTTGCCTTGCATAAATTCATCAATTGAAATTGCAGGGGTTTTATTGTTGTCGCCCGTGTTTAAATCGAAATAAGATGAGGTTATATCCTTTTTGATGAAGGTCTGAGAAAGAATTTTCAGAGGGTCATCACCGGCAGCTAAATCATTGTCTGTCAAATAGATTTTCAGCGTATTCCGATTGTTCAGAAAAACTTTTCGTACTTTAAAATCACTAACCGGAGAAACAATTAACCAATTATTCCCCGTGCTCGATTTAATCGTAAATTCGCCAGCATCGTTGGTAACGACAGGTAACTGACGTGATCCGTCAATACTGATGGTGATGTTTGGAAGTGGTGTATTTGTTCCAGAAACAATTACTCCTTTAATAAGAATTGAGTCTTGTACCGATTTATCCTGAGCCTGCGATGAAAGGAAATTCAAAAGCAACACAGAAACAATAAATACAGCTTTTTTCAAGGGTGCAATGGTGAATAGGTTATTAATCATTGTATCAAATTTCATTTTATGGATTGGAATCTGTTTTATCGATTGGATAACAACAGGTTGAACTGTGTTGAAATCTAATTTTTGAATGCTATGCATTTCAGAATCATTCAAATTATCATTCTGATTGTTTGTTCTATTTTTTAATGCTCGTTTCATCCGTTAAAATTATAAATCGTTTTACTCCTCCGATAATCAGATTTAGTTAGCTAATTTACTTAGATTTTTATAGCGCCGGAATAAATTCAATAACATCAATTGCCAGCCCGTTATTAGGGACTGAAGTACCAGGTCCTTTATACTCAAAGCGAATGATAGCCTTGCCATACTCGGTTATATTATTAACCCAACAATCGAACCTATTGTAACGTCCTCCTATTAATGGTGTAAAACTAGACCCGGTAACACTCTTGATCGTTCCTCTACCTTTAACATACGCGTAATAGTCAAATGTAGTGGCTAAAACATCATTTACATACACGTCATAAACTCCTCCAATGTCCATGTGAGTCGTAATGACCATTCTATACTTCCTGGGGAAAAGGTCCTTTGTCGGAAATTGAAGCACGAAAGTGCCTGTATATCCTTTTGTGAAATTTACCACCAGAAGAGAATCGTTTGAAAGCCCCTTGATGTAGTTATTCGTTACATTGAATGTGGAAGGACTACTACTTACTGAAACATTCTTTCTCCAGGTATATTTGTTAGCACCTGTTGATATGCTTAACCATTCACCCTCATATTTTTCGGTTCCTGAGAACAATGAATCGGGTACAGAGAAGGTTTTGTAATCGTAAGTCACCCCATTGCTACATAGATATCTGTCAGTTGGCGTATAACTTACAATAATACTATCCTGGTTAATATTTGTCATGTTAAATCTTTTGCGCTTCGTTAAAAGATCCGTAGTTTTAAATTCGGAGGCATCTAACATATTCAAAAAGACACCATGTTCAAGCAAGTGAGGAATTAAAATTTCCTGCTGCCATTTCATCGGAATATCTTTATAATCGTTGAAATTTCCACCAAGTTTATGAGCCATTTCGGTTAAACCAGCTTCATAAGTTGCTTGCCTGGGAAATGCTAAAGTTGCAGTCCATGCCCGGTATTCTTTTGACATATCAAATTGATATTTCAGGTACACCTTATTTTCCCTGGTGGATACCGTATCATAAACAGTCCTTCCTTTACTGTCGTATCCAATGGCACGGCTCTTAACTTTATCAAGAACAATCGAATCCTTGCTATCGATATAGGCTTTCAGATACGAGTTGCTTTGAGCAAAATATTCGTATAGATTCGGTTTTGGCTGTGCCACTTCACTCAAGATAAAAAACTTACCATTGAGGTATAGAGGACTTTCGAAAGACATTGGAAGTCCATCATAAGTCGATTTTCCACCTACACTTTCGAAGGTTGAAAATTTCTCCTCCATGGTCTGAAGTTTACGTTTTCCCTGAATATCAACTGGCTGCACCAATTCCCTGGCAATATTGTAATTAAGAATTGTAGCCCCAATATCTTTTGATTGCATCAGCTTTTCAATTGCGGTATTGTCGGGAATGAAAAGCGTATAGGTATCATTCGATTTAAAGAGTGAATCAAGTTTGTATTTGACCATTAAATCTACAAACCGTGATAAATCACTTCTTCCTTTTACCGCATCCCAAACATTTGTATTGATGGTTTCGGGTACTTTGGTATAGTGATCATCCCAAGTTGTTTTTGTACAGCTTGATAGTATCAGGATGAATATTGTTATTAGAATTCCAATTTTTGATTTCATCGTTATATAGTTTGTTAGATTGGTTCGAACCGGATTAAATCCCATTTCAACAAGCCAGGAATAAGTGATTTAACTTGAACAGTATGCGTACCGTACTTCTTAAAATCAACAGCTCCAATATTGACCGAACTGTATGGGTTGTATGAGGCACCACCTGTGGTCAAATCGATTA
>Ga0302272_1001116_pt1 | contig 12223 bp, 9 predicted proteins | sample III_Bog_N1_2_FD_198772 | JGI IMG/M metagenome (GOLD analysis project Ga0302272, IMG submission 198772) | Peat permafrost microbial communities from Stordalen Mire near Abisko, Sweden - III_Bog_N1_2 | ecosystem: Environmental > Terrestrial > Soil > Wetlands > Peat | place: Sweden: Abisko...
CAACGCGTTGCTTTGCATGGTTATGTAACCATACCGGTGGAATATCGTCTGTCCACCGAAGCAAAATACCCGATAGCTCTCTTTGATATAAAGGCTGCCATCCGTTGGGTGAAAGCAAATGCCGACAAATACGGCATTGACACCACACATATTGCCATAGAAGGTAATTCGGCAGGAGGACAATTGGCTGCTTTGGCGGGTATGACCAACAATGTGTCTAAGTTTGAGGGTACCATAGGAACTACCACCACCAAAAGCACCATTCATGCCGTAATTGATATCGACGGTGTAGTTGATTTTATGGCTCCCGGCTCTTTAAACCTGGTGCGTAAACCAAACTCTGCCGATGTAGACTGGCTTGGCGGTACCTTCTACGATAAACCGGAGATATGGAAAGATGCTTCTCCTGTTTTCTGGGTAAATGAAAAGTCAGTTCCTGTTCTGTTTGTATGCAGTACACAAGCCCGCTTTCATGCCGGACGAGACGAGATGATAGATATGTTGACTCAGTATAAGATTTACTCCGAAGTGCATACTATCCCTGATACTCCTCACACCTTCTGGTTGTTCGACCCCTGGTTTACTCCTACTGTCAACTATATGGTGGCGTTTCTGGATAAAGTCTTTAAACCGGATCATAAATAACACGAACCGAGAGTTGAAAACAAGAATATCTTGCTTATAAAACCTTATTTTTCAACTATCTTTTCTTGCAATATCTTTTCCCGTAGTGCATTTGATTTAATTCTTTCTATAGAGAAACAAATAACGGAGAACCGAAAAGGGTTGGTCACGACTGACCTTGTCCGGTGAACCAAAAAACAAGTGCAGACGACGTAGAAATACTCCCTGTTTAACGACCGAAGGGAGGAGTTTGGAGGATTTCAGTCGTCAAACGCAAGTTTTTTGAGTGAAGCGGGCGAAGTCTTGACTTTTTTTGGTGACTTTTTGGTGTCAAGACAAAAAAGTCACTGGGGTTTGGGGTAAAACCCCAATATGATATCTATTGAATGTATCTATCCGTCTCATAAATGGGACGAATATTGGCACAATTAATCCAACATTAAACGCATACATACTCTCAAAAATGAAAAAAGTAATCACTCTACTCAGTCTATTTTTAGTCATAAGTGCTTACAGCTTTGCACAGACAACCTACGACTTTACCGTGGCAAAAGATGGCAGTGGAAACTTCAAAACCATACAGGAAGCCATTAACGCTGTGCCCGATCTGAGAGCTAACCAAACACGCATCCTTATTAAATCGGGTGTGTACAAAGAAAAGCTAACTCTTCCGTCTACCAAAACCAATGTATCCTTTATTGGCGAAGATGCACTGAAAACCATTCTTACCTACGACGACTATGCCACTACGAAAAACCGCTTTGGCGAGAATATAGGTACTTCCGGCTCGTCATCTTTCTTTATTTATGGAGATGGATTTACGGCCGAGAATATCACGTTTGAGAATTCAGCCGGACCGGTTGGGCAAGCCGTGGCCGTACGCATCGATGGCGACAAGGTAAGCTTTTGGAATTGCCGTTTTCTGGGCTTTCAGGACACCCTCTACCCACACGGTGAGAACAGCCGCCAGTACTATAAAAACTGCTATGTAGAAGGCACGGTCGATTTTATCTTTGGCTTCTCTACTGCCATGTTTGACGAATGCACTATCTATTGTAAAAACACAGGTTATGTCACCGCCGCTTCCACTCCGCAAGGTAAAGCCTATGGTTTCGTGTTCAGTGGTTGTACAATTACAGGTTCCGCAGCCGAAGGTGCTTTTTATCTCGGTCGTCCGTGGAGACCGTATGCAAAAGTGGCTTTTCTAGGCTGCGAGTTGGGCAATGTTATCAATCCTAAAGGTTGGGACAACTGGAGTAACCCACAAAATGAACTCACTGCCACTTTCTCCGAGTATAACAATACGGGAGCAGGAGCTGCTCTTGGGCAACGTGTGTCGTGGTCGAAAGTACTGACAGCAAAAGATACCGAACTTTACACCATCGAAAAGGTGTTAGGCGGTTGGATTCCTGACAACAAGTAGCTATTAATACGTTTAGTGACCCTCTTCGCAGGCATTCTGCCAGGCTGTTGGCGTATTTCAAAAAAGGATGTAATTTGTCTACCGTAGGCAGGCTACATTCTTCATTTTTCATTCCTCTGGCATTCAATGCTCCCCGCTCCTACTGCACATTAAATCAACATGTTTAAGAACATAAAAAACACCTTCCTTTCCCTCTTGGATTAACCAAAACTATTTCCTATTTTTGCTCCGGTTAACTAAATAAGCGGACAACAACTGGCGAAACTGCAAACCGATTTTCAGTCCTTATCTCCGAACAAGACAAAACAGTATAGATAGTGTAGCATTTTGTGCGAATACCCATAAATAACTAAGTTAGTATTAACCTTAGCATTCTTATATATTACTGTTTATTTTGCATACTGTACTATATTCCATTAACTTATACATAAATTTGTGCATAAGTAGGCTGAGCGAAAATAATGTTGTACAATAACGCTGCATTATACCCTAAAACGACGCTATTGTAGGGTAAAGTGGTGGTAAAACAGCAGATGCATGGAGCTATAGTATAGAAAGTAAACATAAAGCTGCTAACTAATGGAGCATTATTCTACAATAATGCAGCAAGGCTGGTAAGTTATGGAGCATTATTCTACAATAATGCGACAAAGCTCATAACTATTGGAGCGTTATTACCGAAAGTAGACGCAAAGCTCATAATAATAAGCCCTGTTTTGTACAATAAAACTGCACTATTACAGCATATTAGCACAATATAACAGCCTGATAACAACTACTTAAACAATACCTTATGGGAAATTCAAAAGTGATTGTTGATTTTTCAACAACCAAGTACACCGATGCCAGACTTTACACCAAAGCTAACCACATTATCGACAAAATGGATGGAAACCCTCATTTTGCTGATGTACAACCCTTGCTCACTGCCTTGCGCGAAGCAACTACTACCTACACTGCCGCACTGGCAAAGACACAAAGCGGTTCGAAAGAAGCTACAGCACTGAAAAATCAGGCGCGCGAAGCCCTTATCGTACTACTAAAACAAATAGCTGCACGTGTGCAAACCATTAGTGACGGCGACAGAACCCTTATCCTGAGCAGCGGCTATGATGTCAACAAAAAGTGGAGCAAAGTAGGTCCCCTCAGCAAACCCGCCAATTTCAGACTACAGCAAGGAAGCAACAAAGGCAGCATTTATCTTGTGTGCGACCCTATAGCCGGTGCCAGTATCTACGAAGTTGAATATACCGAAGGCATTCCCACCCCTAACAGCCGTTGGATGAAGCAAACCTCCACCAAACGTAAAATAACCATAGCCGATCTTATCAGTGGTAAGCAATATACCTTCCGTATGGCCGGTGGTGGTAGCCACCTTTCCCGCATTTGGAGCGAGGCGATAAGTAGTTATGTGCTGTAGAATAAGATAGACATCCCATAGTTTTTATAGTTGTTTAAAAATAACTTCCACTATCGTTGGTGGTGTTAAATTGAAGTGATATCTTTGGGGAAGATTTTGATTAAAAAACATGAAACTATGATTACTAAACTGAGAATAAAACTTGAAAATTGCTATGGAATTAAGAAATTAGAACACAGTTTTGATTTCTCTGAAAAGAAAGTTTTCTCTATTTATGCACCAAATGGAACAATGAAAACTTCTTTCGCAAATACATTTAGAGATTTTAGCAAAGGTGAAAATTCCTCTGATTTAATATTTAATGAAAGAGCGCCAATAAGAGAAATAAAAGACCAAAATAATATTGATCTAGCTTCTGAGCAAATTTGTGTAATTGAACCATATATTGAAAGGTATAAATCCGAAAAAATATCTACTCTCTTGGTCAACAAAGAATTGAAAGAAAGATACGAAGACATTCTGAAATCAATTGAACAAGAAAAGGAGAATTTATTCAAAAAATTAAAACAACTTTCAGGTCTTACAGGACGTGGAGACACAATTGACGTTGAGCTTCCAAAGATATTTGGAAATAAGCCAGTATTGAATTTATTACTTGATTTAGAGGGTCAAATAAACAGTACAGAAGAACATCCTTTTTCGAGTATAATATACAATAAAATATTTGATGAAAAGGTTCTATCTTTTTTAAATACCAAAGATTTTAAAAGACAAATACAAAGCTATATCGAAAGATATGATACTCTTATACAATCTTCAAAATATCTAAAAAAAGGATTTAATCATTACAATGTTGCTGACGTTCAGAAAAGTCTTAAAACAAATGGTTTCTTTAGTGCTCAACATTCGGTTAATCTTTTTAATGGTACGACAAATGATACTATTTCAAACGAACTTGAACTTCAAGAAATCATATCCAAAGAATTGAATACTGTATTGAATGATGCTGAGATACAAAAGAAATTCACGGAAATAGATAGTAAACTAACAACAGCTCAATTAAGAGAATTTAGAGATTATTTATTTGAAAACAAAGCCATTTTACCACTTTTGTCTGATTTAAATAAACTCAGAAAGGACATTTGGATTTCATATCTGGTTGAGCAGAAGGAATTATACTCAAGCCTTTTAGAACAATATAAAAGTGGCAAAGTTGAAATAGAAAAAATCATCGAAGTAGCTAAGGAAGAAGAAACTGAGTGGAAAGATGTAATTAAGACATTTAATAAAAGATTTTCAGTTCCATTTCAATTAGATGTAAAAAACCAAGACGATGTCATCTTAAAAAGCGAAAGTCCAAATTTGAACTTTGTTTTCCATGATTCAGATCTACATCAAGAAAAACCGGTTGATGAATCTCAGTTACTAAAAGTGTTAAGTCAAGGAGAAAAAAGAGCTTTATATATTCTGAATATCATTTTCGAGGTAAGAGCAAGACAAAAAGCAAATCAGGAAACCATTTTTATTGTTGATGATATTGCTGACTCTTTTGATTATAAAAACAAATATGCAATAATTGAGTATTTAAAGGAAATCTCGGAATGTCCAAACTTTTTCCAATTAATACTAACACATAACTTTGATTTTCATAGAACTGTTAGTAGCAGATTAAATATGAGTCGAAACAACAAACTTAATACAGTAAAAACAACGACTGAAATAAATCTTATAACTGAAAAATATCAGAAAAATCCATTTATACATTGGAAGAATAATCTGCATCACGATGAAATTATGCTTATTGCTTCAATACCATTTGTTAGAAATCTTGCTGAATATGCTGGTCATTCTTCTGAATTTGAAAGTTTAACATCGTTATTACATTTTAAAGAGAATACTGCAACAATTAAGTTGACTGATTTAGAATCAATTTTCAAAGTTATTTTAGTTGACAAAACTGAATTAAGTATCAATAACGGACAAAACAATGTAATCGATTTGATATATAGTAAAGCAGACGGCATTTTGAATTCGACAAATCAAATAATTGATTTAGAAAAGAAAGTCGCTTTAGCAATTGCAATAAGATTAAAAGCAGAAGAGTTTATGGTAAATAAGATTAACGACGAAAATTTTTGGAGAGGCATTACAATAAATCAGACTCAGGCTTTAATAGAAAAGTATGTGCAGACATTTCCTAATGAAACTGAAAATATAAAGATTCTTGAGCAGGTAAATTTAATGACTCCAGAGAATATTCATCTTAATTCATTTATGTATGAGCCAATTTTGGATATGGCAAATGATCATTTAAAACAACTCTATAAACAAACAAAACAGAATCTGAATTGACGAAAAACGACCTTGATTGCGTAAGCTTCTCAAGTTAAAGGATAGAGAAATGAATAAATTTTTTCTAAAGTCTATTGCAGCTTAAATTGAACTAGACAAAGACAAAACAGATCCTCTGATAAATCCTTTCATCTGATATAATCGTGGTTCAGACAAAAGTACGATAGCGATTACTCTTACAAGCTGAAGAAAACTTATAGTTTCAGATGTTATGCCAATTGAAGGAAACAATAAAAATCTCAAGATGAAAAACATATCTATTTTTTTGTTGCTATTTATCTTTTTCGGTTGCAACACATATAAGAATGAAAGAATAATTTTTGTTAGCTTGAAACCTCGGGTTATTACTACCAAGAGTAATAAAGTTGAGATTTTTATTGATAAGTATATTGAATTTAGCCCTTATATTGATAACTATCTAAGAATTGCCAAATCAGAAGGGAATTATCAACTTGGAGATAAATCAACACCCAGATTTGGATTAGATAAATTCTACCTATATAAGTATGATGCAGAATTGGAGACTTCATTAAAAAAGCTGTTTTCAACTTATTATGAAAATTCATATTATAGAAAAATGAGGGAGGGAAAAGCGGATGACAGGAATTTGAATTTCATTATTATAGAGAATGGAAAAAAGACAAGAACTATTCTATATGAACATCATAAGCTACCGGAAGACCTCAAAGAAATAGATTCTATAATTACCGAAATTTTCAATTCTAAGAAGATAATCCCATGTAAAAGAAATATATCAGAGAAGGTAATTTTAAGTTTACAAGACAGCTTATATAAAAGGAATCCACCTCCCCGACTTATAAAATCGTCAGTAAAGTTTGATGCACCAGTAATTGAAAATACATCTAATTAAGAAGACAGAAAAGAGGAATATATAAACTTTAACCCTTCCCCCTTCGGGTACTTCCCTTTCGAAAAAGGGAAGATACGAGAAGTCCGGGAATACAGGAGTTGGAAAAAGATAGTGCAATTTAAAAAGTAATTACCCCAAACCCCTAAAGGGGCTTAAGAGTGCAATTCGAGAAGATATACATTTAATCAGGTTGGTAAGTCTGTGATGATGGCTACACATTTATTGGAAGAGCTTATAGGAGACGGTTGTAGCTTCAAGTCCCTTTAGAGCTTGTCCGACTACCGGCGGAGATTTAGGGCGGTAAGTTTAATAAAAAAACATCTATGAAAACAAATGAATTAAGAGTATTGCTATCAACAGAAGATAGAGTAATAGCAGAGGATATACAAAGCATTTTGGAAGAACATGACATCTACACAATGTTGGTTTCAGACAATCCTGCCTCATCTGTTATAGGTATATATATGGGATCAAGTGCAATGGAGACAATTGATATCCAAATAAATAATGAAGACTACCAGAGAGCAGTTGAAATACTCAATGACAACCCAGAACTAGAACTGGATCTGGAGTCTGAGTAAAATAAAGAAATAGAATAGTACTAACAAAATAGTTTGCGCATTAGGAGAAGAGTATGTGACCGTTGATTCTAGACAATTTTGGGGACTGAAACAAATCTAACTAAAATTATACAATCATGAACAATTTAATTAGCAGGAGATTATCAATAGTTTTGATAGTAATTGTATTATTTGGCTGTTCGAGGGAAAATGATGAGAATGATACTTCGAAATATCATCCTTTTTTGGTTACAAACAAAATATGGGCTGAAGGTGCCTTTATTATTCAGAATAATAAGGAGGTTTTAGTATTAGGTCAATTTGATAAAATTGGATCGGACACCATAGCGAATGGTGTTAAATGGAAGAAATATTATATTTCTTATGACGAAAATCATAAGAATTTCCAGTTGTATGGGTTGTTGCGCGAGGATTCATCAAGAGTATATTATAGATGGCCAGTTGGTGACGCTAAATCGCCCGATGGTTACCCAAGAATAGTATATGATTTCAGTCTTAAAGTAGGTGATGAAATACAATTACAGCCATGGCAGCCGGCTGAGTGGCTTCCTTATCATGTCTATAAGGTTGATTCGGTTAAGTACTTGCCCACCTTTAATCACGAAAAAAGAAAACACATTTTTCTTTCACCTAAGAATAAGTTCTATGAATCGGGGTATGTGGTATGGATAGAGGGAATTGGTTCTAATTATGGTTTAATGTCCAATGAGAGTATTTTTGGTAGAATAGGTGCAGCTACACTACTCTTATGTTGTAAGGAGAATGGCGCATATATTTACCAGAATACAAAGTATAATGTGTGTTATTTAGGATCTAATGATTAAAAACTGAGGGTATGCTTTTGCCTGGGTAGTTTTTGTAAAGCAAGCTCAGATCATAGTTTATTTGTTAGCGTATTGCATTGATTAGGTTGGAAATACATCAAATATAAACACATGTCGTCACATTATTTTTATTATATAGCACTTGTTTTCTGTATTGGTTTTATAGTTATTATATACGGACTATATTTGCTCCTAAAATCAATTAATACAAATAAATGGTCGGAAACTAAAGGAGTGATATTGACATCCGAAGTTGATAAAATAAGCACACCGGCAGGTATGGATGGTTCATCACTATCGTACCAGGCACTTATAGAATATACATATCAGGTAGAAAATCAGGAGTATAATTCTAAAAGAATCTTTTATGGAAGTGATATTGGAAAACCGTTACCATTTAAATCTAAGTCATTGATTAAACGATATCCCAAAAATTCGGAAGTAATTGTATACTATAATCCTTTAGTGCCTAAAGAATCGGTTTTACAAAAAGGCATCAAATTTATTGTATTTGAAATTTTAGTTTTGGGCTGTTTATTCCTCCTATTAGGATTTGTACTTATAGAATATGAAGTAGCTATTAAATCTTTTTTTAATCAGTAAACTTGATTAAATGTAAAAAGTCTCGGACTTCTCATATGTCCCCTTTTTAAGGGGACGAGCGGAGCGGAGGGGTTTCTTGAATTATCTATTCAAAAATAAGAATCCATGCTAACATGGAAAATAAAAAAGCCAGAGAACATAAAAAAGAATGCGCAGAAAAGGAATAAATAAAAGACCGACAAAATTTGTTCAAGAACTTAGCCGCAAAACGGATAATTCTAAAAGAACAAAGGCATTAAAGCAAATTGCTATAACGATTGTTGTTTTCATAGTTCTGATTTTTTCTTTAAGTTTTTATGCAGTAACCAAACATAACTCCATTCGTGAAACTGTAGCAAGTAATCCAAAAACAATTTCAGCTGAAGTGATAAACATATCAAGAGGTAAAGGAATTCATTCCGCTACCTATGAATTCACAGCATACGGAAAAAAATATACCGGAACAACCTTCCAAAAATATAAAGGAAATAAAGGTGATATCATCTGTGTCAAATATTCAACAATCAAGCCAGAAGTTAACATCTATTGTGAGGACACAACACCTGAGACCTTTCTTGACGATGTTTTGATTCTCACTTTAGAGCTTACAGGTCTTATAATAGTTATTTTGTCAATTTACCTGTGCTTTCTAAAACTTAAAAACCCAAAGAAAAGCATATGGGATTCCTAAGTTGACCGATACAAACTTAGTTTCGAAAATGTAGACTAATTATTTACCTTTGTCTCAGCTGAAATCTAATTAGTTCAATAACTTTAACCCTTCGCCCTTCGGGCACTTCCCTTTCAAAAAAGGGAAGATACGAGAAATCCGAGAATTTGCTCATGTACCACCCCAAACCCCTGAAGGGGCTTAAAGTTAGTATCGTCTCCTACAAGCTCTTCCTATAAATGAGTAGCCATCAGCACAGACTGACCAACATGATTAAATGTATATCTTATCGGATTGCACTCTTAAGCCCCTTCAGGGGTTTGGGGTGGAAAGAAGATATTATCTGTTCAAAAATACAAAATCCACCCATAAAAGAGATGTTGCCACAGCAATGTCTCTTTTTATTTGTAAAGCCCGGCAGAAAGAATACCGAATATAAATACTAATTTTGCGGCTTCTATCCTTACAAAGAGGAATGGATACGATAGAATTGCTTTCAAAATGTAGAACATGTACCTATGATAAAGAACCTATTTATAAAAAAAACACTGGCGCAACTGGATGAAGAGGCTAGCAGCAATAAGCATGGACTGAAGCGTCATTTAGGGCTTACGAACTTAACGTTATTGGGTATTGGGAGTGTAATTGGTGCAGGAATATTTGTACTTACGGGTACCGCAGCACAAATGCATGCCGGTCCGGCCATCGTGTTGTCGTTTATACTGTCGGCTTTCGGTTGTTTGCTGGCGGGTTTGTGTTATGCCGAGTTTGCTTCTATGATTCCTCTCTCGGGGAGTGCCTATACTTACGGTTATGCTACCATGGGCGAACTGATAGCCTGGATTATCGGGTGGGATTTGATATTAGAATACCTGTTTAGTACCGCAACCGTAGCTGTTGGATGGTCGGGTTATGTACTTAGCTTTTTGGCCGACTATGGAATCTATCTTCCGGCTTCGTTAGCACAGTGTCCTTTCGATTTCGATCAGCATGGCTGGCATCTTACGGGGGCTGTTATCAATTTTCCGGCAGTATTTATTGTAGTCTCACTTACAGCTTTGTTGGTAGTGGGTATAAAGGAAACAGTGAAGTTCAATAATATATCCGTTGTGATCAAGATTGTGGTGGTATTGCTCTTTATCGGCTTTGGTATTTCGCATATTCACCCACAGAACTGGGTTCCTTTTATTCCTCAGAACACAGGTCACTGGGGACAGTATGGTTGGTCGGGGATATTGGCAGGTTCGGGGGTGATCTTCTTTGCCTATATTGGTTTTGATGCTATCTCCACTACTTCGCAGGAAGCTATTAATCCTAAACGCGACTTACCGCTGAGCATACTTATTTCGTTACTGGTATGTACCATCCTGTATGTGGGTGTAAGCTTTGTGCTCACGGGTATAGTGAACTATAAAGAACTGAATGTGGCCGCACCTATAGCACTTGCTATCGATAGAAGCGGTGGAGGATTGAAATGGTTGAGTCCGGCTATTAAAGTGGGTACCATTGCCGGCTTAAGTTCGGTGATATTGGTGACACTTCTGGGACAAACGCGTATTTTCTTTGCCATGGCTCATGATGGCTTACTGTGGAAATGTTTTGCCAAGACACATTCTAAGTTTAAAACACCTCATTACTCCACCATCATCACCGGTTTCTTTACTGCTTTGATGGCTGGCTTGTTTCCTATCGGTTTGTTGGGTGAACTGGTCTCTATCGGCACGCTGTTGGCCTTTATGATTGTGTGTATCGGTATTCTTATCATGCGTAAAACAGAGCCTGATGCACCACGGTCTTTCAAAACACCCTGGGTACCTTTTGTTCCGGTGTTGGGAGCATTTGTTTGTCTTATTCAAATGCTGGCTTTACCGGGCGATACCTGGTTGAGGTTGATTATCTGGATGGCGATTGGCTTTGTAGTATATTTTAGTTACGGGCGGAAACATAGTGTGGCCAGAAAGCTGAGAAGAGGGGAAGAATAGCTGATAGACATAAGACAGACTCATCCGATGACTTGAAGTCATCGGATGAGTCTGTTTTAAAGAATATGCCCGCGCTTTGTTTTTAATTCTTTACTGTTCTACATCCTCCATTTCCGTATCGTTGGAATTGTCTTTTTTCTTCATATCGGCTTTCTTTGGTCTTGAATTTCCAAAATTATAACTCAACGAAAGGTTTAGCATACGTCCATTAAAATAAGATTCCGATGTTTGCATAAATCCTACACCGGAAGTGGTAGATCTATCTTTATTGGTATTCAAAAGATCACGTACACTCAGGTTCACACTCAGCTTTCTATCCAAAAACATTTTACGAACGCCAAGATCCATGGAATACTTTTCCTGTTTCATCCCCTGCGCAATAATTCGTGGAGAAGCATACTGCCCTGATATTTGTCCAGAGAAGGTTTTGGAGAACATTAAGTTAGCCATAATATTGGCTGTCCATGAAAGATTGTTTTGTCCGGCAATATCCGTTGTGATTGTCGGGTCATACGGATTGACATAAGAAGAAGCATCCAGCTGGTTGTAATACAGATTAAACGAAGAAGTAAGGTTCAGCATTTTGAATAACTTATTCTTTGCAATAAGCTCCAGACCTGTACTTTGCGATTTGGCAACATTTAAATAACTACTTTCCATCGTCTTTCCATTCAGGAACTGTACATTTTGAATCACGTTATTAGTGGAATGATAATAAGCCGAAGCAGAAAGGGTTTGTTCTCCCCAGGTCTTGATATAATTCAATTCCATAGCCGTTGAAAATTCTGGATCCAAATCGGGGTTACCATAGGATATTCTTGTTGAATCGGAATAATTACGAAATGGATTTATTTCTCGTCCACGCGGACGATTCACACGTCGTGAGTAATTTAATTGCAGTTCATTGTTGTTGGGCAATGCGTAGGTCAGGTAAACGCTTGGATACAGCTCAAA
>Ga0302272_1001130_pt1 | contig 12149 bp, 5 predicted proteins | sample III_Bog_N1_2_FD_198772 | JGI IMG/M metagenome (GOLD analysis project Ga0302272, IMG submission 198772) | Peat permafrost microbial communities from Stordalen Mire near Abisko, Sweden - III_Bog_N1_2 | ecosystem: Environmental > Terrestrial > Soil > Wetlands > Peat | place: Sweden: Abisko...
CATTTTTACTGTTTCACTGGTCTGGCTCTATACCTTCCGCGGTGGAGTGAAATCACTGATATGGACCGATACATTAAAGACGTTCTGCCTGATAGCTTCTGTGGTTCTGTGTATCTATTATATCGCTTCGGAACTGAATTTTGGTTTCAGCGGGATGGTACAGGCTGTAAGCCATAATTCCTATTCAAAGATGTTTTTCTTTGATGATATAAACGATAAACGATATTTTTTCAAGCAATTCTTTGCCGGGATATTTACTATGATTGCAATGTCAGGTCTTGATCAGGACATGATGCAACGTAACCTGAGTTGCAAGAACTTTAAGGATTCTCAAAAGAATATGATTACCAGTGGAATATCACAGTTCTTTGTGGTGATGTTGTTTTTAGTATTGGGTGTATTGCTCTATATTTATTCGGCAAAATCAGGTATTCATAATCCGGCCAAAACCGATGAACTTTTTCCCATGATTGCTACCCAGGGGTATTTCCCTAAGGTGGTAGGGCTATTGTTTGTGGTAGGACTCATTTCTGCCGCATATTCAGCCGCAGGTTCAGCCCTCACCGCTTTGACAACTTCTTTTACTGTTGACATCCTGGGAAGCAATAAGTCAACGAACGAGGCTAAGACGGTGAAGGTCCGCAAAATGGTTCATGTAGGAATGTCCGTTGTAATGGGGTTGGTAATCCTGGTCATCAACATGCTGAATAATACCAGTGTCATTGATGCCGTTTACATCATGGCCAGCTATACCTACGGTCCGATTCTCGGCTTGTTTGCTTTTGGCATTTTTACTAAAAAACACGTATATGATAAATACGTTCCGTTGGTGGCATTGCTATCTCCCGTATTCTGTTTTATTCTTCAAAAAAACTCACAGGCTTGGTTCAACGGGTATACTTTTAGTTACGAACTTTTAATCATGAATGCGTTGTTTACATTTATAGGATTGTTATTTATCAGTAAAAAGACAGCTGTCAAAGGATAAAAAACAACCGGATATCTGTCAATTTGTTTTTCTTTATTTGTGTTTTTAATCTTAATTCTATCAATTTATACTTTATGAAATCAACTTTTTTACATGTATTCTTTGTGCTGTGTTTTTGCTTTTATGTTCAACAGGTAGACGCACAAACCACAAACAGGGAAATCCCTAAGGAAGTATCCACATCGGTTGGCAAATACCTTACTTCCATGGCTAAGACAACCGTCTCAATTGGTTCTGTAAGGATTGATTCAACGCGCATAAAGGGAAATGTTATCATCTTTTATGCCAATTATACCTGCGCATACATTCCATTCAGGGAAGAAAATGTAAAGAGCGTATATGCAGGAATCAGGTCGTTGTTACCGCTTGAATTTTCATCATGCAACCTACAGTTGATTACTGATCACCATTTGATAGAGGATCTTATTCCACTGGCAATGAGAAGTAAAGCTGATAAAAAGGCACATACTTTTATCAATAAAGTGGATAAGCCACTCGTTACCCGTTCATCGTTGCCGTATAAATTTGAAAAAGGACTACAAAACAGGCACATTGCTATGTGGCAGAGTCATGGTTTTTATTTTGAACAAAAGTTAAATCGTTGGGAATGGCAACGCGCCCGTATATTCCAGACAGTAGAAGATTTATTTCCGCAGAGTTTTGTACTTCCGTATTTAGTGCCAATGCTCGAAAATGCAGGAGCAAATGTTTTGCTGCCAAGGGAACGTGATACACAGGTAAATGAAGTTATAGTTGATAATGATGTAAACCGGGGTAAATCATCATATGTTGAAGAGAATGCTAACGAGGAATGGGAAAGAGGAAATACTCCAGGATTTGCTCATCGGGTGGATCAATATACCGGGACTGTGAATCCTTTTGCTGAAGGTACCTATCGTCAGATAAAATCAGTAAGGAAAGGCAAGGAAAGTTTAGCAGAATGGATCCCTGAGATTCCGCAGGCTGGAAGGTATGCTGTGTATGTATCTTATAAGACGCTTCCTAACAGTGTGGACGATGCACTATATACGGTGTATCACAAAGGAGGTTCTACCAGTTTTAAGGTAAATCAACGAATGGGTGGTGGAACCTGGATTTTCCTGGATTATTTTAATTTTGATGAAGGAATGTCGGATGCCGGTAAAGTTGTTCTAAGCAATATTTCTGGTAAGGGAGATGAGGTAGTGACTGCTGATGCTGTGAAAATAGGAGGCGGTTTTGGAAACATTGCCCGGAAAGTAAATGATGCGCTTGTATTTAGTGAAAATAAAAAAAGCTCGGATAGTTCAACGGCTACAATAACAAAGCTGTTGCCGGTCATTCCATATCAATACGAAATAAGCGGTTATCCCCGATATACAGAGGCTGCCCGTTACTGGTTGCAATGGGCCGGTATGCCGGATAGTATTTATAGCCCGGGAAAAGGCAAGAACGACTACACAGATGATTACCGATGCAGGGGAAGATGGGTAAACTATATTTCAGGTGGATCTTCCGTTGCTCCCAAGGCTCCCGGACTAAATATCCCTGTTGATATGGCTTTTGCTTTTCATACCGATGCCGGTACAACACTGAACGATTCAATTATTGGCACATTAGGCATTTTCTATACACGTACAGACACAGGAGTTTTCAATAATGGGATATCCCGCTATGCCTCTCACGATCTGACTGATTTAATTCAATCCCAGATTGTGAATGATATCAGGCGTTGTTACGAACCTCAATGGTCACGAAGGGGTATGTGGAATAAATCGTATTCGGAAGCCAATGAGCCCAATGTTCCCACCATGTTACTGGAACTTCTTTCTCACCAGAACTTTGCGGATATGCGTTATGGACTTGATCCACGATTCAGGTTTACTGTCAGCCGTGCCATTTATAAAGGAATGCTTCAGTTTCTTTCATCCCAGTACAAACAGAAATATGTTGTTCAGCCGCTACCGGTGGATCATTTCAGTATCCGGTTTATAAAGGGAAATAAGGTAGAATTAAAATGGCGTGCTGTTGCCGACTCCCTGGAGCCAACGGCTATGCCTGATAAATATGTTGTTTATACCCGGACAGGTAATGGTGATTTTGATAATGGAGTGGTTGTGCCTAAAAATTCATGTGTACTTACACAGCGTGCAGGCGTTGCCTATAGTTATAAAATAGTTGCCATCAACCAGGGTGGTGCCGGTTTCCCATCTGAAATATTGTCTGCATATAAAGCAACAGATGAAAAAGGACTGGTAATGATTGTGAATGGATTTGACCGGATAAGCGGACCTGCCGATTTTGTTTCATGTGGTGTTGCCGGTTTCTACGATGCATTGGACCATGGGGTGCCCGACATACAGGCTGCAAATTTTATAGGGAGCCAGAATGAATATCGCAGAATCATTCCATGGATGGATGATGATGCAGCCGGATTTGGGGCAAGTAACAGTAATTATGAGTCAAAAGTAATCGCAGGTAACACTTTTGATTATCCCGTTTTACATGGTCAGGCTATAGCTAAAGCAGGCTACTCGTATGTTTCATCGAGTAACGAGTCGGTTATGGATAGTCTGGTAAATCTGAAAGAGTATAAACTTGTCGATTTAATACTGGGGAAACAAAAGCAAACAAAGATAGGACGGGGAGTTCATGCAGCAGAGTTTAAAACATTCCCGCAAAAATTACAAGAGGCAATCAGTGACTATTGCCTGCAGGGAGGTAATATCTTTATAAGCGGAGCATATGTGGCCACTGATTTATGGGATAACGGGGATGTTAAACAGGAAGATAAAGATTTTGCCAAAAAAATTCTTAAATATCAATGGCGGGTAGGACAGGCTGCCACCGAAGGCAACGTAAAAACTGTTGCATCACCATTTAATATGTTCATGGGTAAGTATGATTATTTTAATACCCTGAATGCCCAATCGTATGTTGTTGAATCCCCCGATGGAATTGAACCGGCAGAAGCAAATGCATATACTGTATTCAGGTATTCGGAGAATAACCTGAGTGCCGGGGTAGTCTATCAGGGAAAGTATAAAACCTGTGTGCTAGGTTTCCCATTTGAATCAATTAAAAGCTCAGAAGAAAGAAATCAGTTAATGAAATCTATTTTGACATTCTTTAATGGGTTGGAAAAATAGATGAGTCAATAGATTTTTGAATTTAGGAAATATACTTAGATGATGTCAAAATATGTAAATAATATTTCAGGACATTGTTTTTAATCCTGATTAGTGCTCTTCTAAGACTTGATATTTAAATGATTCCAATTTAAAGTTGTTCTTTTTTGGCAAAATTGGTGAGTAGATAGTAGGTAATTGACCAAAATGCTAAAAATATCTAAAATAATAATCTTATTGCTTTCTTTTACGAAGTAATAATCCCAAAAAGAAAGCAATAAGAGTTAGACAGTTACAAATTGTAAATTCTGATTTTTTAAGAGTTTGTAGTAATTTATTTATTTATTTATGTTGTTAAACATGTTAATACTTACTGCAATCGTTTGCAATAATAAAATAAATGGCTATTTTTACATCACGAAAGAATCAAATACATTTTAACAAAAAACTTAGTTATTGTTAAAATCATCATTTCACAATTAATTCAATGTAATTAATAAATGATTTTTGAAGATATGGCGTGAACAAACTAATATCATTTCTATCGTAAATCATTTATTGGGAGATTTAAGTTACAGGAAGATTTCAGCTATGAATAAGAATCAAGGGCGATTAAAATCTGAGAATTAAGAATGCATGTTTTAATAAGCTCAGTAACTATAAAGTTCGGAGTTCTCAATTGATCATTAAAAACGAATACGTATTAATTGAGTTTCCAAATAAATAGTATCAATATGAAACATATTTTATTTCTCGTTTCAGTTCTTTGTATGTATACTTTCTGTCAAAGTCAACAGCTTATGGCTCAAGCAAGACCGGATGAAATCGTGATGATGCCGCATGACAAAGAAATTGTAGAAAACATTATAAAACAACTCAAAACAGATCAGAAACTTGAAACAGGCTTGTTGGTAATAAAAGCAGGGAAGCTTTTTCTTGAAACCCCTTATGTGGCAAATACGCTTGAAGTTGGTGGAAATGAAAAGATGGTGATAAATCTCAGGGAACTGGATTGTACTACTTTTGCTGAGAACTGCCTGGCACTGGCACGAACCATTCATAAAGATAATCCCACTTTCAATGATTTTGTTGACGAACTGAAATTCATTCGCTATCGTGATGGAATCCTTAATGGTTATCCAGCCCGTTTACATTATTTCAGCGACTGGATATTTAATAATGATCAAAAGAAAGCGGTCAAAAGTGTTTCAAAAGAAATTGCAAACGTTGCCATTGATAATAGAGTGAGTTTTATGTCAACGCACCCGGAAGCTTATCCGGCATTAGCAAGCAATCCTGATTTTGTAAAGCAGATTGCAATCCAGGAAAATGCGATTTCAAACAGAAAAACCTGGTATATTCCAAAGGGACGGCTTGTTGAATTTGAGCAACTGTTGCACGATGGGGATATTATCGGAATTGCAACAAACATGCAGGGAATGGATATTTCACATGTGGTTATTGGTATACATAAGGATGGAAGAATCCATCTTTTACATGCCAGTTTAAAATACAAAAAGGTGCTTATTTCAAATGAAACATTAGAACAATACCTTAATACTCAAAAATCAGCAACCGGTATCATGGTGGCACGTCCGTTATAATAATTGTGATACATTGATTTCCAATAGATTTCATGTAAAATTCAGTATTGATTATTTAAAAGTCTTTTTATATGAACATTGAAATCCCTGAAATTAAGATTCGCAACGTTGAAGAGAAAGATATTGCTATGATGATTCGTTATCGTATTGATTATCTGACAGAAATGCAGGGTGAAAGAGAAACCTCTTTCATTGAGCAATTAAAAGTCGAAATGCAGGGATTTTTTCATAAGAGTATAATCAATGGAAGCTTTTTTGCACTGGTAGCCGAATTTAAAGGGACTGCCGTTGCATATGGTGGAATGGTGATACGGGAAATTCCGGGTGATTTCAATCGTTCGTCTTATCTGGAAGGTGATATTTTAAATATGTACACCATTCAAACAGCACGTCGTAAAGGAATATCAACTCTTATCCTGAAAGAGCTTTTGAGCAAAGCCAAATCAATGGGTGTTACAAAAGTTGCCTTGCACACTTCCAGAGATGGAGAAAAATTATATCGATCAGTAGGATTCAGTGAACCGTTGTATCCCTATCTTGAATTGCCCATAGAATATTAAAATGTTGGTTACAGTAAAATGAAAGGAAACAACTCGGTTATAAGAAATCCCTGGTCATGGGTACCAACGCTTTATTTTGCGGAAGGTATGCCTTATATTGTTGTGATGACTGTATCAGCCATCATGTACAAGAGACTTGGTTTATCCAATACCGATATCGCTTTATACACCAGCTGGCTGTATCTGCCGTGGGTTATCAAACCGTTTTGGAGCCCATTAGTTGATTTATTGAAAACAAGACGATGGTGGATTGTTGCCATGCAGCTTTTAATTGGTGCCGGACTTGCAGGTGTTGCATTTACCTTGCCGACTTCCTTTTTTATTAAAGGGACATTAGCTTTCTTCTGGTTAATAGCATTCAGCTCAGCAACACATGATATCGCCGTTGATGGATTCTATATGATGGGGTTAAATGAAAACCAACAGGCTTTCTTTATCGGTATTCGGACCACCTTTTACAGAATTGCCATGATTACCGGGCAGGGATTACTCGTTATACTGGCCGGTTTGCTTGAAAATTCACCTTTGTCAGTTAAATTAAGTACTGTTGCCGGATCAGGTCCCATTCCTGTTGCATGGTCTGTAACCTTTGTGATTTTAGCAATCATGTTTCTTTTCTTTGCTTTCTATCACAAATTCATGCTTCCTAAACCCAATGAGGATATTGAAGGTGTGAAAGTTGATTTGAAATCTATTCTTTTCGGTATTAAAGAGACCATTGTTGCATTTTTCAATAAGAAAGACATATGGATTATACTGGCATACTTATTACTTTTCCGGTTGGGGAAAGCACAATTGCTTAAAATGTCTACCCCTTTTCTACTGGATTCCCATGCAGCAGGCGGACTGGCTTTATCGACTTCCGAAGTTGGATTCATTTATGGGACGTTAGGCCTGATAGCACTTATTCTGGGAGGACTACTTGGTGGCTGGCTCGCATCAATTTATGGGTTGAAGCGCTTACTCTGGACTTTTGTTATTTTTATGAATCTCCCGGGTGCAGTCTATATTTATCTGGCATACACTCAAACTGCTTCATTGTGGCTGATTGGATCTGCTGTAGTAATTGAACAGTTTGGTTATGGATTTGGATTTACGGCATTTTCGTTATACATGCTCTCCATATCTGCCGGCAGGCACAAAACATCGAATTATGCTTTTAGCACGGGTATTATGGCGCTTGGAATGATGCTCCCCGGAATGGCTTCAGGTTGGCTGGAGGACCTCTGGGGTTATCACAGTTTTTTTATATGGGTAATGATTTGTACGATCCCCGGATTTATTCTGACTAAATTTATCCATATAGAAAGTGATTTTGGAATTAAAGAAAAACAGGAAGCCATATAAAGTTGAGATTGAATAAACACTATAATACATAAACAATTAAAAAAATGCCTATGTGAAAGAAACGTACAGGAAAAATCACACTAAAACAAACTATTAATTAAAATATATTTAAAACTTTAAAAGTAAGAATATGAAAAGAGAAACAAAAGTAAACTCAAGTTTTTTGAGTAAAATACTGCTAACATTAGGGTTCTGTTTAATTTTACTCCCTATGTTTGCACAAAACAAAACCATTACCGGGAAAGTCGTTGACTTAGGCGGTGAACCAATTATCGGAGCATCCATAAAAGTTGTCGGTACGTCTACCGGGACTATTACAGACTCCAAAGGGTTTTTCACGTTATCCAAAGCAACGAAAGGTAAATTGCTTATTTCGTATATTGGTTATAAAGCTGTTGAAGAAACAGTAGGTGACCGAACAATTGTTAATGTAACTCTTATGGAAGATGCAAAAATGCTTCAGGAGGCAGTAGTAATTGGTGAGTTCGGTGTTAAGAGGGTCGGGCGTTCCATTGGAGCAGCGGTTCAAAACGTGAAAGGTTCGGATATTGCCGAATCAGGTCGTGAGAACTTTATCGATGCTCTTCAGGGACGTGTTTCAGGTATCAACGTAACAGCTTCTTCCGGTTCACCGGGTGCTTCATCAACTGTAGTATTACGCGCTCCTACTTCTATTTCAGGAAATAACTCTCCGTTGTATGTTATCGACGGTGTGCCGATAAGCAATACTACATTCGACATGAACAGCCAGTTGGCAGTTGCTCCTTCCACCTCAACAGCAGGTGCACAAAATGACTATTCCAACCGTGGTTCGGATATTAATCCAAATGATATTGAAAATATTACGGTATTGAAAGGTGCTGCTGCAGCCTCTTTATATGGTTCGGATGCTTCCAACGGGGCAATTATTATTACAACAAAGAAAGGCCGTTTAGGAACGGCCAGAGTTACCTATAGCAACAATATAAAATTTGACCAGGTGAAAAGATCTCCTGCTTTTCAGACAATGTTTGATCAGGGGTCTTTTGGTACTACCAACTACTATAATTCCAAGAAATGGGGTGCTCCCTATTCTCCGGGTACAACACTATATGACAATGTTGGTAACATGTTACAGACAGGTATCAGTCAACAGCATAATTTATCGTTTGATGCAGGGAATGACTTCATGACTATCCGCGCCTCTGCCGGGTTGGTCGATCAAACCGGTGTTATTCAGGTGGCCGGCTATACACGTAAAAATGTTTCTGTGGCAGGTACGTTGAAATTGGCAAAATGGATGGTTCTTAGTACATCCATGCAATATGTAACCAGCACGAATACGAAAGTGGCTAAAGGTGCCGGTGGTGTTTTGGACCTGGCGATGGGTTGGCCATTAACCGACGATATGCGGACTTACCTTGCTCCGGACGGATCTTCCATGCGATATCCAAATAAATACCAGGATATTGATATTCTAAATCCATATTTTGATATGAACAGGGACAAACGGTATGATGTTACCGACAGGTTTATTTCTACCATGAACCTCACAATATCCCCTGTCAAAGATTTAGAATTTCGTGCCCTGGTTGGTTGGGATACTTCGGCAAGTACGTATATAACTTCGATTAATCCTCAATTTACTGGTTCTGTGACTAAAAGTGGTAGTTATGACCAATCGAATGTGATTGAATCGGATCCTACTGTAAATTTACTGGCAACTTATTCTAAGAAACTCGACAAATTTGATTTTTCGTTGACTGGTGGTTATAACCAACAGGAAACAGGATCAAAAACACTAGCCGTGCATGGTTCTAATTTTTATGTACAGGATTTTCAATCCATTAATAATTGCGACCCGCTTACTATTGTCGATTTAACATCTACAAGAAATCGTAGAATCCAGGCTCTATTTGCTTCCTTCGGAGCGTCCTATAATAATATGGCGTTTGTAACATTACGTGCCAGGAACGATTGGTCATCAACCCTCCCGGTTGCAAATAATTCTTATTTTTATCCGGCACTTGACGTTAGTTTTATGGTATCGGAACTTCCTTTCATGAAGAAATATGCTGATACATGGAACTATCTGAAATTAAGAGGCTCTATTGCCCGTGTGGGTAAAGATGCACAACCACTTTCCATCCTGCCGGCATTAACCTTGCAGCCTTCAACAGGTGCAGGATTTGCTTACGGTTTTTACGGACCAAACATGAGTCTGAAACCTGAATTGGATGATTCATGGGAAGTTGGTGTGGAAGGACGTTTATTTGATAACAGGTTGACTTTTGACTGGGCTTATTACAACACAGATTCAAAAGATCAGATCATTCAGGGTTTCCGTATGTCGTATGCTACTGGTTTTATCCTGAATAACCGGAATATGGGTTCTTTCCGTACAAGTGGTACTGAATTTCTGGTTAATTATGATTTCCTGAGAACCAGGGACTGGACCATTAATGCCGGTGTTAACGGAAGCAGGAACTATAGTAAAGTGTTGGAATTGCCAGCTGGTGTAACAGAGTATTACAGTTCTGCTACCTGGATTTCAGGGAATATCAGAAACGGTATTATGGTAGGTAACCCTATTACAACTGTTTCAGGACTTGACTACCAACGCAATAAAAAAGGACAGGTATTAATTGATCCTACAAGTGGAACGCCATTGGTAAACAGCACCTGGTCAATATTGGGAGACAGGGAAGCAAAACTCAATTTTGGTTTTACTGCAAGCGTGAAGTATAAAAACTTATCGCTGTCATGTTTGATGTCAGGTAAACTGGGCACACAAGTGGTGAATGGTACGAAAAGAATCATGATGACCAATGGTCAGAGCCAGGAGTCAGTAGCTCAAAGGACATCTATGCTACCTGTTGTATTTAACGGGGTTATTAAAGATGGCAAACAGGATACTGCAACGCCGACAGTTAATAACATTGCTGTTCGTTTGGGAGATTTATCATCTGGATATGCCGGAGCCGATCCAGATTGGATTGAAAAAGATATCAATTATTTGAATATGTCTGAATTGAGACTGTCTTACAGTTTTGACAAAAAACTACTCAGTAAACTTTCAAACAACCTGATTTCGGCATTATCGCTTTATGCAGCCGGAACCGACTTGTTTGTATTGACAAACTATTCAGGTCTTGATGTCGCAGGAAATGGTACTTCATCTGCCGTAGGTGGAACAGGTGGCGTTGGATTTGATATGTTAAGTCTTGGTGCTCCACGTGGACTTTCTTGTGGAATAAATATAACTTTTTAATTTTGAAATAATATGAAAAAGATATTAATAGCATTTGCAACAATAACGACATTATTAATAGCCTCGTCATGTAGTGACTATTTGAATGTCAACAAGAATGTGGATACCCCGGACTGGGTACAGCCAAATTTGCGCTTAGCGCCAGTATTATCGGGATTCGTTTCGAATTACTACGATATGAGATTGGTGGGTCCAATTTGTCAATATTATAATGGAAGTGGAACAGCAGCTACTTATGGTTCGTCTATGTACTATTCTGCAGCAACTGATTATGCTGAAGTATGGAAAATGGTGTATTATGAATGGGGACAGAACGTGGAAGACATGATTAATGACGGTAAAAAAATGAATCAACCGCTGTATTCAGGTATCGGACTGGCTTTAAAGGCTTATGGCTGGTATGAGTTGACTTCGCTGCATGGTGAAGCTCCCTGTAAAGAATTCCTTGATCCGGGACGTACTGTTTTTGATTATGATTCCCAGGAATACATCTTCAGCCAGTCACGCAGTTGGGCCAAACAGGCGATCGCTATCCTGACTGCTCCTGATGCTGCAACTTATCCAACTGTTCTAACTTCGAATGACCTTATGTATAAGGGCGACCGTACAAAATGGCTGAAATTTGCCTGGGGGGTTCTTGCCAAGAACTATATGACCTTGTCAATGAAAAATCCGCTTTACATGGATTCTGCTATTGTAGCTGTCAATAACTCCATGACCAGTTTTACGGATGATGCAGCAATTACTGTGTCAGGTGGCTTGGTTTCAGCTCAGGCTAATTTCAATGGTGTATTCAGGAACAATTTATCGACTGCCTTTAGTCAATCCGATTATATGGTGGATGTTATGACAGGCCGGGTGAAGTATTATGACCCAAATACAGGCGGTTGGGTAACTACCAATAATGTTACTCAGTTGATGGCAAAACAATATGTTACAGATTCATTGACGCTTGATCCTAGAACAATTTGTTATTTTGGAACGACAGACACCATTCCTACTGACCTGACAAAAATTAATCGCAAAACGTATACCTTTAAAGGAACTCTGCCAGGTTACGCTACCCAGTGTACTTTCATGGGAACTACCGTGGCTCCTACTGTTGCCTCTTCAGGAACTGGAAGATGGCTATACAGGGACAATGCCCCTTATATTGCAATGACTTATTCCGAATTGCAGTTTATCAAGGCTGAGGCTCAATTCAGACGAGGCTTGAAAGCGGAAGCTTTGGTCACTTTTAAAGGAGCCGTCGCTGCTAGCATGCAGACAACGGGTGCCTATATTGTGCAAGGC
>Ga0302272_1001132_pt1 | contig 12143 bp, 11 predicted proteins | sample III_Bog_N1_2_FD_198772 | JGI IMG/M metagenome (GOLD analysis project Ga0302272, IMG submission 198772) | Peat permafrost microbial communities from Stordalen Mire near Abisko, Sweden - III_Bog_N1_2 | ecosystem: Environmental > Terrestrial > Soil > Wetlands > Peat | place: Sweden: Abisko...
TCAGCATAGGTTTCCTTGTGGCGTGGGCAGTGTATGGCTTAATTCCAGCAGGCTATTTTGCATCCATTTATTTGTTTGCAGCTATTTACATTTTAGCCATTTCGGGTCTAGGTCTAGTCATATCCAACTATGCATCCACCTTACAGCAAGCGATGTTTATCGTATTTTTCTTTATGATGCTGTTTATCATGCTGAGTGGTTTGTACACACCTATCGACAGTATGCCCGAGTGGGCAAAGTGGATAGCCGCCTTCAATCCGTTGAAACATTTTATGATAGTGATGCGATCGATTTATTTAAAGGGGAGTAATCCGTTACAACTGATGAATCAATTGATGGCGTTGGTTGGATTTGCCGTATTCTTCAATACCTGGGCGGTATTGAGCTATCATAAAAAGAATTGATACATTTCTTTTTGAACGCAAATTACGAAAAATCAGTTTAGCATTCAGCGCTATAATTTTTACTATTATTTGATTTTCAGTTCGACTGGTCGAACTGAAAATCAAATGTTGGGTCATTTTTTTGCGCCCCCCCGGTTGCACTTCGTTTACCGGGGGTTATTATAATTTAGCCTCTTTCGAGGCAAAGACACATCTTGTCGCATATTAAGCCAACAAGCTAAAACAGAGAGGTGTTGAGTGATTTTTTATTCAAGTATTTTTAGAAAAGGCTTCAATGGCCTTCTTTACCGAGCCATGAAGCAACAATAAATTCTTAGCCTGCTCATATTCTAAATGCAGTTCCTCTATCAACATTCTTGCTCCGCGGTCTATGAGTTTGGCATTGCTGAGTTGCATGTTCACCATTTTATTACCTTTCACGCGACCGAGTTTTATCATCGTAACCGTTGAAATCATATTGAGCACGAGCTTTTCAGCCGTACCGGATTTCAGGCGGGTACTTCCGGTTACAAATTCCGGTCCTACAATCACCTCTATGCGAATATCAGCCTCGCGAGCAATGGCCGAATTGGGATTGCAAGCAATGGATGCGGTCAAAATTCCGTTAGCTTTAGCATTGCGCAATGCTCCAATCACGTAAGGCGTTGTTCCCGAAGCTGCCAGCCCAACAACCGTATCTGATGAATTTATCTGATAGCTTTGCAGTTCCTCCCAGGCTCTAGCCAAGTCATCCTCGGCATTTTCCACCGGATTTCTCAAGGCCTTTTCGCCACCCGCAATCAGCCCTATAACCAGATGCGATGGCATCCCGAACGTAGGTGGAATTTCCGATGCATCCAATACCCCCAATCGTCCACTGGTACCTGCCCCTACATAGAAAATACGTCCGCCACGATTCATTCGCTCCACTATTTTCTCCACCAATTCTTCTATCTGAGGGATTACTTTTTGAACTGCCAATGCCACCTTTTGATCTTCTTCATTCATCTCCATCAAAAGTTGACCCACTGACTTTTTATCGAGATTCGTATGGAGAGAAGGTTGTTCGGTGACCCCTAGTCCGTCAGCCGACGGAGAACATGAGTTTGTTTCGTCTTGTATTTTCCTATCCATCATCATTTCAACAATTTTCGGGTTTCCACACCTTGCATTATTCTCATTTGCTGCTTACTTTTAATTGCGGCGAATTCGCCATAATTAAAAATGGGATTATAGACTTTCTCCCAAATACCAAGATATTCCAATGTATTTCTATTTCTAAGCCAATCAGCAACAAAAAAATCACCATCTTTTGCTCTAATCATATCACTTATACAAATATAGTCTTCATTATTAATTTGAATAACCGTTACCTCTGTATCAATAACATGTATTTTAGCCATAAGTATTTAAAGTTAGCTTTTATTAGTGTGATATTTCACCAACCCTTCCATCGGACTTTGCACAATTTCCAACACCACAATGCCCCGTTCGGATGCAACTATTTCCAATGAATCGCGGAAATAATGAGCTATTGAGCCGACAAATCCCACTCCTATATCTTCCAACGGGTACTGCATCACATTGCGAACAAAAAACGCATCAAAACTATCGTATACCAGATTAAAAATAGCGGGTTCTTCAATATGCTCCAGGATAAATGGAGTAAATTTGGCCAAAAAGCGATTGGGGAAAGGCTTTTTGTATATGTTATCCATGATAATGGCAGGTGTCAGTTCGTATTCGTCCAACAATTTTTCGGCAATCCATTCGGGCATTTGATTTTTCAGGCAATCGGCTATAAAGAGTTTTCCAAGTACAGCCCCACTTCCTTCATCGCCCAAAATAAAACCAAGCGGAGATACATTTTGTGTGATTTCAACCCCGTCATAAAAACAGGAATTGGAACCGGTGCCAAGTATGCACGCAATGCCTTTTTCGTGTTGGAATAGCGACCGGGCAGCACCCAGCAAATCGCTTTGAATATCAATGATTGCATTTCCGAAAAAACGAACCAATGCCCGACTTACCAATATCTTTTTATCAGGAAACGAACAGCCTGCCCCATAGAAATAAATCTGTTCTATTTCTTCGTTTGCTAACTTCGGAACGAGTTGAGATTCGAGCAAAGCAATGATTTCCATGTCGGTTTGATAAAACGGATTAATCCCATCAGTAAAAATTTCCTGTTGAATTGCACCTTGTCTCACTACACACCAGTGCGTTTTGGTCGAACCGCTGTCCGCTAACAATATGACCCCGAAATCCCCGAAAGAGGACTTTGAAGTTTGTTCTTTTTTACTCATTTTATTTAATTATTCTATTCCAAACACAAAGATAATTTATATTTTCTACGCTTAAAAAAAGTATTAGTTTGTACTACCCTAACATTGGAACTATTTTAATTTTATTTATTGTTTGAATTTCTGAAGCTCTTCATTATAAGATTTAACACGATCTTCAATTGCAGCTTCTTTAGCATTTTTTAAGGCTTCTTCTTCCAATTTAATGGCATCATTCTTTTTCCCTGTTGCAAACAGTAAATGCGCATAAAGATCAGTAATTTCTGTGGATTTCGGTTGCAGCGTATATGCTTTCTTTGCCCATAAACATGCTTTTTCTATTATATTTTTATCTTTAATTTTATTTTTGTTGCGATAAATTTTCCATGCTTTATCGGAGATATAATCACCATCATCGCACTGGTCATCAAGATAAGGAGAGGCAATTCGTATAAAGTTTATCCAGTCAGCTTGATTATCTTTATCTTTGTTTTTTACACACTCCTGATAGGCAGCAGAAATAGCAATGAAATTGTTTGCCTTATCAAAAAGCACAGGATCGATACTTCTTAAAGAATCGAAACCAGCGATGTCCATTTCGTAAGTGTATAAAAACAATCCATATAAAATTCGCTTTTCAACAACACCTTTTCCGTATTTTTCTGCGTATTTATATCTGTTTTTCAGAAAGAATTGAAACGGTTCAGACTTGGGGTCTTTTATGTACAAATTAAATAAATCCCAGCCATCTTCAGAAATTTTCTCTTCATCTGATAATGTTTTAAAGCATTCCTCTACCAGCGATTCACTTTTTTTGAAATAGGGTTCCTGAACAAAAAATCTTTTCACTGTTCCAATGCTTCTATCTCCATCTATTATTTTCTTAGCGTTAACCTCAAAATTATTATCCTTATCCTGAGCAGCTTTGGCCATTTCAAGGAAAATTGGAGCTTCTAAATATGCTTTGGCTCTAAATTTCAACTCCCCATTGGGGTCAAAAAATAAATAGGTTGGAAAAGCAGTAACTTTATATTTTTCGGCAATATACTTATTCTCAGGTTTCTCCAAATCAAGTTTCAGGTTTATAAAATTTCGATTATAATAATCCCCAACCCGCTTTTGTGAAAACACATCGAACACCATTAACTTGCATGGACCACACCAAGTGGTAAAGCAATCAATAAAAACGTATTTATTTTCATTTTTTGCTTTTGATAAAGCATCTGCAAAAGTTAGCTCGTGATTAAATTTTATGCCTTCATTTTGTGCAGACACTGAAAATGTGAATGTTGTTAGAAGTAGAAAAAAAAATGATTTTTTCATAACTTAAATTTTAAAATAATTACAAATAAATTATCATCAATACTTTATAATGTAGATTCAAATTAACAAAAAAAACAGGTTCAGCGCTTTTTACAGACAAACAAAGTTCTCCGCTTTCAGACTTTGAATTTTGGCAAAGATAGAATATAATTTTAAGTTAGTTGTAGTTTAATGTAGAGAAAAATGAAAATTTAGTCGTATTTTTGACAACTGAAAATAACGATCCAATAAACATGAAACAAATCAATTGCTTCTTAGCTTGTAATAACGCCACAGAGATTCTCAAGACCGTTGAACAAATCAAGCAATCTTCACTCGTTCAGACAATTTATCTATTGGTAAAAAGTGGAAATAGCATACAACTCAACGATTGCCAGACGATAGAAATTGACTCGCTGCAAAGCTCTGACACTATTCAGAAAATTGCAGATAAGGCAGACACCGCTTATTCGCTCATTTACACAAAAGATACCACAGTTGAACTGGGTCAGTTTGCCATCGAACGTTTTTATAACATAGCTTGCGACACACAGGCGGGATTGGTTTATTCGGATTATTACGAGATAAAGAACGGCGTTCGCTCCAACTCACCGGTCATCGATTACCAGGAAGGTAGCTTACGCGACGATTTCAACTTTGGCTCTGTGTTGTTCTACAATGTTGCGAATCTGAAAAAAGCCGTTGCAGAAACAGCCACCGACTACCAGTTTGCAGGGTTATACAACCTTCGTCTGAAGGTATCGCAACAAGCTGAATTGCTTCATATAAACGAATATTTATATTCGGAAGTGGAACACGATACACGCATGAGTGGAGAGAAACAATTCGATTATGTGGATCCGAAAAACCGTGCCGTGCAACTGGAAATGGAAGCTGCCTGCACCGATCATCTGAAAAGTATTGGTGGTTATCTGGCGCCTGTATTCAAGAAAATTGAATTCAACGAAAGTAATTTTCCGGTAGAAGCTACAGTGATTATCCCCATCCGCAATCGGGTAAAAACAGTGGAAGATGCCATCAAGTCGGTATTGATGCAAAAAACCGACTTTGACTTCAACCTGATTATTATTGACAACTTTTCCACCGACGGGACATCGGAATTGATTGAGAAATATGCCAAACAAGACAGTCGCCTTGTTCACATGGTTCCGAACCGCAACGATCTGGGTATTGGTGGATGTTGGAACGAAGGAGTACATTCGGCTCTTTGTGGAAAATTTGCCGTGCAGTTGGACAGCGACGATGTGTATCAGGATGAAAATACGCTGCAAACTATTGTCAATGCTTTCTACGAACAAAACTGTGCCATGGTAATTGGCTCGTACACCATGACCAACTTTGCCATGGAAACTATTCCTCCCGGACTCATCGACCACAAAGAATGGACACCCGAAAACGGTCGTAACAATGCACTGCGCATCAACGGACTCGGTGCTCCACGTGCATTTTATACACCCGTTTTGCGCGACATAAAAGTACCAAATACAAGTTATGGAGAAGATTACGCACTTGGTCTACGCATCAGCCGCGAGTACCAAATAGGACGCATCTACACATCACTTTACCTTTGCCGCCGCTGGGATGAAAATTCGGATGCTTCATTAGATGTAGTAAAAATGAATGGATATAACTTGTACAAAGATAAAATACGGACGATTGAGTTGAAAGCGAGGAAAAGAATGACCCCTAACCCCTAAAGGGGGATAAGAGATATTAGTATGAAAAAAGAAATGGAAAAAAGAAATAAAATAGATGAAACTAATTTCAATCCCCCTTTAGGGGTTAGGGGCTCTTTAAATTTATTAGCAGCAAACCTGTTTTCATCAGAGGTTTCCAACTGGCCGCTTGCTCGTACTAATTTTTCCGGACTTAAAACTGTTCGTACAAAATCGTTCGATTTTGGCGATTTTGAGGTGAAAGTACAGTTTAACCCGGCCCGTATCGTTTCGTCGGGAGCTAAGGTAGATGCCAAAACCATTGCCGAGCGCAAATGCTTTTTGTGTGCTGCCAATCGTCCGGCAGAACAAAAGTCGGTTGAGTTTGGCGATTACGAAATTCTGGTCAACCCCTTCCCTATTTTCCCCGAACATTTCACCATACCACGCAAAGAGCATGTGCCGCAACAAATAAAGCCCTACTTTGCCGATATGCTTCGGCTGGCGCAGGCATTGGACGACTATCTTGTTTTTTACAACGGTCCGCAATGTGGTGCTTCTGCGCCCGATCACATGCATTTTCAGGCCGGAACGAAAGATTTTTTGCCGCTAGTGAATGACTATAAACGACTGAAAGAATCACATGCAGCCCTGCTTGTAACAACAGAGAAAACACAGCTATACCAATTCAATAACTACCTGCGCACCATTTATTGCATTGAGTCCACCAATATTGAAAGTGCCGGAGATTCGTTCGAGAAGTTATATACTCATTACTCAACTAATGAAAATGAGGAACCCCTGATGAATATCGTCTGCACCTTCGAAGCAGACAAATGGTATACCTTCGTGCTTCCCCGCAAGGCTTTTCGCCCTTGGCAATATACCGCCGAAGGTGACCAACAATTACTTGTCAGCCCTGCCACCGTGGAAATGTGCGGTATCTTTATCACGCCAGTCGAAAGTCATTTCGAGAAGATTACGAAAGAAGATGTGATAAGCATATTGGAACAGGTAAGTTTCTAAGAAATGAGCCTTCAATAAAGCTATTTACTTCTATTCAGAAGTAACTTATTTCAATATAACAATTATTTACTTTAAAATAGAAATAAAAAACTTTACAATAAAAAATAAAAGCTATAATATAATAGTCATTTATTTGTATAAAGAAGTAAAAACTATCTATAAAGAAATAATTAGAACTAAAAAAATAACTTTAAACTGCTACAAACAAGTAAAAAACTATTCTACATGTAGTTTTATTTGATAAATATCCTTATCTTCACCGCCATAAATCGGATAAATATGAGCAACACTACAAACAATACCGACATCACAGCGAAGACAATGCCCCACAACGGAAAACTCCTTGCAAATTATATTCAAAACAACAAGATTAACCGTGCGGAACTTGCACGCAAATTGAACAAATCGAATACCAGTGTGTATCAATATGCCGAAAGCCCATCTCTGCAAATGCATGTTTTATGGAAAGTGAGTCTGGCTCTGAATCACAATTTTGTAGCCGAACTGGGCGCATCATTGCCGGTGGACTATATTACCCCTAAAGAACAAGAACTACAAAATCAGATCAAAGCACTACAAGAACAAATTAAGGGGTTACAAAAAGAAATTGAGCACCAACAAATTGAAATTGGAGTATATAAAAGCATTATGGGGAAATAACTATGAGCAACACAGAACCCACCATACACGTTGGTATTCTTACCAGCCCAACCATATCATTTGTATTGAATGGCAGTTTCATAGCCTCCAACGGAAAAACATACACTGGAAAACATAGCGCCAAATACCAGAAAAACCAACTGTTTTTCGACAAGGAATCAACCGAAGAGATAATCTTTGAGCCACAATCGGAAGATGCATCATTCGATTTGATTAATGTAATTATCGGCATCAACTTTCACTGGGAACGTAAGGAAAATCAACGCTTCAAAGGGGCATTAAAGTTGATAGTTGATAACAAACAGTTGATAGCGATCAATCATATATCGGTAGAGAATTACCTCACCAGCGTTATTTCCAGCGAAATGAGCGCTACCGCCTCAGAAGAATTATTAAAAGCACATGCGGTGATTTCGAGGAGTTGGTTGTTGAATCCGATAATAAATACCGATCCAATGCGTGATGTAGAGACGCACGGCCGTGCGTCTCTACCCGAATCACAACGTTTTATCAAATGGTACGAGCGCGATGCGCACACACGATTTGATGTATGTGCCGATGATCATTGTCAGCGCTATCAGGGCATTACGCGCGCCTCTACCGCAGCGGTCGAAAAAGCTATCGAAGCCACCCGGGGCGAGGTGCTGATGTACGATGGGCAAATTTGCGATGCCCGTTTCTCCAAATCATGTGGTGGAATTACCGAAGCTTTTGAAAACTGCTGGGCACCAGTGCGCCATCCCTATCTCATTCCCGTGGTTGACAACGGGGATGTACCCATCGGGTTCGATCTGGATTTGACCGACAACATGAATGCCGAACACTGGATTCGCAATTCGCCGACCGCTTACTGCAACACGTCCGACAAAAAAATATTGGCACAAGTCCTCAACAATTACGATCAGGAAACCACCGACTTCTATCGCTGGAAGGTGGAATACTCCCAAACCGAATTATCCGAATTGTTGGCTCGCCGCTCAGGAATCGACTTTGGACAGATAGTCGATTTAATCCCTGTGAAACGGGGCGAATCGGGACGCATTATCGAACTACAAATTTTCGGAACAAAAGACACCATCACTGTTGGCAAGGAGCTGGAAATCCGTAAATGGCTCTCCAACTCGCACCTCTACAGTTCTGCCTTTGTGGTGGATGCATCGGATGTAGTTGATGATATACCGCAACGCTTTACCCTCACTGGAGCCGGTTGGGGACATGGCGTGGGTCTCTGCCAGATAGGTGCTGCCGTGATGGGCGAAAAAGGATTTCAGTATGATGATATTTTATTGCACTATTTCCGTGGGGCGGAGTTGAAGAGGATATACTGATATTTGCTTCGCGACAGTAGGCTTCGCCGTTATTAATCGTTATTAAACTTTTCAGAAGGATAAAGTAATTCAAAAACATGATTATATATGAAAAAATCAATAGGTATTTTATTTTTGCTACTTATGTTTACCTGCTGTAAAAAAACTCAAATCAGTAAATCAGAAATTAGCGAATCAAAAGTTTTCATTGATACAAATGATGTTTATAACAAAAAATACAGAACTTTTATTGGGAAACTTGAAGAAAAAGAGCTATATAAACTTTTGAAAGGTTCGATGCAAAAACATTTTCATGAAAGAATTTTAATAAATAATGAAGAAGAAAAAGAGTTATATAGACTTTTGAAAGATTCGACACAAAAACACTTTCATGAAAGAATTTTAATAAACAATGAAAAGGAATTGGTTGAGTTAGTGGAACCAATTCTTTTTAGAATATATGGCAAAAACGAAATTTTAAATGAACGCCCATATGATTATTATAGATTTGGTGACTTTTGGATACTTACTGGAACTCTTCCTAAACAAAGTTTAGGTGGAACTTTTAATATTAAAATAAACAGAAAAACTTGTCAGATAATCAACATTTCACATGGAAAATAATACAAAAAAACGTTCCCTCTGGTCATGGATACCAACGCTTTATTTTGCAGAAGGACTCCCTTATGTGGTAGTTGCAACTGCCTTTTCTACGACTATGTATAAACGGTTAGGTGTTTCAAATACCGATATTACATTTTTTACGAGTTTACTATATCTTCCATGGGTTATAAAACCATTTTGGAGCCCATTTGTAGATATTATCAAAACCAAACGTTGGTGGATTATTACCATGCAGTTGTCAATTAGCGCAGGATTAACAGCCGTTGCATTTCTTATCCCTATGCCATTTTTTTTCAAAGCGACATTGGCAATATTGTGGATGATTGGGTTTAGTTCTGCAACTCATGATATTGCTGCTGATGGATTTTATATGTTAGCATTGAATAGTTCGGAACAATCTTTTTTTGTCGGAATTCGAAGTACATTTTACAAATTAGCCATGCTTTCTGGTCAAGGTCTCTTTGTTATTATTGCTGGATTTCTAGAGGAGTATACAGGAAAAATCCGCCTAGCCTGGAGTATTACATTTTTCATCCTTGCAGCATTATTTGTCCTCTTCTTTGTTTATCATCGATTTATTTTACCCCGTCCTGATTCAGACACAACTAAAACAGAAACCAGTCCAAAAGAAATTTTCCGTGAATTCGGATTGACTTTCGCCTCGTTCTTTCAGAAAAAGGGCATTCTTTTGGCTATTGCCTTTATGCTTCTTTACCGCCTTGGCGAAGCCATGTTGGTAAAAATGGCATCACCTTTTCTTCTTGATCCAAGAAGTGTCGGTGGTTTAGGGCTATCGACTGAACAACAAGGTTTGGTATATGGTACTGTCGGAGTAGTAGCACTAATACTGGGCGGAATTACGGGTGGAATTGCAGCATCACGCAAAGGGTTGAAGTACTGGATTTGGCCCATGGCATTAAGCATTACACTACCACATTTGGCTTATGTTTATTTGTCGCTAGCATTGCCAACTAGTTTTATCCTTATTAATATAGCTGTTGCCATTGAGCAATTTGGCTACGGATTCGGCTTCACGGCTTATATGCTTTATTTGATTTATTTTGCGGATGGTGAGCACAAAACAGCCCATTATGCCATTTGCACTGGTTTTATGGCACTGGGAATGATGCTTCCGGGAATGATAGCCGGAAAACTTCAGGATATATTCGGCTACCAGCATTTCTTTATCTGGATTATGGTATTGGCAATTCCAACTTTGGCAGTAATTCCGTTTTTGAAGATTGATAAAGAGTTTGGGAAGAAAGCCCCTAAATCCTAAGGAGGAATTTTGTCTTAGTAAATTAAAAGAAATCGTTTCAAATTATTACCTTTGTAAATTATTAAAAAACAAACTATCCTCGTTCCCCTTTAGACTTCGGCGTGAGCTCAGTCGAACTGGGTTAGGGGTCATCACTTATGAAAATACTTGTTCTTGGTGCCGGAAAAATGGGCACATTCCTTACCGATGTATTGTGCATCAATCACGAAGTAGCACTTTTTGATACAGATCCTAAGCGTTTACGTTTTGTGTTCAACACACTGCGCATGACCGAATACGAAGAAATCCGGGAGTTTGAACCTGAATTGGTTATCAACTGTGTCACACTGAAATACACCATCGATGCCTTTGAAAAAGTATTGTCTTATCTGCCCAAAAACTGTATCATTTCGGATATTGCTTCGGTAAAAACCGGTATTCAGGCATACTACGAAGGAACCGGAATGCGCTATGTATCCACTCACCCCATGTTCGGTCCTACCTTTGCCACTTTGGATAACCTGAGCACGCAAAGCGCCATCATTATTTCCGAATCCGACCACATGGGTAAAGCATTTTTCAAAGATTTATACGGATCGCTGAAGCTCCGAATTTTTGAATACAGCTTTGACGAACACGATGAAACCATTGCTTATTCGCTATCCATCCCCTTTGCTTCCACTTTGGTTTTTGCATCGGTAATGGTACCGCAGGAAGCTCCCGGAACCACCTTCAAGCGCCACATGGATATTGCCAAAGGGCTGTTGAGCGAAGATGACTACCTGCTTACTGAAATTCTGTTTAACCCCTATACACACAATCAGGTTGAAAAAATCCGAGCCGAACTGAAAACGTTGATGGAAATAATTGACGATAAAGATACGGAACGCATGCAGGCTTTCTTGAAAATGGTACGGAAAAACATTGAATAAAAAAGGAAATCCCATATTTCCACCTTTTCTGGAAGATTTTCAACTACTAATGGTTGATGAATTACTGTAGAGTTGAAGTGTAGGCAGATATTATCGCAGGAATAGATGCATCTTTTTCAAAATATATGCTATGAGTTTTTATTAATCTTAACATCATACTAGCTAAACATGAAACACATTTTTAAATTATCATTGATTCTATTGTTATTTTGCAGTTCAGCATTGAAGGCCGAGTCTAGTTTTAATTACATTCCCGGATTTGTCATTCAGTTAAATGGCGATACTCTAAAAGGAACGCTTTTGATCCAGAAAAGTAAAAACGCTGGTGAAAAATGTGTATTAAAGACAGAAACAGGAGTAAATAAGATTTTCTTGCCGGGTGAAATTCAGGGATACAGATATGAGGGTGGTAAATACTATATCACCAAGGAAATACAAAATGAGTATTTGAATAAAAAGACTGTTTTTCTTGAATATCTGATAGAGGGTATTACCAGTATATACTATTTTTTTGATGAAAAGGAACATTATTATGCTGAAAAGGATGGAGTGGGACTATTGGAATTAACTGAGGATAAGAAAATTAGTGTTATTGATAATGTTGAATATGTTGCACCTAATCAAACCGAAGGTAAACTCATGTACATCATGCAGGATTGTCCTGCTGTGCAAAAAGATATTAAGCATATTAAG
>Ga0302272_1001143_pt1 | contig 12084 bp, 7 predicted proteins | sample III_Bog_N1_2_FD_198772 | JGI IMG/M metagenome (GOLD analysis project Ga0302272, IMG submission 198772) | Peat permafrost microbial communities from Stordalen Mire near Abisko, Sweden - III_Bog_N1_2 | ecosystem: Environmental > Terrestrial > Soil > Wetlands > Peat | place: Sweden: Abisko...
TCTCATGCACATAACGATCAATGACTGAAAATTTAACCAAATCTTTGGGTGCAATGGAAGCGATAAACTGCTCTAATTCAGAGTATTGCATTTTTGCATCCACCAATAAACTTAAATCACGTGATGAAGAAGGAAGCTTGGAGTACTCTTTGACAATTTTACGCGTGTACACAAGAGCTTCAAAATCAAGCTCACAAATGTAGGTACGAGCTAAATCAAGCTCTTTTTCCACTTGAACATTCACACGAGCCATATACCCAGCTTCTACACCGTCAATGAGTACCATTGCCGCTTCATAAGGACTGCACAAACCATTGACTTGGCTGAGTGGCAGAAGGGTAAAGTTCCCTAAAATACTTTGAATTTTACTGGCAAATGCAAAGAAGTCAATCTCGCTTGGCTTACCGTGATTTGCAATTTCAGGAATGCCGTTTTCACCGCTAAAGACAAACGCTATTTTCTTACTCTCATTTCTTTGCGTATCAAAAACACTGCCAACCTCAAAGAGAGCCACACGTTTTTTACCAAATTTGAGGTTATTGGAAACTGCATTTAAGATATTGGGCAAAAGAGAACTACGAAGTGTATTGAGCTCACTGGTAATAGGATTGGCAACATCAAGTGCTTCATTTAAGAGTGGTAAATGAAATTTTGCTGCGTTTTCTCGACTATCAAACACAAAGTGTAAGGTCTCAAAAAAGCCTGCAGAAACGGCACGATGACGGTACATTTGTCGCTTTTTGAAATTAAGATACGGCTGATTAATTTTAAGCTGTTCCGCAAAAGTATACGGTTTGGAATGAATATTATCAATACCGACAATTCGAACAATCTCTTCACAAATATCTTGAGTATTGAGAACATCAGACCTAAATTGTGGGATTTTAACGTTAATCACATCTTGTTCAAACGCAAAGTTAACACCAAAACCTAGCTGTTTCAAAATTTTAATAATTTTATTTTTAGGAATCTCTTCACCAATCATTTCTGTCAAATCACTTTGGTGAATGTTGATGATTTTTGCTTCAAAATCCTGTGTGATTTGTTGAGAATCCGCATACGCCATAATTTTAGAGTTTTTATTGAGCATTTTAAAGAAATAGGTCAAACCAAAGGCAAGGTGTGGTTCGCTACCTCTGGAAGAGCGATAAAGATGTTTGTCAGCACCTAATTTTTTATTGGCACTGCGTGATGCAATAATCTCTGGATGCGTGTAATTGGCTTCAACAATAATGCGTTCATCCAGTGCCGTTGCTCGGCATTCACTCATTTGAGCAATACCTGTAATCGCTACTTTTTGACCATCAAGACCGTAAACGGCATCCAAGCCATTTTCATCTTTGGCGATGGCAATCTTTGCTTTTTCCTCTTTGGCACCAAAACATGATTGGTTATACGCACGAAGCAATACACCTGTCACATAGGTCGAATAATCTATTAATTTACCCAATAAACAGCTGTTTTCAATCTCGGCAAACCCTAAGCGAAGCTGAATGATGAGGGGAACACCGATTTCTGTGTTGTCAAACACTTTGTACATGTAAGAACCAGAGAGTGCTTCGCTACCGTGGAGATGAAGGACGCGACCTACTCCTGGTTGATTTTCCTCTTCCTCTTTTTGACTGAGTGTTTTGACTTCCAAATCAAAATAGACACTCAAATCTCTGGCAACACCATACACACTTTGACAATCACCTCGGTTAGGCGTTAGTCCAATTTCAATCACATCATCGTTGATTAAAGGGTATTCACACAGAGGTTTTCCCACTTCAAGTTTTCCAATACTCTCATCTAAAATCATAATGCCATCATTGATTTTTGGAAGACCAAGTTCAGTGGAAGAGCAAATCATGCCGCAGGATTCAACATCTCTCAGTTTTGCTTTTTTAATTTTAAGGCCACCTGGAAGAACGGAGCCAATCAGGGCAACCGCTACCATTTGCCCTGCTGCAACATTTTTAGCCCCACACACAATCTGCTGAATGCTTGCACCCACATCGACTTGGCAGACATTGAGTTTATCGGCATTGGGGTGTTTTTCGCAAGAAACGACATGACCAACAACGACATTTTCAGGAATTCGGATTTTGGTAAGCCCATCGACTTCAAGACCAATGGCATTCAGTGCTATGGAAATTTTGTCGGTATCAATTGCACTTATATCGATCCATTCGTTTAACCATTGTTTTGTTACTATCATCTAAATTGCTCCAATAATCTCAAATCACCCTCAAATAAAGACCGCAAATCTGGAATTTGATGCAAGAGCATCGCAAAGCGCTCAACACCAAGTCCAAATGCATAGCCACTCACATCTTTATATCCAACGGCTTTAAAGACATTCGGGTCAACCACGCCACATCCTAGTACTTCAAGCCATCCCGTGTGTGAACAGACACGACACCCTTCACCTTTACAGAAGATACAGCTAATATCCGCTTCTGCACTCGGTTCCGTAAACGGGAAGAAACTTGGGCGAAAACGTACTTTGACATCGCCAAACATATACTTTAAAAAGTCTTCAAGAATAAATTTTAAATTAGCAAAAGAGACTTTTCCTGTTTTATCAACCACAAGACCTTCGACTTGGTGAAACATCGGTGTATGTGTGATATCAAAATCACGTCTAAACACAGCCCCTGGGCAGATCATACGAATCGGAGCGCTTTGTTTAAGCATCGTTCGGATTTGAACCGGTGACGTATGCGTGCGAAGCAACATCGAATCTTTAAAATAAAACGTATCTTGCATATCTCGTGCGGGATGATACTTTGGAAGATTCAAGGCTTCAAAGTTATGAAAATCGTCTTCGACCAAAGGGCCTTCTTCGATGGAAAAGTTCATACTCACAAAATATTCAATAATTTTATCCATCGTGTCCATCACTGGATGAAGTGCACCAGCAGCACTTTCTTGATTAAAAAGGGTGACATCCACACTGCTTTTACGCATTTGTGCTTCAATCATCACGGCATCAAGTGCGCTCTTTTTTTGATTGAGTAGGTCTAAAAAGTTCTCTTTGTTAATATTTAGATTTTGAGCAAACTCTTTTTTAGCATCGCCATCAAGCTTTTTGAGCTCTTCAAACTGCGCTGCAAAATGCCCTTTCTTACCAAAAAGAGAGACTCTTAGTTTTTCTAATTCTACAAGCGATGTACATGAAGCGATCGCATTTTCTATATCTTTCAAAGGGTTACCTTTCATTCATGAGCATCATTACGCTCTTAAGTCTATTAGGATGTCCATTTTAGTCAAACTTTAATTATAAAAGGTTAAAATCCATCATCTATTCTAAATTCTAAGTAGCATTAAGCGTGCCTAACATCAAATTTTTAGATCAAATCCATAGACATTAGGAGAAAACAATGAGTATTTTTAGTCAAATCGTTAGTGGGGAAATTCCATGCAACAAAGTGCTTGAAAATGAGGAGTTCTTAGCGTTTCATGATATCAATCCCAAAGCGCCTGTTCATATTTTAATTATTCCTAAAAAAGAGTATCTCTGTTTTCAAGAGGTCGATCCTAAAATTATGGTAGGACTGACAGAATTTATTCAAGAAGTGGCAAAACTTTTAGGATTGGATAAGAGCGGATACCGTTTGATTACCAATAATGGCAGCGATGGAGGACAAGAGGTCATGCATCTGCATTTTCATCTTTTAGGAGGGGCAAAACTTTCGTGGAGTCACCTCAGCGACAGTGACACCCACAATTTTCTATAAACACATCGAAGAGGTTAGCCCCTCTTCCTCATTTGTTTAATGGCGTGATTTGATCCATGTTTCAAAAATTTCAATCTGATTACATGTAGAACTCACGGCTGTTCCACCTTGTGAAGTTCGTGCGTTCATGGAGTGAACAAGGCTTAAGTATTCGCTCACATCTTCACCAATGCGTGCATCAACTTTTTGAAGCTCAGGCACACTCATAACACTGAGATCAATACCCAATCCTTCCGCATGTGCCACGGCTCGTCCTGTAATAAAATGCGCTTCTCTGAAAGGTATGTTGCACTTTTGTACTAAATAATCTGCTAAATCGGTCGCACTTAAATGCCCTACTTCACAGGCTTGTTTCATTCGTCCCACATTAATGGTCATCGTACGTACGGCTTCTTTGAGAATATTGAGTGACATGTAAACGGTTTCCACGCTGTCAAACACACCCTCTTTATCCTCTTGCATATCTTTATTATAGGCTAAAGGAAGCCCTTTAAGAACGGTTAATAATCCAATGAGATTGCCGTTCACACGTCCAGTTTTACCACGTAAAAGTTCAGGAACATCGGGGTTTTTCTTTTGGGGCATAATGGAGCTTCCCGTAGAGTATTGATCACTGAGCGTGATAAATTTAAACTCATAACTTGACCACAAAATGAGCTCTTCTGCGAAACGTGAAACGTGCATCATAATCGTTGAAATATTAAACAGAATCTCTAAGGCAAAGTCACGATCACTGACCGTATCAAGGCAGTTGACACTCACACTATCAAATCCTAAAAGCTTCGCCACATACTCTCTATCGATATTATGAGGTGTTCCGGCAAGGGCTGCACACCCAAGAGGTAAAACATTATTACGCGCATAGGAGCTTTCAAGACGCTCAATATCGCGTTTAAACATCGAAACATAGGCTAAAAGATGAAAGGCAAGGTTAATCGGTTGGGCGTGTTGAAGATGCGTCATACCCGGAAGTAACGTGTTAGTATGCTCTTTGGCAATGCTCATTAAAACATCAATCACCTCTTCTAACACATGCACAATTACTAAATTTTGTTTTTGCACATACAATCTAAAATCAACAGCAACCTGATCGTTGCGACTGCGCGCTGTATGAAGGCGTTTTCCCGCTTCTCCAATAAGATCAATGAGGCGTGTTTCGACCGACATATGAATATCTTCATGGGCAATATCAAAGACAAATTTTCCCTCTTCGATCTCTTGTTTAATTTGCAATAAACCTTTTGCGATTTGATCCGCTTCGTCCTGCGTTAAAATGCCTTGTTTCGCAAGCATTGTTGCATGCGCAATGGAACCTTTAATATCTTCGGCATAAAGTTTTTTATCGAATGGTAATGAAGCGTTAAATTCATCGAGCAGAGCAGCTCCACTTGCGGCAAATCTGCCTGACCATAGTTTTGACATTCACATATCTCCTTGGGTAATATACTTCTTGCACGAATGCAAAAAAATTCTGCCTCGAAAGAGGCTAGCTTTAGTGCCATAGTGGCTAACGCAGTCTTCCAAGCTTTGCTTAAAAGGCGTGATACACTTACATGTAAAGGAGTTGAAAACCCCTTTACATGTAACGTTAAAATTAGAGTTTTGGACCAGCGCTTGAAAAATCAGAATCGGCGGTGATATATTTTTTAAAGTTCTCGATAAACATCTCTGCAAGCTCATTTCTGGTTGCATCGTAAAGGCTTTTATTTTCCCAAGTGCTTTTAGGGCTCAGAACTTCGGTTGGAACACCTGCGAGCGCTTTAGGTGCTTGAATGTTAAAGACAGGAATCGTTTCAAATTCACACTCATTGATGCTGCCATCAAGAATTGCGTTGATACACGCACGAGTTGATTTAATGCTCATACGCTTACCCACACCATAAGTACCGCCGCTCCAGCCGGTATTGACCAAATAAACATCGACATTGTGTTTGGCAATTTTCTCGCCTAAAAGTTTAGCGTACGCGGTTGGATGCAGTGGTAAAAATGCTTCCCCAAAACAAGCACTAAAGGTGGCAACTGGCTCTGTAACACCTCTTTCTGTTCCTGCAACTTTGGCCGTATATCCACTGAGGAAATAGTACATCGCTTGCTCTTTGGTGAGTTTTGCCACAGGAGGTAAGACACCAAAAGCATCGGCACTTAAAAAGATAATTTTTTTAGGATGTCCTGCTTGAAGGCTTTCTTCATGATTGTCAATGTGATAAATGGGGTAAGAAACGCGGGTATTTTCTGTTTTGGAAGCATCGGCATAATCAACCACACCTTCTTTATCGATGACCACATTCTCTAAAAGTGCATCGCGTCGAATCGCACCATAAATTTCAGGTTCACTGCTCGGATCAAGGTTGATGCATTTTGCATAACAGCCACCTTCGAAGTTAAAGATACCATCATCATCCCAACCATGTTCATCATCCCCAATGAGCTTACGCTTTGGATCGGTTGAAAGGGTCGTTTTACCGGTTCCTGAGAGGCCGAAAAACAGTGCAGTATCGCCTTTTTCTCCCACGTTTGCCGAACAGTGCATAGAGAGTTTACCTTCCAATGGTAACCAGTAGTTCATCATGGAGAAGATACCTTTTTTGATCTCGCCACCGTACCACGTACCACCGATAATAGCGATATTCTCTTCGACATTAAAGACCACAAAAACATCGGAATGAAGATTATGTTTTTTGTAGTCATCGTTAACGATCTTGCATGCATTGTACAGTACAAAATCGGGTTTAAACTGAGGTAGTTCCTCTTCACTTGGGCGGATAAACATATTTTTAACAAAATGCGCTTGCCAGGCAATTTCAGTCACCACACGAATGCTTTTACGGCTTGCTAAACTACCACCACTGTACGCATCTTGAACATAAATATCTTTACCTGAGAGCTCTTTTTTCACTTTAGCAAAAAGCTCTTCAAAGATCTCTTTGCTCACTTTGTGATTCATTTTACCCCATGAAATATATTTATTAGAAGGCGCTTGATCTACAAAATATTTATCTTTTGGGCTACGGCCTGTAAAAATTCCAGTATCAACACTAAACGTACCATTGCTGGTAAGACGACCTTCATTATTAGCTATTTCATGCTTTAATAATTCATCGTAACTTATGTTGTAGTGAATTTTCCCAATATTGGTTAAGCCTAATTTTTCTATTTCATTAATCTTCGACATAGTGTTTATATCCTCAAAAACATTTTTATTTAAAAATTGACAGCAGAACACCCGCTGCAACAGCTGAACCAATAACACCCGCCACATTTGGACCCATCGCATGCATTAAGAGCATATTGCTTGGATCCTCCTTCATACCTTCTTTATTTGAAACCCTCGCTGCCATTGGAACGGCACTGACACCTGCTGAGCCGATCAGTGGGTTAACCTTATGTTTGCTAAATTTGTTCATAATTTTTGCCATGAGAATACCACCCGCGGTTCCCATGGAAAAGGCTATTAAGCCCAAGACCAAGATACCTAATGTTTCAGGTACCAAAAATTTTTCAGCGGCTAGTTTTGAACCAACTGAAAGCCCTAAGAAAATGGTGACAATGTTTATTAATGCATTTTCCATCGTATCGGACAATCGTTTAACAACACCTGATTCACGCGCTAAGTTTCCAAAAGCAAGTGCGCCAATTAAGGGCGTTGCATCAGGTAACATTAAAATACAAAGAATCATCATGGTCAATGGAAAAACAATTTTCTCAATTTTAGAGACTTCGCGTAACTGTTCCATCTTAATCAATCGCTCTGCTTTCGTCGTCAGTGCTCGCATAATAGGCGGTTGAATAATAGGGACCAATGCCATATACGAATACGCTGCCACGGCAATTGCTCCTAGTAAATCAGGCGCCAGTCTTGTTGCCACAAAAATAGAGGTTGGACCATCAGCTCCACCAATAATCCCAATGGCACACGCATCTTTCAGTGAAAAATTGATAAAACCTGTATATTCAGTCAGAACGGCTGCGCCCACTATTGTACCAAAGATTCCTAGTTGTGCAGCGCCTCCTAAAAGGGCTGTTTTTGGATTGGCTAAGAGCGGACCAAAGTCCGTCATCGCCCCAACACCCATAAAAATCATTAAAGGGAAAAGCCCTGAGCTAATCCCCATTGTAAATAAAATACCCAAAAAACCCTCTGGTCCGGCAATATCTGCCACGGGAATATTGGCTAAAAATCCACCAAATGCGATAGGAATGAGCAATAAAGGCTCAAACCCTTTGACAATCGCAAGATAAAAAAGCACAAAGCAGATGGCGATCATGACAACTCTACCCGCACCTTGATTAAAGGTGGAAACAGTGATACCGTGCGACATCAATCCCTCTTGTGGGTTGATCATTGCATTGATACCGGTAGATTCATATAATGAAACAAAAAGCTCTGTGACACTTTTAGATTTATAGTCTTGATTTAAATTCTCTTTTGTTCCATCTTTGGCACACAATGATGATGGGATCATCATAAGTCCTAAAAGCAACATTACCCCCGCAACAATTTTTTTCATGCAAAGCCTTAAAGGGTTACAAGAAGCTGATTATTGACGATGGTATCTCCTACATTAACTCTGACACTACTTACGACACCATCTACAGGTGCAGCGACTTCAATTTCCATTTTCATGGCCTCAATGACAATAACCGCTTGTCCTTTAGCCACTTTATCACCCACGTTAACAAGCACTTTAAAAATAGAACCAGGAATCCCTGCTCTAATCTCTCCCTCGCTATTGGGGATAAGCGCTGCATTGCTATTGTCTTCGACACAGCCCTCTTCAATTTCAATAAAATACTCTTGTCCATTAATAACAAAAGCATCTTGTTTATCCGAAGATTTTACATTGTATTTTTGACCATTAACGATCACGGTATAATCAGACGAAGCACTGCAAAGTACGTTCTCTTTGTCAGCTTTACCAATTTTACGTACGTTTTCTTTGGATTCACCTTTTAAGAAAGCAATACCTTTGTCTTTACACGAAGCAACGATAAAGAGATTTTCTTCCGTTGTTTTAAGTCCCTCTTTTTCCAAAAGTTCTTTTACATGTAAAAGGGATTTGCTATCATCTGCATCGGCAAGATCCAGTGCATTTTTCTGTGTTGGTTCAAGTTTAAGCTGTTCACTCGCAAGTGCTACAATTTTAGCATCGGGAGCAACAGGAGTTTTTCCAAAATAGCCTAATACCATTTTGCCATATCCCTCAGCAATTTTAGACCATGGTCCAAACATCACGTTGTTAAACGCTTGTTGGAAATAAAACTGAGATACGGGTGTAACACTCGTACCATAACCACCTTTTTCAACGACTTCACGCATCGCTTTAATGATTTCTGGAAATTTATGAAGAATGTTATTGTCGCGAAGCATTTGGGTATTGGCAGTCAAAGCGCCGCCTGGCATTGGAGAAAACGGAATCAAAGGAGAGACTTGTATCGCTTCTGGAGGCATAAAATAGTCTTTTAAACAATCTTGTAACACATCTTCATAAGTAAGAATTTTTTCAAGCTCAAGACCACCAAGATCGTAATCTTTGCCTTTTACCGCATGAAGCATTGTTAAAATATCGGGTTGACTGGTTCCCCCACTCACAGGCGACGCTGCAAGATCAAGACCATCCACACCCGCTTCAAGGGCTGCTAAATAACACGCAACACTCACACCGGCTGTTTCATGGGTATGAAGTCTGACATGCATACTCTCAGGTAAAAGTTTTTTAGCCATTTTAATGGTTTCATACACTTTTTGAGGACTGGATGTTCCACTCGCATCTTTAAAACAGACACTGTGGTATGGAATTCCAGAATTTAAAATCGTTCTGAGCGTTTTTTCATAAAAAGCAACATCATGTGCACCCACACATCCTGGAGGTAAATCCATCATCGTAACCACAATCTCGTGTTTTAGACCATGATGCACAATGCGTTCACCACTGTATTTGAGGTTTTCTATATCATTGAGTGCATCAAAGTTACGAATGGTTGTTGTACCGTGTTTTTTAAACATTTTTGCATGAAGGTCAATGAGTTCGCGGTTGCCCGTATCAAGCGTTACGGTATTCACACCACGCGCTAAGGTTTGAAGGTTTGCATCAGGGCCTGCGATAGAGCGAAATCTATCCATCATTTCAAAAGCATCTTCATTAAGATAGAAGTAAAGACTTTGAAAACGAGCCCCTCCACCAAATTCAAAATGGCTAATACCTGCATCTCTCGCTGCGGCTACCGCAGGAAGAAAGTCGTCCATAAGTACACGTCCACCAAAAACCGACTGAAACCCATCTCTAAACGTTGTATCCATCACATCGATGTATTTTTTCGCCATCTTCGTTTTGCCCTTTTATTGTTGTTATTTTTTGTTATAAGACCGAATAGAAGCAGCAATTGCTGCGACAACTGCGAAGTTATCTTTTTGTAATAATTCTGAAGTAGAGTTATCATTGTAATTCCCCTCTTTTGAAGGAAAATACTTCATAATGATTTTAGCTTGTACATTAAGAACCAACACCAACAAGACCAAAAACATAAATACCGTGGACATCCCTAAAACCATGAATTTAAGGCTTTCCCCAATCAGATTCACTTCCATAGACGCAACCCTTTTTGTTTAAATTTAACTAAAAACAATAGTCAAAATTTTAGTATTTTATCATTTTATTTATTAAATCAAACCCATGAAAAAGAGCTTATAACGCAGAGTAAGAGAGGAAAATCGATCTGTGTTTTTGATCGATTTATCCTCTTTACATGTAAAGCAGAATGTTAAGAAATAGCACGCTCGACGAGATAAAAGAGAGAACGATACTCTAATCCACTCTCTTCACTCAAACCAATTTCACAAGGCTTTCCTGTTGAAAATGCTAATTTTGTATCACTAGGAATCGATGCTTTTAAATGACGTAGAGCTGATTTGTTGAGCTCAGGATAGTTAAATCCTCGATCCCCCGCAAATCCACAGCAGGTGACATCGGCAGGCACGGTTACTTTTGAACTACACAAACGTGCAATTTTTTCAAATTTATCGGCTAATCCCATCTTTCGTGTACTGCAAATCGTATGAATAACAATTGGCTCAGCAATTTGCTTAATGGTTAGCTTGTCTAAAAGACAATCATGAATAAATTCAATGGGGTCATAAACTTTTAATCCTGAATCAAAATACTCCATCATTGTTTTGGTACATGAACTCATGTCGCATAAGATCGGATACTTACCATTTTCACTTGCTTTGTTGAGTGCCGCTTCAAGCTCTAACGATTTTTGTTTTCCCTCTTGTTTATACCCTTTACTCGAAAAAGGCATACCACAACATAGAGGCTTTAGATGCTCTGGGAAGATGACTTCATACCCGGCTTTTTCTAAAATGCCAATGATGAGTTCATCGAGTTCTTTTTCTTCACCTTTTGGTTTTGGATTTCCCATCGTACGATTAAGACACGATGAAAAATAAACTACTTTTTGCTCCAATCCAAACACTTTTCGGCTATCTTTAAACGTATGACCGCCAGGTAGGCTTGTGGTCCACAGTGGTAATTTATGGCCACTGAGTGCAGTAACACCCGAGCTCATTGCCTTCATCACACCATCAGGTATAACAGCGTTGACACCTTTGACGGCACTCAGAACAAAACTACCCACACCTAAAATCGTTCCATAATTATTGGCAATCATACTTGCGATTTTGTGTTGGGTTGGTGTAATTTGATGTGCGCGAATTTTCTTAGTCAAAGCACCCGTATCGATACCCACAGGACAGACCAGTGAACACAAGGAACAGGTTGCGCATGTTTCGACGCCATCATATTGATACAAATTCTGCATCTCTTCAAACGCTTCCATTTCATTTCGTTCTTTCAGTGTTGTCATACGTCGATTAGCCACAATACGTTGTCTTGGTGTTAATGTCAGCGCATTGGATGGACATGTTGGCTCACAAAATCCACACTCAATACATTTATCGATATAATCATCGGTTTTAGGCATTTCTTTGAAATTTTTCAAGTGTGCTTTAGGGTCTGCATTGATGATAACACCCGGGTTCAAAAGCCCTTTAGGATCAAAAATTGTTTTGATCTCTTTCATAAGCACATACGCATCGTTACCCCATTCGAGTTCAACAAATGGAGCCATATTTCGACCCGTTCCATGCTCTGCTTTGAGACTTCCATGATATTTTGTTGCGACTTGTTCTGCAACTTCTTGCATGAAATTCTCATAACGCTTAATTTCCTTAGGATCCTCAAATGCTTGGGTAAAGACAAAATGTAAGTTACCATCCAGCGCATGCCCAAAAATAATCGCTTCGTTATAGCCATATTTTTTAAATAGCTCTTGAAGTTCCAATGTGGCATCGGCCAAAGATTCG
>Ga0302272_1001146_pt1 | contig 12075 bp, 9 predicted proteins | sample III_Bog_N1_2_FD_198772 | JGI IMG/M metagenome (GOLD analysis project Ga0302272, IMG submission 198772) | Peat permafrost microbial communities from Stordalen Mire near Abisko, Sweden - III_Bog_N1_2 | ecosystem: Environmental > Terrestrial > Soil > Wetlands > Peat | place: Sweden: Abisko...
CCACGGGTTGTCGAATGCCATCCTGTTGCCCGAAGTACTTCGGTTTAATCTATCAGCTTCCCCCGACCGCCATGCAGCAGTAGCACTGGCCCTGGGAGTAGAACCACAAGAAAGCAACAAGGCTACAGCCTTAGCCGGAATTGAAAGGTTACAGGAGATATCCCGTGCCTGTGAGATTCCGCAACGCTTGTCGGAAATTGGAATAACGGAAGAGGTGTTGCCTGAGCTGGCGGATATCGCGATGAAGGTGACACGCTTACTGAAAAATAATCCGAGGGTGGTAACGAAAGAGGATGCTATCAATATTTACAGGAATCTGTTGTAAGCAGGTGGAACAGTAACGTGTTGTATTTATAAATTCAGACCTCTCCCCCTGCCCTCTCCCAACCTCTATCCCCCTTCGGGGACTTTCTCCTAAAGGAGAAAGAAATAGGAAAACAGTATTTGAGAGGGCGATAGAGTTGTGGGTTGATGAATTGATATTTAAAATTACAGGACACTATTAATTTCCTATTACTTAATCAACCTATTCAACCTATTCATCTTAATCAACCAGTTAACTAATTAACCAATCAACCTAATTAACCAGTTAACGAATTAACTAATCAACTACTCCAACATGAAACCAATTATAGGAATCTCCATGGGTGATCCGGCAGGTATCGGACCAGAGATCTGTATCAAGGCCTTATCCATTCCGGATGTTTACAACCGTTGCCAGCCACTGGTGGTGGGTGATGCATCTGTTATGATACTAACTGCGAAAAGTATGCGATCTGCCATGAAGATCCATGCCATTCAATCGGTGAAAGAAGCTGCTTTTCAACACGGGACAATCGATGTGTTGGATCTAAAAAACGTGGTCCTGTCAGAACTTACCTTAGGGGAGGTCTCGGCAATGTCGGGCAATGCAGCCTTTGAAGCGGTGAAGAAAGTGATTGACCTGGCGTTGGCCGAAGAAGTGGATGCCACCGTTACAGCTCCTATCAACAAAGAATCCATCCATAAAGCAGGACACAAATTCTCCGGTCATACGGAGATATATGCCCATTTTACCCATACTGCCAAGTTTGCCATGTTGCTGGCGGATGAGAACCTGCGGGTCATCCATGCAACCACACATGTATCGCTTCGGAAAGCCTGTGATTTATGCACCAAGGAACGTGTTCTGGAAGTCATTTCGTTGCTGAATGATGCCTGTATCCAGTTTGGAATCGCCAAACCTCATATTGCAGTTGCCGGGTTGAATCCCCATGCCGGGGAAAACGGGTTGTTCGGGGACGAAGAAATTGATGAAATCATACCTGCCATTCTCGAAGCAAGAACCCTTGGATTCGACGTAGAAGGTCCTGTCCCACCCGATACGATGTTTGTAAAAGCAGTACAGGGGAAATATGATGGGTGTGTGGCCATGTACCACGACCAGGGCCATATCCCGTTCAAGCTCGAAGGATTTCAGTGGGACAACGAAAAACAAACCATGAAAAGCGTAAAGGGGGTGAATATCACCCTGGGATTACCCATTATCCGGACTTCGGTGGATCACGGGACAGCCTTTGAGATAGCCGGAAAAGGAATTGCATCTGCCGATGCCATGCTGGTGGCTATTGATTATGCCATCGTCATGGCAAAACACCGTAAAAAATGATCACCGTCCTTGCTGATGACATTACCGGGGCAGCCGAAATAGCAGGTGTTTGCCTGCGTTACGGGTTAAAAGTAACCTTTGGGATCGATACGGTTCCGAATGTTGAAACTGATGTCTGTGTTATAGCAACCGACAGCCGTTCTAGAAGTGAACTGGATGCATACCGGACGCACTACCAACTGGCAAAGACTATTTTTAAAGATCCTGATTCCATTGTCTTTAAAAAGTGTGACTCCGTATTGCGGGGGTATGTCTTAACCGAATTATCAGCCCTGCTGGATGTCCGAAAATTTAAGAAAATAGTCCTTCAACCGGCAAATCCGGCATCGGGGCGTTGTATCCGTGATGGAATCTATTATGTAGGTACTGAAAAAATAGAACATACTGATTTCGCCAGAGACCCTGACTTTCCAGCTTCCTTTTCCGAAGTTAAAAAGCTTTTATTAAGCCGTTCGGCAAAATACAATCAGATTACGGAATTCCACACAGCTATCCTATCCGGATTATCTGAGAATGGTCTCTATGTGTCTGACTGTACGACGGTTGATGATCTGATCAAGGGGAGTAAACTGTCGGGCACAGAAACTTTACAGTGTGGCAGCGCGGCATTTTTCGAACAAATACTGCTGAACATTTACAGTCCTATTAAAACAAGCGTTCAACCCGAGACAATCAGTACGGGTAATTTTCTACTGGTCTCAGGAAGTACCCATTCCGCAAGCCGTACCGCATCCGACCAATTTAATGGAAACAGATGTCCGGCAGCTTCCTTCCCGGCGGCGTTGCTTCAGGTAAAAACAGAACAGGGCAGCCTTGAGGCATTTGCAGCAGAGTTGTACCGGGTCTGGTCACAAGACAAGAATTTAATCCTGACTATTTCAGAAAAGAAGGTTGATTTTCCCGGCAGTTCGACGATTCTAAAACAGCGTATGGGACAGCTTGTCAAACTGCTGGTTGAGAAATGTGAAATTAAAGAATTATTTATTGAAGGCGGGGCAACTACCTATTCCATTTTAAACTGTTTAAACTGGAAGACCCTGATCCCTGTTGAAGAACTGTCACCGGGAGTAGTTCGCATGGAAATCCTGAATACCCCTTCCATGCACCTGACCCTGAAACCGGGCAGTTACAGCTGGCCTGAAGCAATAACGGCACTTTTAGCCTGATTTACCATTTATCCTACTTGTATGGTTTTTAATCCCTACATTATTCTACATTAAAAAGCCCGTGTTGTAAACATTTTAGTTCCGAATACGTTTGAATTTCTTAGATGAAATACAAACGTATTTTTTTGTGTGCCCGGTTGATTTATCCCGAATCCCTAAAAGTAATAAAAATAAATTTAATGTTAAATGTATAGTACGTGAACAATTATATTAAAATAATAGTTATACTTTTGTAATTATTATGATTATGAATAATTAGAGTTTACAATTATGCCAAAAAACATTATTATTTCCATTGACACAGCTATTGAGAATTTAATTTCAATTCATCCATTGCTTTCTAAAAGTTTTACCCGGTCCATTCGTTCAAAAACGAATTTAAACCCGGGATCCTTATACGTACTGGGAGTACTGACCCGCCACGGAATGTTATCCATGTCGGAGATTGGGTGCAAATTAGCCATGCCAAAACCTCATATAACCGGGTTGGTGGACAAGCTTATCGCAGAGGAACTGGTGGAACGGACGTACGATCCAAAGGACAGACGGATTGTAAATGTCCACATCACCGAAAAGGGAGCAGCTGATTTTAATGCTATAAAACTGGAGATCAGCCAGGAGTTGCGTCAAAAGCTGGAAAAATTAGATGCCCACACCTTACAGGTTCTATCAGAAGCCTCTCAACACGTAAAAGACATTTTAACAACCATTGTTCAACAGCAAACGCATGAATCGGGCTCGACCTGCTGTAAAGCGGAAGAAATACTTTAAAACAAATAAGAAATAAAAAATAAAATCAAAAAAAGGGTATATGAAAAAGGAGAAAAAAGATTGGAAAATTTACATTCCACTGACGGTAGTAATATTAATCGTAATTACCGGGGCAGTATACTGGTATAAGGATTATACGAGTTATATCCGGACCGATGATGCAGTGGTAGCTTCGGATAATGTTTCGGTCAGTCCCAAAATAATGGGTCGGATCAGCAAAATCTATGCGGAAGAAGGTGATTCGGTAAAGCAAGGACAATTGCTGGCAGAACTGGACAGCGTTGACCTATTGGCACAAAAGCAACAGGTTATTGACCTGAAATCACAGACCGAAGCCAACAAGGCACAATCGCAGGCCAAACTCCAATACGATGAAAAGAATATTAAGATTTTGCAAATAGGGCTTGAAAAATCGAAAGAAGATTTTGAGCGGGCAAAAACACAATACAAAGGAGGCGTTATCACGAAAGAACAATACGACCATCTGCTGAAAGCCCAGGAGACTGCACAGGCGCAACTGGAAGCTGCTCAGGCGCAGATCCTGGTTTCAAAAACCACGATTAAAAGCGCAGAAGCATCAGTAACGGCAGCACAGGCTCAGATAGGGGTTATCACCACACAATTGAGCAACACCCGGCTGTATGCTCCTGTTTCCGGTATGGTTGCTAAACGTTGGTTGCTCCCGGGAGACATTGCTCAACCCAGCCAGTCAATTTACACCATCAATAATAACAACAAGTTCTGGATCCTGGTTTTTCTGGAAGAAACCAAAATGGAGAACCTGCATAATGGACAAAAAGCCCTTATCGCCCTGGACACCTATCCGGATGTGGTTTTCACAGGAAAAATTTTCACCATGGGCTCGACTACTGCTTCCCAGTTTTCATTGATCCCACCAAACAATGCTTCCGGGAACTTTACAAAGGTAACCCAACGTGTTGCTATCAAAATATCCATTGATGGGACTAAAAACGGTCAGAAGCTGTCGGCTTATACTTTATTGACCGGAATGTCGGCTGTGGTAAAAATTATCAAATAAGAATGAGGAAAATATCAAATACACACAGGCTTCGCAGGAAACTACGCAGCCGGGATTCGTTATTTCATCCCAAGAGTCCGTTGTATAAATGGTTTGTCTTAGCCAATGTGATGGTGGGAACTTTCATGGTAGTGCTCGACAGCACTATTGTGAATGTGAGTCTTCCCAAGATCATGTCATCCTTTGGAGTGGGGCTTTCGACCATTCAATGGGTTATTACCGCTTACCTGCTCTCCATGGCGGCCATGTTGCCCACATCGGGTTGGTTTGCCGACAAATTCGGATATAAGAAGGTTTACTTCTGGGGATTATTCCTGTTTACATTAGGATCCTTGTTATGTGGTTTATCGTATGATGAAAATACACTGATCATTTCGCGTATCATCCAGGGCCTTGGGGCAGGAGTCGTTCAGCCGTTGGGTATGGCCATTATCACCCGGGAATTCCCGGCGCGCCAACGTGGATTGGCATTGGGATTCTGGGCAATCGCAGCAGCAGCTTCCGTGTCATTCGGGCCGCTTATCGGTGGGTATCTGGTGGACAATTTCAGCTGGCAGCTTATATTCGATGTGAATGTCCCCATCGGTATCTTAGCCCTGGTATTTACCATTGTTATCCAACGAGAATTTATCAGTCCAAATACGCGGAAATTCGATTATATCGGTTTTATATCGGTTATCATCTTCTTGCCGGTATTACTTTATGCCTTGTCGGAAGGAAATGCCCAGACCAATTCGGCAGGTTGGACGGCACCCTATATATTAGGCTGTTTCGCTGTTTCGGGCATTGCCCTGGCAGTATTCCTTACCCGCGAATTAACCACAGAGAATCCCCTGATTGATCTTCGATTATTGGGAGACCGGAACTTTGGAATGAGCAACATGCTCATGTTCCTGTTTGGTATCGGCATGTTTGGAAGCACTTTCCTGCTTCCGCTATACCTCCAGAACTCATTGGGATATACCGCCCTGCAATCGGGAGCAGTATTCCTGCCGGTAGGGATCATTCAAGGATTCATATCTCCAATATCAGGCTGGTTTTCGGATAAAGTAAATCCGAAAGTGCCTATTTTAACTGGGATGGGATTATTGGTATTAAGTTTTTATATTAATTCCAACCTGTCATTTCTAACGGAACACTCGTATATCATGACCTCGCTTTATTTACGGGGATTAGGGATGGGATTAGTCTTCACCCCTTTAAGTACACTCTCGCTGCTGACGATTCCGCGTGAAAAGATGGCACAGGCTTCCGGAATATCGAACACCGTACGCCAGGTTGGAGGGAGCATGGGAGTTGCCTTGTTATCGACCATTCTGACAGCCCGGGTAAATTTCCATTCCCAAATGTTTGGTGGTTCCATTCAGTCAGGTTCCCAGGAGTTTCAGGGTGTTGCCCGGCATATGGCCTATTATATCCAGCAACATGGAGGAGGATCATTTGCCACAGCCCTAAGGCAGGCACAAAGTCTCGTCATGTCGAATGTAGGTTCTCAGGCATTTATAGAGGGGATTAATGATGACTTTTTGATTGCGGCGATAATCTCGTTGATCGGCTTTCTTCCGATCTTAATGCTGAAATCGAAAAAGAATAAGATGAAATCCATGGATGCAGAACAACATGCCCACGTCATGGAATAGATCACAACACAGAAGGACATAAAAAAATAAAACAGAATAGAATGAAATCAATTTATAAACTTATAACGATCCTGATCCTGCTGCCCGGCGCAGTGGTATCCGGACAAGAAAGGGACAAATCATCCGGGGATTCATTGAGCCTGCATGAGATTTTAGGTGAAGTGATTCAGAATTATCCTTCCATCAAGAAGGCACAAACGGACCTCGTATCCTCTGATGCTAAAATAGGGATGTCCAAGACAGCCTATCTGCCGGATGTCAATTTAACAGGGTCGTTTACTTTCTTAGGCCCTACGTCATCCCTGTCATTGAATGGCAATTCATTCCAATTATATCCACCCGATGTTTATTCGGCAGCAGTGAATATCAACGAGTCGATTTATGATTTTGGAAAGACAGACAAGAATGTCACTTTCGAAAAACAGAACAGGGAATTGGTCGGATTCTCGGTGGAGTTAATAAAGCAAAGACTCTCGGGGCTGATGATTGGAAACTACTATTCCATTGTTTTCCTGCAGGAAGCCATCAAGATAAAAAATGAAGAGATAGCTACCCTGAATGAACATCTGGTATTTGTACAGAAGAAAGTAGCAACGGGATCAGCCACCAACTACGAAGTACTCACTACAAAAGTACGTATTTCAGCTATTGAGAATCAAAAGACAGACTTATTAAACGCTCTTCAGATTCAACTGGGCCAACTGAATTCCTTTCTGGGTAAATCGCAGGACACAAAACTGACTGTCAAAAACGAAGTGTTGGCTCCACAGATCCTTGCTTCGAACGACTCGTTGTTTGCCGTTGCCTTTGACCATCGCAATGAGATGAAGATAGCCCGTCAGAAAAGTACCCTGGCAGATACCCGGTTGAAAATGGCCAATGTCCAGAACAACCCATCGTTGAATGCTTTTGGTACCGGTGGCATAAAGAACGGGTATTTCAATGACAAATACCAGGATGTAGGAAAACTGAATTTTGCAGTCGGAGTTAGCATAAAGGTTCCACTGTTCGATGCGAACCGTTCGAAGTACACTAAAATACAGGCCAATTCGGATATTCAGGGGAATGTGCAGGAAACAGAGCTGGCACGCCGGACAATTGTAAACGAAGTGGTGGAAAGTAAAGCCAATGCACAATCTGCATTGAAAAAAGTACACCAATCGGAGTTGCAACTCGAACAGGCACTGGAAGCCTATTCGCTGGCAGAAACGAATTTTAGGGCAGGTGCTATCACCAACCTGGATATGCTGGACAGTTCCACCTCGGTAGCCGAGAGCAGACTTGCCTTGCTTAAAACAAAAATCGATTATTCTGCAAGTATCTTGAAACTGAAACTGGCACTCGGTGAACAGATCTATTGAAATTTAATATGCAATTCAATTTCAGGAACAGGGCTAATCAATTATGATTAGCTCTTTTTTTATAATAAGATCGAAATCACTTTAAGATTTTTAGTACATTTGAAGTTGTAACGGTAAAAAAAATGGAACAATAGAATATTGTCTTTTAGAATTAACGAAACAGTACACAACTGGAATATTCCTTCATAGAGTACAGAAGGAGAACAGTCAATTGCCATAACAATGAAATAATAAATACAACCCACGTATAAAAACACTAAAGTTTATTCTAATTAATTTGTTATTTTATTTTAAATTAAGACATTAGGATTGTTCAGTTTAAGACCTCTATCCCTAACCCTTTTTCCCAAGGAGAAAGGGGATACAGCATCAGAATGAAAAGATGCATCTCATTAATCGTACTCAGCAAAGTCCTTGAATTCTCAATTCTCCTCTTTCCTTCTCCTTTGGAGAAGGTGCCCGAAGGGCGGAAGAGGTCGGAGAGGAATTTAGGGAGAGGCCTGTAAAATAGTACTATAACATATAAATCGAAATAAACTCTACCCTATGAATTCAACCAATAAAAAATACAGCCTGCATACCGTAGGTTCCTTATCTTATTTAGTCCGGGAAGCAAAAGCCGGAACAATTAACCCGCCACTGCTGTTGCTGATGCACGGCGTGGGAAGCAACGAACAGGATATGTTCTCATTTTCAGAACATTTACCCGATATCTTTCTGATTCTGTCAGCCAGGGCTCCCTATACCGTTGGACCAAACAGCTATGTCTGGTTTCATGTGGATTTCTCGACAGGAGCACCCGTGTTTGTAAAGGAAGAGGCCGAAAGAAGCAGAAACATCGTCATTCAGTTTCTTGAATCTTTAAAATCACATCATTCATTTGATGAAAAACAAATCTATCTCGGCGGGTTCAGCCAGGGCGGTATCATGTCATTCAGCGTCGGACTTACCAGGACCGATTTGATAAAAGGGATTGCTGTGATGAGCGGAAGACTGTTGAAAGAAATAAGACCATTCATAACTTTAACTGATAAACTGAGCTCCCTGAAGATTTTCATTTCCCATGGATTATCCGACAATGTGCTGAACATAGAATATGCACGTGAAAGCAGTGCTTACCTGAAAACACTCGGCCTCGCTCCTACCTACAAAGAATTTGTGGGAGGTCATGCTATACCCAATGAAATATGGCTTGACCTGATTCGTTGGTTAAAGAGCGAATGACAAAGGTATGAGTAACGAAACACTTGTATGATTTAAAATTAAAACTGTCTTTGCAACTATACCTGATATTTTAAATGTTTTGATTAATTTTGGCAATCTAAAACTGATTCATTAGTCTTTCTTTCAAACACAAAAATGAATCCTGATAGTACGCTGTTCTTTTATAAACACTTCATTATATACATTTTTAGTACATAATTCTATTAAATTCAACAATTTGTATGAAATCAAACTTTATTTTTAAAAGTCTAATTATGTTTACTTCATTATTAACCTGTTTACAGGTCAATGCACAGGACTGGCCAAACCTGGGTCGCTTTCAGAAAGAAAATGCAGCACTACCAGTGCCTTCTCAAGGTGAAAACCGTGTAGTATTTATGGGAAATTCCATCACGCAGGGCTGGATAGAGAAACGGGCTGATTTTTTCAAAATAAATCCTTATATTAATCGGGGCATCAGTGGACAGACCACCCCGCAAATGCTGATCCGCTTCCGTCAGGATGTCATCGCCCTGCAACCAAAGGTGGTGGTTATCCTTGCCGGGACCAATGATATTGCCGGGAATACCGGGCCTTCCACACTCGAAATGATAGAAGACAACCTGGCATCCATGGCAGAGCTGGCTCAGGCCCATGGAATCAGGGTGGTGCTTTCGTCGGTTCTTCCTGTTATAGATTATCCATGGAAAAAAGGATTGGAACCTGCCGAAAAGATTGTCACCCTGAATGCATGGATGCAATCATATTGTGAGGAAAAGGGCTTTATCTACCTCGATTATTTCACCTCGATGGCCAACGAACAACATGGTATGAAAACCGAATTAACCTACGATGGAGTTCATGCCAATGTGGCCGGATACAAAGTGATGGAACCCTTGGTGGAAGCAGCTATCCAAAAAGCATTAAAAAGTAAACCCCACAAATAACCGCTTGGTTTTATATTTTTTGTGAGGACTTCACTCGGGGTGAAGCCCTCACTTTTGTTTTTGTACTGATTTCGAATACAAATCCTTTCCTGTTACTTTCGAAGTCGTCCTTAAATCCTGAACAGGTTGATCCCACAATCAGGAAGAATTACGTTGAGAATCCAATTACTGCATATTACAAAACCCAGAACACGGGACACAGAAAGCGAAACTGTATGGACGGAGGGAGTATTCATGCAGTTTGGATTCGATCTACTACTGGTGGACAGATGGTTTTTTTGTCTTAAAAAAACCCAAACGAATCATAGAATAATGAGACATGGAATTTTTCCTGTTAAAAACAAATCCAACACACTATCAGTAAGCAACACCAACCGCTGCCGGCTGCTCCGACTCCAGCCTGCCGCAATAGAAGATCATCAGACAATTGAATCTAAAACGCCCGTTTATTTCTTAGTTTTTTTTGACGAATCATCCTATTGCCAATTGATTATCTTTTTGTACCTTTGCACCCTATATTTTTTTAATCAACATAATGTCTAACCTACTATTTATTAGTAAAAAAAACAATTTTCAGAAATGGAAGAAAACCAGAACATCCCGGAAGAAGTGATTCCAACCGTGGAAAAAACAGTTGTAGAAGAAACACCGGCAGTTGAAGAAACTGTTATTGTAGAGGCTCCTGTTGTAATTGAAGCAGAAATCGTAGCACCAGTGGTTGTAGAAACACCGGAAGTTATCGAAGCTGTTATCGCAGAAGAAATACCAGCAGTGGAAGCTGTTGTTGAAGAAACACCGGCAGAAGAAGAAATCGTTATCGAAGAAGCTCCAGCCGTTAAAGTAAGAGTACCTGTTGTACCTCCGGTACCATCAGGAGATTTTGACTGGGATGCCTACGAACATGGCGTTACTATGTCTGCTGAATCAAAATCTGATTTAGAAAAAATCTACGACGGAACCTTGAATGCTATCAAGGATAAAGAAGTTGTAGAAGGAACTGTAATTTTGATAAACAAACGTGAGGTAGTTGTCAATGTAGGCTACAAATCGGATGGCGTAGTGCCAATGAGCGAATTCGGCAGTTGGTGACAAAGTTGAAGTGTATATCGAAAGCCAGGAAGACAAAAAAGGTCAATTAATCCTTTCCCACAAACAAGCCCGCGCAACCCGTTCATGGGATCGTGTAAATGCAGCCCTTGAAACACAGGAAATTGTAAAGGGTTTTGTAAAATGCCGTACCAAGGGTGGTATGATCGTCGATGTATTCGGAATCGAAGCATTCCTTCCGGGATCACAAATCGATGTAAAACCTATCCGCGACTACGATGTATTCGTCAACAAAACTATGGAATTCAAGGTTATTAAAATCAACCACGAATTCAAAAATGTTGTCGTTTCTCACAAAGCACTTATTGAAGCTGAACTGGAACTTCAAAAGAAAGAAATTATCGGTAAACTTCAAAAAGGTCAGGTTCTTGAAGGTACAGTTAAAAACATCACTTCGTATGGTGTATTTATCGACCTTGGCGGCGTAGACGGTTTGATTCACATCACCGACTTATCATGGGGTCGTGTATCTCACCCAGAAGAAATCGTATCATTGGATCAAAAACTTAACGTGGTTATCCTTGATTTCGATGACGAAAAGAAACGTATTGCACTTGGCTTGAAACAACTTTCTGCACATCCTTGGGATGCATTGGACACCACCCTTAAAGTTGGTGACAAAGTAAAAGGCAAAGTAGTTGTCATGGCTGATTATGGTGCATTTGTTGAAATCGCACCGGGCGTTGAAGGTTTGATCCACGTTTCAGAAATGAGCTGGTCACAACACTTACGTTCTGCACAGGACTTCCTGAAAGTAGGTGACGAAGTAGAAACAATTATCTTAACCCTTGATCGTGAAGAACGTAAAATGTCTCTTGGCATCAAACAATTGAAATCAGATCCTTGGGAAGATATCGAATCACGGTATGCTGTTGGAAGCAAACACACTGCTAAAGTTCGTAACTTTACCAACTTTGGTGTATTTGTTGAAATCGAAGAAGGCGTAGATGGTTTGATCCACATTTCAGATCTGTCATGGACTAAGAAAGTAAAACACCCATCTGAATTTACTCAAATAGGTGCAGAAATTGATGTACAGGTTCTTGAAATCGACAAAGCTAATCGTCGCTTAAGCCTTGGACACAAACAATTGGAAGAAAATCCTTGGGATGTTTTAGAGACTATGTTTACTGTCGACAGTATCCACGAAGGAACTATTGTTGAAATGCTGGACAAAGGTTCTGTAATTTCCT
>Ga0302272_1001152_pt1 | contig 12023 bp, 10 predicted proteins | sample III_Bog_N1_2_FD_198772 | JGI IMG/M metagenome (GOLD analysis project Ga0302272, IMG submission 198772) | Peat permafrost microbial communities from Stordalen Mire near Abisko, Sweden - III_Bog_N1_2 | ecosystem: Environmental > Terrestrial > Soil > Wetlands > Peat | place: Sweden: Abisko...
GCCGCCCCTGGGAAGCCAGTGGAACCAGTGGTATGAAAGTGCTTGTAAATGGAGGCATAAATCTGTCGGAACTGGATGGCTGGTGGGCTGAAGCTTATACACCCGAAATAGGCTGGGCAATGGGTGACGGTAACGAACATGTTGATACTACCATTTGGGACGAAAAAGAAGCTGAAGAACTTTATACTTTACTTGAACAAAAAGTAGTGCCCGAATATTATAACAGGAATGAAAAAGGTATTCCCACAGCCTGGATATCACGCATAAGGGAAAGTATGGCGCAACTGACACCCCGTTTTTCGGCTGACAGGTCAGTACGTGAATATACCGAACAGCATTATTTACCGGCTGCCAAAGCATACATGGAACGTTCTGCCAATAACGGAGAAAAAGGAAAGCAGATAATTGATACAATACGAACTCTTGAGCAAAAATGGGATTCCCTGCATTTTGGTGAAGTTAAAGTAGAAACTATTGAGAATCAGCACATGTTTGAAGTTCAGGTCTATTTCAATGAGATAGACCCGGATATAGTGCAAATTGAGTTGTTTTCAAATGGAATAAATGGTACAGCTCCGGTTATACAGATAATGAACCGGGGGAAAAAACTGGATAAACAATATAATGGTTATCAATATAATGTTTCCGTAGCCGCAACCCGTTCTGCATACGACTTTACTCCACGAGCAATTCCGGTTATTCCAATGGTTTCGGTACCACTAGAGATTTCCAGCATCTTGTGGCAACATTGATTTAAATATTAGTAGTTACAAGTTAATAGTTACGAGTTACAAGTCTGTTTATCTGAGTATTAATTACCAAAAACATATCTACAGATAATATTGATTCATAATTCACTAAACATACATTAAACTAAATAATATGGATTCATTAAAACCTAAAATTGCAATTGTTGGTGCCGGTAATGTAGGTAGCACCTTTGCGTTTTCGCTTATGATTAGTGGCTTAGCCCGCGAAATAGTATTGATTGATAAAAATGAATCGCTGGCTATTGGCGAATGTATGGACTTAAATCACGGGCTGAGCTTTGCCCATCCGACCAAGATTTATGCTGCCGGATTTGAAGGCTGCGCAGATGCCGACATTGTGGTAATTACAGCCGGTGCCAATCAAAAACCGAATGAAACAAGAACAGATTTAGTAAATAAAAATGTGGCGATATTCAAGGATATTGTCCCTGCCGTGGCAAAATATGCAAAGGATTCCATTCTGTTGGTAGTTACTAATCCGGTTGATATACTGACTTATGTGACCTTGAAATTATCCGGTTTCCCATCAAACAGAGTGATAGGTTCCGGAACAGTATTAGACACTGCCAGACTGAAATACATGATTAGCAATTATTCTAAAGTTGATCCTAACAATATTCATGCATATATCATAGGTGAACATGGCGATACAGAACTTCCGGTGTGGAGCAATGCAACCATTGGCGGTATGGATATAGAAACCTATTGCTCGGAATATGCCAAACAAGGTAATGCCAAACAAGAGTTGAAAGAGATATTTCTGAAAGTAAAGAATTCGGCCTACGAGATTATCAAATTAAAAGGAGCTACAAACTATTCCATTGCACTATCGCTGGTAAAAATAACCCGGGCAATTCTGCGGGATGAAAATTCTATTTTACCTGTTTCAACCTTAGTGAGTGATTATTATGGTGTAAGCGATGTGTGTATAAGTATTCCATCCATTGTCAATATAAACGGTATAGAACAATATGTAAAAATTGATCTCTCGGATGAAGAACAGGAGTTGTTTAAGCATTCGGCAAATACATTGAAGACGTTTATAAAAGCGATTGAATTTGATTAAATGAATATGTAAAGGTTTATTTTGAATAAAGTGTGAATCATGTAATTCGTTTACAGAATTATGTAATAATGCTTGATTTGAACGGTATTACTTTTGTAAAAGTAATGTTTATATCCGAACTTAATCGGACGTTATTAGAAAAAAAACAATATGTATAAATTGAGGTTCAACTAAAAAAAAACAGAAAAAATGAAAACTATAAGAAATATGATATTGCCTTTAATGCTGATGTGCCTGATTACATCAGGTGCTACAACAAAAAAATTTCCTCCATCAGCAGTAGCTCCTGCAGCCGAAATTATAGCTAAAGTCAATATGGATAAACAAAAAAACTTTGTTATAAAGATTACAGCAAGATATTTAGCAAGTGTCGAAAGACTTTCACCACCTAAAAAAACATATGTTGTATGGATTGTAACAAAAGAGAATGGTGTGAAGAATGTCGGATTACTGAATAGTAAAAATGCAAAGAAATTGACATTCGAAACGTTATCATCATTCGAGCCATATGAAATTTTTATAACAGCTGAAGATGAGGGGACTATTTCAACACCTTCAGGTGTTGAAATCTCACGAGTTATTCTAAAAAACTTTTAGTGGAAGTATTGTAAGACCATGATTTCACTACATTGAAAACCTTGCCTTTCGGCGAGGTTTTCTTATACGATAATATATGCAACAAGTAGATTCTCAGACAAAAATAGTAGCCACTTTAGGCCCGGCTAGTTCAACAAAAGAAATTATTCATAAATTGGTGAATGAAGGTGTTGATGTATTCCGGTTGAATTTTTCGCATTCCACACAAGCAGAGCACTTAAGACTTATTCATATCATTCAGGATCTGAATCTGGAATTTGAAACCAATGTCTCCATTCTTGCCGATTTACAAGGTCCAAAACTTAGAATAGGAAGCATTGAAAATAACCTGCTCGTTCTGGAACAAGATGATATTGTGACTTTTGTTACTGAGAAATGCATGGGTACAAAAGAACATATCTACATGACATATCAGAAATTTCCACAGGATGTCAACGTGGGTGAGGCAATTCTTATTGACGATGGAAAAATTAAACTGGAAGTAACGGAAACCAATCAAAAGAATATGGTTAAGGCTAAAGTGATTTATGGTGGACCGCTGTCGTCAAACAAAGGACTTAACCTTCCCGACACCCATGTATCATTGCCATGCCTGAGCAAAGACGATATTTCTAATGCCATTTTTGCGATGGAGCATGATGTTGACTGGATTGGATTATCCTTTGTCAGAAAAGCTGCGGATGTATTGGAGCTGAAGGAACTTATTAAAAGTAAAAAAGGTCATGCCCGTGTAATTGCAAAGATAGAAAAGCCGGAAGCGTTGCAGGAAATAGATAAGATTATCGAATTTGCGGACGGAATTATGGTTGCCAGAGGCGATCTGGGTGTAGAAATTTCATTCGATCAGGTTCCGGTAATTCAAAAATCAATCGTGGAGAAATGTATCATGCAGTCAAAGCCGGTGATCATAGCCACACAGATGATGGAAAGCATGATTACCAACTTCAGACCAACGCGGGCTGAAGCCAACGATGTAGCTAATGCTGTGCTTGATGGAGCCGATGCATTGATGCTCAGTGGCGAAACTTCGGTAGGCAACTATCCGGCAGAAACTATCAACAGCATGCAGCGGATTATTAATTATACCGAAAAGCATACAAACCGGATAAATCAGGTTGAAAGGCTACATATTCCGGTTGAAAGTTCACCAACATTTCTGGCCGACTCTATATGCTACAATGCATCAAAACTCGCAGAGCAAACAGGAGCGAAAGCTATCATTCTGTTTACACATTCGGGATATACAGCCATCAAAATGTCCAGTTACAGACCCCAAACCAATATCTACACTTTTACCAGCAATAAAAAATTATTACAACAATTATCATTGGTATGGGGTATAAAACCCTATCATCTAAACACCTATAACCAGCTAAATACAGCTGTCAGTAAATCTGTTGAGATGCTGAAAGCAAAAAAACTATTGGCAGATGGAGATTGCGTGGTTTTCGTGGGTAGCACACCACTCAGCGAACACGGCAGCACGAATATGCTGAAAGTAAGTTATATTTAGAGACCATTGTTTTGTTTATATGTTGTTTAATCTATTTTATGTTCTCTACTTGTCGAGTAGTTCTCTGCATATAAAGTTAGTTTTCCTACTTTTCGAGTAAGACTCTCATTTCTGTATGGTTCTCTCGCATTTCCGCATGCCTTCCTCTCATTTCTGCATGCCTTTCTCGCATTTCCGCATGCCTCTCTCGCATTTCCGCGTGCCCCTCTCGCATTTCTGTGTGCCTCTGTCGCATTTCTGCGTGCCTTTCTCTCATTTCTGCGTGCTTTCGTACCATTTCCGCATGTCCAACAATTGTTTCCACCTGTCGAGTAGTCATTCCTCCTTGTTGAGTTTCAGTTCTACTTCATTAAGTAGTCGTTCTTCTTTTCATTTTCTGGCCTGCCCCTAACAACCAAGGCTATGGGCATTGGCGGTACCGATGCTCGGCATGTTTCATTTGCGGGAGCATTCGCTGTCAACTGTCTGAACCACGATTATATCAGATAAAAGGATGAATCGGATTTAGGAGTATCAGGTTTTGTCTGATTCATCAGCTTAATCCCAGTTCAGACAATTACCAACTAAAGTGAATGCGGGAGTAAAACTGCCGGAATGCACAGCTTATCCCTACTTATCGGGATCAGCCAGCCGGTGCACATAGCATGTGTTAGGCACAGAACTTTAATAATGACCTCTAATCATTTCGTGGAATGTTTCAATGTTATCGCATTTGTCAAGTTCTTCAAACTCACTCACCGATAAAGGATTTAAGCCAAGTTCTAATGCAGTAGATGTCGCGCCTCCAATATAAACTGATTCGTAAATAGAATCTGGTGCCGATTGGTCTTGCGATGAATCACCAGATAAATGTATATACTTTAAATGTGGATAAAATGCTTTGGATAATTTAATTATTTTCTTCGAGAAATCTAAAGGTAATTCTGTTCCTAACCAAATAGTACTGTGTTCTTTAAAGCTGTTGTTTCTATTGAACAGGTTATAAACAGTAACATGTAGATTATTCTTGGCCATGTAATTTAAGAATTTTGAAACATTGTCAAAAGGTGTAACCTGTATTTCATAATCTTCTGAAATGATTTCTTCGACTTCTACTGCTTCTATTTTATCATTTTTGGACTTGTCTTCCAAGTTAGTGATTTTGTTAGTTAGTTTGCTAATTTGTAATTTGAGTTCTTCAATATAGTTTATGATTGAATCTTCTTTTGATACTTTAACCTCTACATTAGCTTGTTTCTGAATGTCATATTTAAACATTTTGACATAGTTGTCTTCATTTTTATAATCTGACGGCGCATATAGAGCTTTGTTATTAAAATTCAGAGTACTAAAGAAAAGCACAACCAATATAGATGGGAATAAAATTAAAAAATATATAAATAGAAACTGATTAGTAATATCGATAAACGGTAATACTACTGTTCCACTTACTTCTGCAATCCCTGCAAAAATAGCAATGATAGTTAACGGATTCTTAATTGTTCCAATTTTTTCAGTCATATATTTCATTTTTTATTTTGCCCCTAACATGTATAAATTTGCAATAGAATTACACATACTCTCCGAATTCAGCATAATATGTCTAATAAAGTAGTACCTATTTCTACTTTCTAAGCCCTTGATATCAAATTCTTAGTTTTTACAGTCCAAAAATACAAAACCTATTTAACGTCACCAACAAGATTTGTGTTTATTTTTTATTTGGGGTTAAGCATCTGGTGTTGTACTGTCTGAAATGTGTGAATCATATAACTATTGTCTAAAATTTTGTAACAGCACAGAGTCAAAAATTATTGAACTTTGTCATACTTGAAGAAGTAGATTCGTTGAGCATAATTCTCTCTATTTACTAATTACCTACTAATAACTATAAACTCGTAACTGAGTTCTGTTTACTTGTTTACTCGTCAACTCGTTTACTATTTTTCTCGTAACCACTCTTATGAACGACACAAAATTTAATATAGCCGTATTGATTGATGGCGACAATGCACAAGCAAAACTAATCAAAGAGCTGATTGAAGAAGTTTCCAAGTACGGAAAGGCAACTATCAGGCGGATTTATGGCGACTGGACAATACCTCAGATGAATAGTTGGAAAGAAATAATTAATCAATACTCCATAAATCCCATCCAAAAATTCTCTTATACAACGGGGAAAAACTCAACTGACAGTTCGCTGATTATCGATGCTATGGACATTTTACACGGTCAAACGGTTGATGGTTTTTGCATCGTTTCGAGCGATAGTGATTATACCGGACTTGCAAAGCGAATCAGAGAGGAAGGACTTTTTGTGATGGGTATTGGACGAAGAACAACCCCCATCGCCTTTGTGAATTCCTGCGAAATTTTCACTTTCAGCGAAAACTTATTACCGGAGATAGAACTGACACGGGAAAAGCCGGCGGAGAAAATAGAAATAAAAAAGCCTGAAATAGCTGACTCTAAACCGAAACGTGGAACTAAAAAGGGAATAGAAAAAGTAGTGGAAAAGATAGAAGTAAAGAAAGGATTTCCAAAACTCGACATCGGCATTCTTGATAAGGCCTTTGATATTTCAACGAATGAGGAAGAAGAAGCGTATATCGCCAAAGTGGGTTCTTCGCTTAGAAAGATTGACCCGAGCTTCGACTCCCGTACCTATGGATTTAAAACGCTGACTCACCTCTTTGAAAGTCTGGACAAGTACACAGTCGTAAAAAATGAAGTAAACGGGCTGAATCATCCGCTGGTGAAATTAGCTCATTATTAATAACTCTAACGACCCCTAATCCCCTGAAGGGAACTTTTGCTGCGTGAAAATGTTGATTGCTTTCTCATATATCGCACTTCAGTAGCCCCATTAAGGGGGTTGGGGGTTGTTTTCAAATAAATTTTCTATCCTATAAAATTTTTCAAACAATGGAATTTTACAAAGAAGATATTCAGACAATTGAAAAAGAACTGAATAGTAATATAAAAGATGGCCTTGATGAACGCAAGGTGAAACAAGCCCGGATAAAGTATGGTAGCAATGTGTTGAAAGCAACCAATACTATCAGCATTTTCAAAATTATTCTTCGTCAGTTCATCAGTCCGCTTGTTCTTATTCTGATTGTTGCAGCCGCTGTGTCGTATTATCTGGGGCAGTTTCGCGACGGTTCTATCCTACTGGTTATCGTTGTGCTGAATGCTGGCATTGGCTTCTACGAAGAGTGGAAATCGGAAAACATTCTGGCATCGCTCAAAAGTTTGGTTGTCGATAAATGCAATGTAATAAGGGATGGGAAAATTACGGAGATTCCGGTCGATGAGCTGGTACCGGGTGACATTGTAAAACTAACCGAGGGTGATGGTATTCCGGCTGACATTCGTCTGATTGATTCGAATGAATATTCGGCAAATGAATTTATACTCACAGGCGAATCACTACCAACCAATAAAGATGCTTCATTTACAACCGATAAAGCCCTGCCCATTAACGAAATGAAAAATTGTGTTTACATGGGAACAACTGTTGCCCGAGGCGATGCCACCGGAATTGTTTATGGCACCGGAATACAAACAGAGATTGGTAAAATCAGCACGAGTTCTCAAAAAATTAAACCCACTAATGCACCGGTGCAAATTGAAATTGCGGATGTAGCTAAAAAACTAACGTATATTACGTTGGTTATTGCTGCTGTTATTTTTGCTTCGCGGATGATTCTGCATGATTCGCTGGCGGTGGCACTTGTTTTCTCAGTAAGTGTTGCTGCAGCCATGGTGCCCGAAGGTTTACCTGCACAAATTTCCATGGCGCTGGCTTTGGCTGTAGGCCGATTGGCTAAACGAAAAGCCATCGTAAAGAATATCGCCTCTGCGCAAACATTGGGTTCGGCTACCGTCATTGCTTCTGATAAAACAGGTACTATCACTAAAAACGAGATGACTATTACCGGTTGCTATTTTGATGGGAAAACCTTTTCGGTTGCCGGACTGGGTTACGAACCTGTTGGCGAAATAAAAGACGAGCAGGCAAAAGTTTTGAAAAAAGACGCATTGGGTGATTTGAAGATATTCTTTCTCTCCGGCTTTCTTTCTTCCAAAGGCAAAGTCAGCCCTCCCGATAAAAATCATCCTTCGTGGTATTCCATTGGCGACCCCACCGAAACATCATTCTCTACCCTGACTATGAAAGCCGGATTTAAGTTGGAAGAAATTGAAAAAGAGTATCCGTTGGTAAAAGCATTTGCCTTCGATTCTTTCCGAAAGAGAGCAACCATCATCCGGCAACATAAGAAAAAAATCATTTCTTTTGTGAAGGGTTCGATAGAGTCGGTACTGGAAGTTTCAACAAAAACGATTATCGATGGAAAAGTAAGCAACCTGACAGATGCTGCGAAAAAGGAACTTTTGGCAAAAGCAGCAACGTTTTCGGAACAAGCACTGCGCGTTATTGCTATTGCTTACAAAGACCTTGAAACGAAGAAGGACTATTCGGTGGATGATGCCGAAAAGGATTTGGTTTTTGCCGGATTCGTCACCATGCTCGACCCACCTCACAAGGAAGTGAAAGCTGCCATTGAATCGGTGTTCAAAGCTCACATGAAAGTGTTTATTATAACAGGCGACAATGAAGTAACGGCGAAAGCAATTTCGAAGAACATCGGATTGATGAATGAGGGAGATGAATATCCGGTAGTGATCAAAGGTGCCGATTTACCCAAGCTCACCGACAAAGCACTGAAAGATGTTTTTCAGAACAGAGCGCTGATATTTTCGAGAGTAACGCCCGATGATAAATTCCGCATCGTGGATTTACTGATGAAACAGGGTGAAGTGGTGGCGGTAACCGGCGATGGTGTAAACGATACATTGAGTTTAAAGCGGGCCGACATTGGAATTGCCATGGGAAAAAATGGTTCTAAAGTGGCACAGGAAGCTGCCAGTATGATTTTGTTGGATGATAATTTTTCAACCATTGTTGTAGCCATAAAAGAAGGAAGAACTATATTCCGAAATCTGGAGAAAACCATCAAAACAAATCTTTCATCCAACGTGGCAGAACTCATGTGCGTGCTGTTCGGTTTTGTCGGCATCTTTATGGGAATAGCAACTCCAATACTGGCAGTACAAATTTTACTGATCGATATTGTAGGCGAAATGATTCCACTTACCATGCTGACCTACGACCCACCGGAAAAAAGTATCATGGAAAACCCACCCCGAAGTCCAAAAGACAAAATACTTACAAATGAAGCAATGATAGGAATTGCTTTTTCAGGTATCGTCATGGGGCTTGTTGCATACGGTGCTTTTCTGTTTTCAATGTTCATTTATCCACATGGGGCTAACAATTATCAGAGAGCTATCACCATTACGTTTGTTTCCATCATTTTCGGACAATACGCGAATATCCTTTCAAGACGAACCTATGGAAATGCGTTGGGTAAATACCTGTTTTCAAACCGAAATCTATTGCTGGCATTTGCAGTCTCTGTTTTTTGTATCTTGTTAATAGTCTATATCCCGGTTTTTAATCTTTATTTTCATACCGCAACTTTAAATGCTTTTGATTGGATTTTGCCAATAACTGTCGGAGCCATTTGTTTGGCGATATTTGAATTTAAGAAAAAAATATCCAAACACTGAAAAGTATATTATTTTATGAGAATGAGTTGTTGACAAAAAAGGTATGACTTCTGAGTATTCGTTTTTTTTACTGTCATAATAAAACGGACAAGGAATAAGAGCAGTTGGAATTGATTTAATTCCAACTGCTCTTTTGTTTTATTTGTTGCTAAATGTGTGAATCATATAACTATTCTCTAAAATTTTGTAACAGTACTAAGCGTATAAATGTTGAACTTTGTTTCATGTGCTTAAACAGAGTTTTTGAGTATAAGTCATAACATATCAATACATTAAAAAATATTTTCAGTAAAAACTATTTAAATAAACGAATATGAAAACGAATGAAATTAAAAAAGTGTTGATTGCCCTTGATTATGATGAAACAGCCGAGAAAGTAGCTGTGCAAGGTTTTGCTATGGCAAAAGCCATGAATGCGAAAGTAGTATTGCTGCATGTTATATCCGAAAAACCTGCTTATTACTCCGCTTACACATACACCCGCGAATGGCAGGTTGATATCATAGGCGATTTACGTAAAGCCATTCAGAAATTTCTGGATAAAGCAAAAAAACAATTGGGAGATGAATCTATTCAGACGGCAATAGAATTTGGAAGTATAGCTGATATTATTTTGGGAACAGCCAAAGATCTCAACGTTGATATTATCGTTATGGGTTCCCATAGCCGCAAATGGTTGGAAAATATTATTCTGGGAAGTCAGGCTGCAGATGTATTAAAGAAAACAACTTTACCGCTTTACATTATTCCAACAAAAAAACAGGAGTGATAATTAGTTACGAGTTACAAGAAAACGAGTTGACAAGTAAACGAGTAAACAAAATTAGTTACGAGTTACTAGAAAACAAGTTAACTTGTTTACCAGTTAACCAGTTAACTCGTTTACTCGTTAACAAAAATTAGTTACAAGTTATGTTGCTTAAAACAATTATAAAATAGAAAATGAATACACAAAAGCTTATAGACACCGCCAAAGCAATGGTTGCCGACAACAAAGGTTTGCTGGCTATGGATGAAAGTCTTCCAACCTGTAACAAGCGATTTGCGAAACTGGGAATTCCTGAAACTGCGGAACTCCGACGCGATTATCGTGAAATGATTGTAACTACTGCCGGTTTGAATGAGAGCATTAGTGGCGCAATTCTTTTTGATGAAACGGTTCATCAACAGTTGAAAGACGGCACATCGTTTATCAAAGCTCTTACCGACAAGGGAATTATTCCCGGAATTAAGGTTGATGCCGGTACCATAGATATGTATGGTCACCAGGGAGAAAAGATGACCAAAGGACTGGATAATTTACGCAATCGCCTCAAAGACTACGCTGAGTTGGGCTTGCGTTTTGCCAAGTGGCGGGCTGTAATTACAATCAGCGGCAAAGATATTCCTACATACGAATGTATAGAAGCTAATGCAATAGCATTGGCACGTTATGCAGCTTTGTGTCAGGGAGCAGGTCTGGTTCCGATTGTAGAGCCCGAAGTGCTTATGGATGGCAATCATTCCTTATTGCGTTGTTTTGAAGTTACCGAGCAGGTACTGCATATTGTTTTCGAACAGCTTTACAGACACGGTATATTGCTTGAAGGAATGATTTTAAAACCCAATATGATAGTACCCGGATTGGATTGCACAAAACAAGAGTCGGTAAACGAGGTGGCTGATGCAACAGTAAAATGTCTTTTGCGTACAGTTCCGGCAGCCGTTCCGGGAATTGCTTTTTTATCGGGAGGTCAGACTTCCGAACTGGCATCTGCCCAGTTGAATGCCATGAATATCCGGTTTAAAAACAAACTTCCATGGGAATTATCGTTTTCCTATGGTCGGGCCATTCAGCAACCTGCTTTGGGTATCTGGCATGGAAAAGAAGCCAATGTATCCGAAGCTCAAAAAGCATTGTATCACAGGGCAACGTGCAACTTAGCAGCACGGCGGGGTGAATATAAACCGGAGATGGAAGAATAGTTACTTATAAGAAACTCCCGTTAAATCAATAGTATGATGAATAGATATAGTGACAGCTTAAGGTTGGTAGTAAGTATGGGAGATGGATATTGGTTGGGTTGGATTATAGGTTTTATCCTTCTTATTGCAATCATTGTGTTGGCTATAAAAATCATGAATAAAAAAAGTAAACTTAATCACCCCGATATTACAGCATTGGATGTATTAAAAGACCGATACAACGCGGATGAAATAACCAAAGCTGAATTTGAAGAAAAAAAGAAAAACTTAAAATAAATGAGACTATTAATCCGGCCGAAGCGAATGTCGTAGCCGCATTAAGGACGATTTGAAGTCCCATAGAATACTTATTCCAACAACAAAAAACTTACACAAATACTCATAAAATGAAAAGAGAAAAACTAGAAATACTTGCAACAGAGAAAAACTATCCTTGTGTCACCATTTCGATGAATACCAGCAGAGCTTATCCTGCCAATCAGAAAGACATCATTGT
>Ga0302272_1001163_pt1 | contig 11944 bp, 10 predicted proteins | sample III_Bog_N1_2_FD_198772 | JGI IMG/M metagenome (GOLD analysis project Ga0302272, IMG submission 198772) | Peat permafrost microbial communities from Stordalen Mire near Abisko, Sweden - III_Bog_N1_2 | ecosystem: Environmental > Terrestrial > Soil > Wetlands > Peat | place: Sweden: Abisko...
CTGGTTGCAATGCCAGAGCTGTTGCTCAATATGTTACGTCCAGCATTCTCTGCTTTTCCCGAAAATATAATTTCAACCCATCCGATAAAACAATCGGTATCGTTGGTGTAGGTCAGGTTGGTCAGAAGGTGGAACGTTGCGCCCGCCTGTTGGGCATGGAAGTGCTGCTGAACGACCCCCCCCGTGCCCGCAACGAGGGTGAAAAGAATTTCATTAATTTGGAACGCATTCAAACCGATTGCGACATCATTACTTTCCATCCGATTTTGGAGAAAGAGGGGCCAGATAAAACCTGGCATATGGCTGATTCAAACTTTTTTGTCAAGCTGAAGAAGCCTGTTTTTCTGATTAATACAGCTCGTGGCAGTATTATTCAAACGGATGCACTCAAACAAGCCATCCGTGACGGGAAAGTCATTGATTGTGCTATTGACTGTTGGGAAAATGAACCTGACATCGACTTGGAACTCCTTGAAAGTGTACTAATCGCAACCCCGCATATTGCTGGTTATTCATCGGACGGTAAAGCCAATGCAACCCGTACGATCGTTGAACAACTGAACATGTTCTTAGAGTTGAATATGCCGCCCAAAATTAATCTGGAGCTGCCGGTACCCGAAGAACCGGTACTCAAGATTCACAAAAACAGCCCCCATAAAATTGCATCCGCATTATTATACGCCTACGACCCTATTAAGGATACTGAAGTTCTGAAAAAATCACCTGAGAAATTTGAGGAAATCCGTGGGACATACGTGTTTCGCAGAGAATACAAAGCGTTCCGAATCGTAAATTCAGCCGAAACTGAAGCAGAATTGCTTCGAGCTTTCGGATTTCAGACACCACCCCGTGCTGAAATGAACAATACGGACGAATACAGGGAATAGTATTACCAGTTGAATTCTTTATGAAGCAGTTGTCTGATAACTTCGGGGTAATGCATGTATTCCAGTTCATGGACTTTGGCAGCAATATCATTCGCTGAATCGCCCGGAACAACGGGGCATTTTGCCTGAAAAACAATGGATCCTTCATCATAGTTTTCGTTCACCAGGTGGATTGTTATTCCAGATTCCTGCTCTTTTGCATCAACGACAGCCTGGTGCACATGATTTCCATACATCCCTTTCCCGCCGAATTTTGGTAAAAGAGCAGGGTGAATGTTGACAATTCGGTTCGGAAAAGCAGAAATCAGTTCAATTGGAATTTTTACAAGGTAGCCTGCCAAAATGATAAAATCAATCTTTTCTTTTTTAAGTATTTGAGTCAAGGTCATGCCGTCAGTGAGGGTCTCCTTTGAAAGAGTGACAGAAGGGATTCCAAGTCGCTCAGCCCGCTGATGAACTTGAGCGTCAGTCTTGTTGGAAATGATAATCCCGATTTTCACCCGATTTTCGGAAGAAAAAAAATGGATGATGTTCTCTGCATTTGAACCAGATCCAGAAGCTAGAATGGCTAAACGTACAGGTATCATATTGCCTTTAAATTGGGATTTCCCTTGCACAGAGTTCGACATTTTGTGCAAAATATTGCACTTTTCAGATAATTTAGTAGTTGAATTCCATTTTTTATTCGTTCCTTTGTGCCGCAAAATTACGAATTAGATTTAATTATTAACCTAAAAAATGACCGTTATGTCTGATGTTGCTGCAAAAGTAAAAGCCATTATCGTTGACAAATTAGGCGTTGAAGAAACTGAAGTTACTCCGGAAGCCTCCTTCACCAACGACTTGGGCGCAGACTCACTTGACACTGTGGAACTGATTATGGAATTCGAAAAAGAATTCGGAATCTCTATCCCCGATGATCAAGCAGAAAAAATCACCACTGTAGGTGAAGCGATTGCTCATATCGAAGCTGTTGCCAAATAATAAGGCAATTAACGTATGGAATTAAAAAGAGTTGTCGTAACAGGCCTTGGAGCCATTACACCCGTGGGCAACAACGTGACCGATACTTGGGCATCGTTGGTCAAGGGTGTAAGCGGAGCCGGGCCTATTACGCGCTTTGACACGTCAAAGTTTAAAACAAAATTTGCCTGCGAAGTTAAAGATTTCATTCAAGGCGACCATTTCGACAGAAAAGAGGCCCGCAAATACGATCAGTTTGCGCAATATGCCGTCATTTGTGCCAAAGAAGCCATTGAAGATTCAGGCCTGGACACCGAAAAAGAAGACCTCGATCGTATCGGAGTCATCTGGGGAGCAGGTATTGGAGGAATTGAAACTTTTGAGCAGGAAGTCATAGATTTTGCCAACGGTGATGGGACCCCACGTTTCAGCCCGTTTTTCATCCCGAAAATGATTTCTGACCTTTCAGCCGGACATATTTCTATCATGTATGGTTTCAGAGGTCCAAATTTTTGTACCGTTTCCGCATGCGCTTCTTCATCCAACGCCATTGCTGATGCTTTCAACCTGATCCGTTTGGGTAAGGCGAACGCGTTTGTTTGCGGTGGTTCCGAAGCAGCTATTACTGCATCCGGCGTAGGTGGGTTCAATGCTTTGCACGCCCTATCTACCCGCAATGATGATTATCTTACCGCTTCTCGCCCTTTCAGCAAGAGCCGTGACGGCTTTGTCATAGCAGAAGGCGGTGTTGCACTAATTCTGGAAGAACTAGAACATGCATTGGCTCGAGGTGCAAAGATTTACGCAGAAGTTGCCGGTGTCGGAATGTCTGCTGATGCTCACCATATGACCGCCCCGCATCCGGATGGATTGGGAGCATTGAATGTGATGAAAAATGCACTCGAAGATGCCGGAATGCAACCTTCAGATATTGATTACATCAACGTTCATGGTACCTCGACTCCACTTGGTGATATCGCTGAAACGAAAGCTATCAAAGCCGTTTTCGGACCATCAGCTTACGACTTGAACATCAGCTCCACAAAATCACAGACAGGTCACCTTCTAGGTGCCGCCGGTGCAATTGAAGCGATGGCTTGCGTCCTGGCCGTACAGAACGACATCATTCCTCCCACGATTAACTTCACGGAAGGAGATGAAGATCCGGAAATCGACTACAAACTGAATTTCACGTTCAACAAAGCCTGCAAACGCGAAGTACGGGCAGCATTGTCCAATACCTTCGGTTTCGGTGGCCACAATGCCAGTGTCATCGTAAAGAAATGGAAGCCAAACGCTTGATTTCAGACCTACTCATTCAAATAAGGCTCCTGACTGTTAAACAGAAGGAGCCTTATTTGTTATTTCACGGAATTCTAGGTTTCTACCCAGTCAAGTTGGAATTGTATCAGCAGGCACTCCGCCACAAATCTCTTTCAGTCCGCACCAACGACGGTCTGCTGATCAACAACGAGCGACTCGAATATCTTGGAGATGCCGTACTTAATGTCATCGTCGCCGATATCTTGTTCAAGCAGTTTCCAGCTGCCAATGAAGAATTTCTAACCAAAACCAGAGCAAAAATCGTTCAACGTCAAAGTTTGAACAAAATCGCCATGGAACTAGGGTTGAATACATTGATTCTTTCCTCTGCTTCATCGACTCCGGACACACATCTTTCCATTTATGGAAATGCTTTGGAAGCACTGATTGGAGCCATTTACCTCGATCAGGGATATAGACGCTGCAAACGTTTCCTTGAAAAGAAAATTCTGGAACGGTACATTGACCTTGAAGGCGTTGTCAGTACTGAAGAGAATTTCAAATCGGTCCTTTTGGAATGGAGTCAGCAGGAAAAACTCACTGCTGAATTCTTGATGACGGAACTCAGTAAAAGTTCAGCAAAAGGCCCCCGATTCAGGGCGGTGGCACTCATCAACGGTATCAATTTTGGACAGGGCGAAGGCCTTTCCAAAAAAGAGGCACAGCAAAAGGCCGCCAAGGAAGCACTTACCTACATTCAGGACCCTTCTGTCAACCTGGCGGATTTATTGAAAGAAAAATCGGAACCTGAGCAAGACGAACGAGCTTAGCCTCCGTTTTATAAAGTTTTCACCCTTTTACAGGTCCAAGACTGCGAAAAAATAACTATTTTTGACACCGTAGACCCAAACCTGAAACCCCATGGATTTATTGTCAGGATTATACAGCATGTACCTCAAAGACCGCTTTGGGGAAATACTTGAATTTGCTCAGGATGCCAATGACATCCAAAACGAGCAACTTTCTAACCTCTTGTTGGAAGCTGCAGATACGGAATGGGGGAAAAAATACGACTACAAAACCGTATACAGCTATCAGGAATTCAGAGAACGCTTACCCATTCAAAGACTTTCAGACCTCAAACCCTATCTGGAAAGAATGGGCTATGGAGAAACGGATCTTTTATGGCCAGGCAGCCCCAAGGATGTCATTTGCTCTATGAACGACACTCTTGTCCCCATCACGGCGCAAGCTATCGAAGAAACTTTTCAGCAAGGCATCAGTGACAGTTACACCATCCACATCAGCAAGAATCCGGGTAGCAAATTACTCGAGGGGTTTTCCGCCAATGTCGGAAACGGTGTCGAATTGCCCTATATGAACGAATTACACGCCTTGCTGCGAGATAATGAACCTTTTTTAAACTCCTTGCTGAACCTGCCTAAACGGGTTGGAGATGATAAAGACGGGAATCCCTCTACGGAACTGGTTTTAAAGGAGGCCCTCGGGCAGAAAGTGACTAGCTTCAAAGGGACCTCGCACCGATTACAAGAACTATTAAAAAAAGCATACCGTAAAACAGGAAAGAAATCGCTGAAAGAACTATGGCCTGATGCAGAAGTCCTTTTTTTACGCAGCCCGGCAAATTCTGCCCAGTTGGAAGAATCAAAGGCAAATTTACCAGAAGGTCTTATCCAACAAGCAACCTACTGCACACCTGAAGGCTTGTTTGGTATTCAAGATGATCCGAATGACCCTTCTTTCTTGATGTTGCTCGATCTGAGTACTTTTTTTGAATTTATTCCTGTGGGAGGAACCGATAAAGACATCGTTCCGCTCGAAGATGCCGAAGCGAGTATCGATTATCAGATGGTCCTGACCAATTGTTCAGGCTTGTGGCGATGTTGTTCGGAAGGTTCCCGAATCCGTTTCGTTTCCATCCGCCCCTTCCGCTTCATTTTACTTTAGTTTTTAATTTACCCTCCTATGCAGAACGATTTAGTCCTTTACAATACCCTACATCGTAAGAAAGAAGTATTCAAACCCATTCATGAAGGCCGTGTCGGTCTGTATGTCTGCGGTCCTACCGTATATGGTGACGCACATCTTGGGCATGCACGTCCCGCCATCACGTTTGACTTGTTGTTCCGATATCTGACCAATATTGGTTACAAAGTTCGGTACGTTCGAAACATCACGGACGTAGGTCATTTAGAAAACGATGCCGACGAAGGTGAGGACAAGGTTGGTAAAAAAGCCAGGCTGGAGCAACTCGAGCCGATGGAGGTGGTTCAATTTTATGTGAACCGTTACCATAAGGCTATGGAAGCACTAAACGTATTGCCACCCAGCATAGAACCCCACGCATCGGGTCACATCATCGAACAAATCGAATTCGTAAAAAAAATCCTTGCTAACGGTTGGGCATACGAAAGTGAAGGATCGGTCTATTTCGATGTAGAAAAATACAACAAAAAGCACCATTACGGCAAGCTTTCAGGCCGCAATATAGATGAACTCTTGTCGACCGGACGTGAATTGGACGGTCAATCTGAAAAGCGGAACAGTGTGGATTTTGCCCTTTGGAAAAAAGCATCACCAGAACACATCATGCATTGGCCTTCTCCCTGGAGTGATGGCTTTCCAGGTTGGCATTTGGAATGCTCTGCCATGGGCACCCGCTATCTAGGTGAAGAATTCGACATTCATGGTGGTGGAATGGACTTGATGTTTCCCCACCACGAATGCGAAATTGCTCAATCCGTCGGGGCATTGGGGCATGAAACCGTGCATACCTGGATGCACAACAACATGATCACCATCAACGGACAGAAAATGGGCAAATCCTTAGGAAATTTTATTACATTGGAGGAATTCTTCGAAGGAAAGCATCCGGCACTGACACAGGCCTATAGTCCCATGACCATCCGCTTCTTCATTCTGCAAGCCCATTATCGCAGCACTGTCGATTTCAGCAATGAAGCGCTCCAAGCCTCTGAAAAAGGATTGGAACGACTCATGGACGCATATGCACGCTTGAACAGAATCACAGCCTCAGCAGCCTCCTCTGTAGACATGAAAGGACTTCGGGAGCGTTGCTTTGATGCTATGAACGACGACTTGAATAGCCCCATCGTTATTTCCCACCTGTTTGACGCCAGCAAAAGCATCAATCTGATTAGCGACGGCAAAGAAACGATCAACGCTGATGACCTTAAAGAGTTGAAGGAAGTCTTTGACCTTTTTATTGTAGAAATCCTCGGTCTGGGTTTAGATGACAAGTCATCTCAAACCACCGGTGAAGGCTATAAAGGTGCCATCGACCTATTATTGAATATGCGGATGGAAGCCAAGGCCAATAAAGACTGGGCGACTTCCGATAAAATCCGGAATGAACTGACCGCCCTTGGTTTTGAGATCAAGGACACTAAGGAAGGTTTTGAATGGAAATTGCTGAAATAAACGCTATTTGGGACCAGCCTGAACAATCGGATATTTCGTATTCTCTCCGCTTCTGAAAATCGCTTTGACGTAGCCCACACGTATGGGAGATTCAATTAAGAGAGGAATACGGTTTTTATCATCCGAAATCCACATCTTTAACAAATCACCACGCTTAAAAATGTTCCCCTCGATCATACTGAGGGTAAAAGCGTGTGCATTGTAATATCCGTCACCATAGAGTTTGATGCGCTCCTTACCCATATAGGTCAGGTGAACCATATATTCACCATCGTCCAGTCGAACAGGAATGTCAAGCCGCTTGCCTAAAATATACATATCAGGGCTTGCAAAGCAACGCAGCCGGTAAATGCTGGTGACAATATCAAAACCACAACGTACGGATACCGATTCCTCAGCAGGCTTCCAACCACGTTTACGTTTAAGACGGGTAGTAATATTCCAGTCGTTGTTGACCTTGCGGAACGAAAAGTCATCAATACCGTTCCAATTGTCTTCGTGCGTATATTTATAGGCTCTAAAGGGAGTTAGGGACTCAGTATCAACATAGGAAACCAACGTGTCACGAACCTTATAAAAAGTATCAAAGGATTTATAGGATTTCCCCTGAGCGGAAAACTGAAAGGCTGGCTTTTTATTATACGTTGCATTCCTTACACGGAATTCGCAGGTACCTGCTGGGATCCAGACAAAACCGACATTGTAATAAAGCTGATATTCAAGATGTTCACCAGGAACAATCAATTCGTTGCTAACTGAGCAAAGGTATTGAGCCTGTCCTGTTAAAGGCAGGAACGTCAGTAAAAGGCCAAAAAGAATACGTCCTTTCATTGTCAGTTCTTCTCCTTTTCCTTTTGAATCAAGTCCTTAGGCTTTTGTTCCAATAATGGGAATTCGCGCACGTTCCAAATTTCCTCCACATCCCAATTGGCACGCAAAGCTAATGCTTTCGGGTCATAGAACACATTTTCAGGCTGCCGTTTTTCAGCGTAATTACCAGTATCCCAGCGGAAATTTCCATTGCTATCCTCAATAGTACGCAGGTAATACGTCCCTGGAGCCAGGTATTTGAAATCGGCCACACCCTTTTCAATCTGAAGCCGACGTACTACCTTATCGGTCTTGTCAAGTAGTTCGGCAAAGCCCGAAGTTTTTAAACCGCTAATCTTAGCTATAAGCCTTGAATATTCTTCTTCAGCTCTGATCTTGAAGGTTTGGCTATATTTATTGATCACCTTCCCGTAAATACCTTTGATGGCGGCAGAATCGATTTCAAACTTATATTCCGCTTCAAACTGCCATTTGGCTTCCAAAAGGAAATCCCTGGTTTTCAATGTATCCTTGTAAAAACTAAAGGCCGTTTTCACCCAATTAGTATCTTTCTTCACATATAATTGTGCCGATGAGCCTTGAACTTCCAGTATGGGTTCATCCAATTCAAACCGGGGCTTGCAGTAAATATCCATGGTACTTTGAATGCTTGACTTCATAGCTAGCGGTGGCAACGTCGGTATGGGTGTTGGTTTATCAACTTCTTTATTTTCGGGTTTGGATGAATTCTTTTTTAAAGCGCTGGCTTTGGGTTTGTAGGATCTAGAAATTAATGTCAAGGTGTCTGTCCAAGGGCTTAATTGATTCAGTGAATCGGTCTTGAGGTAGTCCAGCCGAAGTTTCAACGTGTCCATTTGTGTCACCAAGGTATCTGTAATCCAGTATGATAGCGTATCTTTGGTCGGGTTCTTTTCGAGAATATACCAGTCCTTAGCCTCCTTATTTATCAAGGTCAAAGTGGGTAAAGTTTCGGATTTGTAACCAAAAGTCAGGTTTATCTTGTTTCGGGGGGCTCGTTCTTTTTTAGCCAGATATTGACGGCCGAATTCTTCCGTGAAATATCGAAGAATCACATTGTCTGGTTTGAAACAAGTAATTGGACGTACCATGATGGTATCTACCGTTATAGAGTCTTTCCAGACAGTATCGTTTCTAGTGCATGGTTCAGTCCAGGGCAAAAAAGCAGAATCTGCGAAAGCAATTGCTTCACCTGGCTGATCAAATCGATAATTCCGGTTTTTGTCGTCCAGAGCAAAAACATTCGCAGAACTTGCCGGCAACCCTTTCAAAACAAAGCGACCACCTTTGGTTGATTTCGTAATCCGTTCAAAAGGCAGTCTTCTGAAACTACTGTCAACTGGGTTGGTATGTGTACCGATGATTATTCCGGTCATGGGATTCAGGTTGGAAGCATCAATCACATTACCTGAAATCCTTAAAGAGTCAATGTGGTCACCCGTGGAAAATGAAAAGGCATAATCCCCGAATTTGTTTCCTTCATTGAAATCGGTAATGGCATCGGTAAAATCGATGGTATACGTTGTTGATGGGATAAGACTGTCCGCTAAAAGCACAACCACTTTGTTTCCCACACTTTTTGCTATAGGCGACAGTTTCTGAGGTGGCGAGACAATAACTTTATCGGAAGGATTTTTTAGAGCAATTAATTCGTCAAATGTAATTTCAATACGCTTTTTATTGAAATTGACCGTATTTTCGAGTGGTAAAGAACTGATGAGTTTGGGAGGTGATTCATCTTTGGGGCCTCCAGTTGGATTGCCCACACTCGCGCAAGAAGATAGCAGCGATAGGGCAAGTAAGGCAAGTCCAAAAAATCCGTTCGTTCTTTTCATATTTTCTCAGACGGATTAGTCCGTCTTTCTCAGTTGATTTCAGCAGGATACCACTTAAGTCTTCTGATCCTGTGACGCAAATGTACGAGTATTTTGACAACGTTTTGGTAAGGACTTGGGCTTTTTTAACAGTTAGTGAGCAATCTTAAAGGTGGCTGGCTATTTTTTTCTGTATCTTTGACCCTTGAATTCGCAAATTAACAACATTTTATGAAGATTGCTCTGATCGGATATGGCAAGATGGGCCATGAAATCGAACGAATCGCTCTTGAACGCGGTCACGAAATCGTGTGCACCATAGACATAAACAACTTGGAAGATTTCGATTCGGATAGTTTCCGTTCCGCTCAGGTCGCCATTGAGTTCACCCGTCCTGAAACTGCATTGGATAATTACCGCAGATGTTTTAAGTCCAATATTCCTGTTGTTTCTGGAACGACGGGTTGGTTGGAACACGTAGCCGAGGTAAAAGCTGCCTGTGAAAAGGGCCAAACGTTTTTTTATGCCTCTAATTTCAGTTTAGGAGTCAACCTGTTTTTTGCATTGAATAAAAAACTGGCTGAAATGATGAATGCCTTTCCTGTTTACGATGTACGATTGAAAGAAGTGCATCATACCCAGAAACTGGATGCTCCTTCCGGAACTGCCATTACCCTGGCAGAAGGGATTTTGGAAAATCTGGATCGCAAAACATCCTGGGTTAAGGAAGTTGCGAATACACCTGAAGAATTGGTAATCGCTTCTGAACGAACCGGTCAGGTTCCTGGTTTCCATGAAATTATCTGGGAATCGGACGTCGATACCATCACCATCGCCCATAATGCAAAAAGTAGGGCCGGGTTCGCACTAGGAGCCGTTCTAGCAGCAGAATTCGCTGCTACCAAAAAAGGTTTTATCGGAATGACCGACCTATTGGGTTTTTAATCATATATTCACTTTCAAAAAAACAGTCGCCCCATGAGTACTCCTCTTAAAAGTCGGTTTTCCGGAAGTCCTGCCAAATGGATTCGCTGTTCCATATGGGCACTGATTACCATTCTGTTCTCTGTTTGGACCAGTAGTGGTTGGTGGTTGTTGGCACTGCCTTTCTTTTTAGACCTCTATATCACCCGTTTTCTCCCTTGGGGTTTTTGGAAAAACTCCAAAAACAAGACTTTCAAAAGTGTAATGGATTGGGTGGACGCTATTGTCTTCGCCTTGGTAGCAGTCTACATCATTAACATTTACTTTTTCCAGAATTATCAGATACCTTCTTCTTCACTCGAAAAATCACTGTTGGTAGGTGACTTCTTGTTTGTCAGCAAGGTCGATTTCGGTCCCCGAGTTCCGAACACACCCATCGCCTTTCCACTGGCGCACCATACGTTGCCGCTCCTGAATTGCAAATCCTATTCGGATGTTCCGCTATGGGGGTACAAACGAGTGCCGGGACTTACACACATAAAGCGCAACGACATCGTCGTTTTCAATTTCCCGGCCGGCGATACTGTTCCTGCCAATCCAAAATATTCCAACCCTGATTTCTACTCCCTGTGTTACGTCATTGCCGAACAAAACAATGTGACACCTGCTATTGCCGGTCAGTACATCAAAGCGCATCCGGAGGAATTCGGGAAACTCTTGTTTCGCCCTGTCGATCGCCGAGAAAACTATGTTAAACGCTGCATCGGCTTACCAGGTGAAACCATTCAGATCAAAGACAACGTGGTCTTGATAAACGGAAAACAAATCCAGGACCAACCCGGCGTACAGTATAATTATTTCGTTCAGACTAAAGGCTCCTATATTTCCAAAGAACAATTCCGCAAATGGGGCATCAGCAATGAAGACCAATCCCCTCCTTTGGCTCAGAATGATTATAAAGCATACGCATTGCCTTTCCATAAGGATCCCAACGGGAACATGAATCCCATTTATGAATTTCCCGCTACAAAGGAAGTCATTACCGAAATCCGTAACAGCCCGGTTATCGATACTGTCATCATTGAAAACGACGTCATCGGAAACACTGATGTAGGCGGTCTGACTTACCCGCTAAGCCCTGAGATAAAATGGAAAAGGGATCATTTCGGCCCTTTGTATATTCCCAAAAAAGGTGCTACAATTGCTTTGAACCATCAGAATCTACTGCTTTACTCCCGTGTCATTCATAACTACGAAGGCCATAGTTTGGAAATCCAAGACGGAAAAGCAATCATTGATGGGAAGCCTGCAACGACCTATACGTTCAGTATGGATTACTATTGGATGATGGGAGACAATCGCCATAACTCCGCAGACTCCAGAGCCTGGGGATTTGTTCCGGAAGATCACGTTGTTGGCAAGCCGCTTTTGGTCTGGTTATCACTTGATAAAGACAGAGGCTGGTTTGATGGAAAAATCCGTTGGAAAAGGTTCTTCAAAAAAGCATATTAATTTAGTGACTTCCCGGCCCCATGAAAACCAGACAATGGATTCTGATACTGATTGGTGCAGCCCTGCTGGCATTTACCATTCGAGTCTTCCTGTTTGAAACAATCAGGGTGGCCAGCTTGGCGATGTCAGACGGTCAAGAGACTGGAGACCGACTTCTAGTTGAGAAATGGTCACTGGGAGCTCGCATGCCCATTTCAGTTGGCATTCCATTTGCTCCTGACAGTCTTTTCGGAAAAAAAAGCTACATCAGTTTGGGAAGCAATCCCAAAC
>Ga0302272_1001166_pt1 | contig 11933 bp, 1 predicted proteins | sample III_Bog_N1_2_FD_198772 | JGI IMG/M metagenome (GOLD analysis project Ga0302272, IMG submission 198772) | Peat permafrost microbial communities from Stordalen Mire near Abisko, Sweden - III_Bog_N1_2 | ecosystem: Environmental > Terrestrial > Soil > Wetlands > Peat | place: Sweden: Abisko...
CGGTAATATTTTTGGAACTTTGCCATCCGGAATAAGTCTGTCGGGAACAGGTTATCAATGGACATATAGTACCACACCCGGAGGAACAAGATTTCCTATCACCGGAGCTACTGGAGCCACTTATTCACCTGATGCATCAATAGCTCCTTTTAATACTCCGGGGACTTATTATATTTTCAGAAATGCCATCCTGAGCAGTGTCAACAACACAGGATACGTAACATATGTTGCTACTAATGAATCAAATATTGCTACATTGACAACTGCATTTCCTACCATTACAGCAACTCCTGCATCTAACACATTTAATACTCCCGTAGGAGGGACTTCGGCTTCTAAATTATTTACGATAACAGGCAATCTTTTATCTGCTAATATTACTATCACTGCACCTGCTTATTATCAGTTAAGCACCGACAATTTATCATGGAGTGCTTCGGCAGGCAGTGTCACTCTTCCAACTGCCGGAGGTACCTTGTATGTGCGCTACGTACCCACAGGCACGGAATCGGCACAGGTAAAGACTGTCACACTTGCTTCCGGAGCCACCACTCAAAGCATTTCGGTAACAGGTACCGCAATAGCTCCAACAATTACTGTTACTCCCACTACCGCAACCTTTACAGCAGCAGTAAATGGTACTTCGGCAGTTCAATCTTTTACAGTTACGGGCACAAATTTGTTGGGCAATATTACTACTACAGTTCCCTCATCATATTATGAAATTAGCATCGATAATTTTTCTTGGGGTGCCACAGCTACTTTTACTCAAACAAGCGGTAGTGCGAGCGGCACTTTATATATTCGCTATAAACCCACAGGATTAACGGAAACGGGATTTATCAGGACACTCATACTTACCTCATCAGGTGCTACATCACAATCCATCACGCTAACAAGTACAAGTAGTATCGCCAGCAATATTTATTATGTACGCACACCTGCACATGGAGGTAGCGATAGTTATGCAGGCACAACCTGGGCTACAGCTTTCGCTACTGTGCAAAAAGCCGTAGATATGGCTAATTCAACAAGTCCGAAAGGTCAGGTGTGGGTAGCCGCAGGTTCATATTCTCAGGTTTACAGTACAGGCGACTATGCACTCTATACTGATCCTTCTCTCTCTCTTGCAAACCCGGGCTATCAATGGCAAGATTGGGCAAACACATTTGTAATGCGCGAAGGAGTAAATGTGTATGGAGGTTTTCGGGATTATGGGAATCAATTCAATTCAGATCCTAACGGAAAGGCTGTGGATATGCAATATGATCGTCTCGTACTCTCTGATGATCCAAATTATAAAACAATCCTTAATGGAAGTTCGGATCATCGTGTTTTAGGGCCTATTTACTCATTAATATGGCCGGCGGGAGTAACACCGTTATGGGGTCAAATATATTATACTAATGGCAGTCGTACAGGATTTACAACTCCTACTACATGGGATGGTTTTACTATTACTGGAGGAAATATTGTAACAAATAAAGCTGCGGACTCAGAGCATGATGAAAGTTGCGGAGCCGGAGTCTTTATGATAAAGAATGCAATTGTCAGCAATTGTGTCATTGAGAACAATACAGCCGGAGCTCTTAAAGCTGATGGAGGAGGTGTGTTAATGTATGCTGGAGGCACTTTGATAAATTGTATTATTCGTCATAATAAAGCAGTTTACTACACAACGCCTACTGATGGTAATAGCACCGGTGGTGGTATCCGGATGGTATATGGCGGAAGCAAGCTAATTAACTGTTTAATATACGACAACAAAGCGGTTATAGGTGGTGGTATCAACATTTCCTTGGTAGTTGATCAAAACGGTAATTCACCCGATGCAGCATACGTACCCGATCAAATTATCAATTGCACCTTTGCAAACAATTTTGAAGGAACAACACTTACTACTCCTTCAGGTCTTCGTATAAAATACGCTCTAGGGAAAGCATACTTGAGTGGATATAGTGATGACTATAATGATTTAACCACCATCAGAGCTTATGTGTATAATAATGCGATTTGGGATGCTTTTCTGACAGTAGCAGATCCTCCCTATGTGCAAGATTTTAATGCCGCGGCATCTTCATCCTTAGGAACAAGGGTGAATTTAAGCTATACCGCTAAATCTCCAATCATTGCACTGTCAATTACAAATACATCTGGCACTAATGCGCCTTACTTTGTGAATCCTGTAATAGCAGATCCGGCTGCCGACTATCGTTTGCAAGGCACTTTTTCGGCCTTATCAAGTAAAGGTGCATTTTCCTCAGAAGTAGGGATCACTATTCCTACTACCGATATACGGGGGCTTTACCGCAAAAACAGCAGCAGTTTACGCCCTGATATAGGTTGTTATGATGTATCGCCACGCATCTTGTATGTAAATAGTTCCAGTACAAATAAACTGGATGAAAAATGTCGTGGAAGAAGCTGGACATATCCTTACTCTTCATTACAATTTGCATTGGATCAGTACAGCCAATATGATTTTACACAAGTGTGGGTAGCAACAGGCACAGGCAGTTTCTCTCCGACAAAAGATGTTTTAGGAGCAACGGCTGCGGGAGCAACTGCTACATTCACGCTAAAAGCAAACCTATCACTTTATGGTGGTTTTACTGGCTCACAAGCCTCCGAAACGCCCACCACATGGGCTGAAGAATTCACAAAACCCAATGTACGTACTGACTTTACTACCAATAAAATATCGTTAACAAGCCCTGTTGCCACATCTATTGTGAGTTACGATCCGGCAGCACCTGAAAAATACATTTACGGTACCGGAAGTTCTACCTGGGGCGGAGCCACAATCGATGGATTTACTATCAGCGGCAATATAGCCGGTGGTACTGCGGTGAATTTACCTGATAGTGCCGTACTACGCAATTGCAGGATTATCAATAATCTGGGTACAACCGCTCTGTCAATGGGTACAGCCACATCGGCCACCAATGTGCTTATAACCGACAATAGCGGAATAGGAGCTACCCTGAGAACAACAAGTGCAAGACTTACCAATGCCACCATTGCCAACAATGCAAGTTATGGCATAAAGTGTATTGCAGGTGCTAATTCAGGTACAATATCCAACACAATTCTTTGGGGAAACAGCAACAATTTCGATGCCATTGCCGATAGTTCAAAACTAACAATTGACCATACGGCTCTTTCCGGAGCTCCTGATTTGGGTGGCAAATGGATACTTTTTGGTAATAGTAATTCTAATATTGATCTGTATCATCGTTCACCCAACTTCAAAACAAGGAAAGGCAATTACGAATTGTTGCAAATATCGCCCTGCATAGATACCGGTAATGCAACTAATGCCCTATCTATTGATGTAAATGGTATGCCCCGTACCTATAATGGGAAAATGGATATTGGTGCATTGCAAAAACAATCCGGTGATGGGATATACGTAACAGGAAGTAATTCTTTTGCCAACTTCCGTGCTTCAGGAACTCCTGCACTTGCTACCTTTACCGGTAAAGAGGTGTTGGTAAAACCGGGTGCAACACTAGATTTGGGTGCAACGACTACAGTAAAACCTAAAACACTTATGCTGCAGGACGACAATACAATAGCTGCTCCTATTATTAAAAACGGCTCATTTAGTGCCGATAGTATACTCTATGTCCGTCCACTTATTAAGAAAAGAGCTGATGGCGTGACCGGTTGCAGCACATTCTTCGGGTTACCATTCACCACTACTCGATTAGACAGTATTGATGGGTTGAAAACTGAAAATAGCATCCGGTTTATGCCCTATAGCGAAAGTATCAGAGCAACCAACGGACCAAATAAATCAGCTTGGGCTAATCACATGAATATCACCGATATGTTGGTGCCTGGCATAGGCTATGCAATGGTAAGTAGCTCCAAAGTGCCGGATAAGCCTGTAAGTATGACGGTTATTATTCCTGCAAAAAAAGGTTCTACCTTTACAGATACGAATAGTACGACAAACACATTAAGCTATACTTCAACCGGAGCATTAGCTTGGAATGAAAGAGGTTGGAACCTGATTGCCAATCCAATGGCACAATCCGTTGCGTTTGATGTCACATTACCAAACTGGCCAAACAATCCGGCATCCTACGTGTGGGGTCAAATTTACATGTACGATGCTCTCAATGACAGCTATACTCCAGTCCCGAACACCGGCACTCTGCGATTATCAGCTTATGGAGCTTGTTTTGTACTTACCACAGCAGCGACTACGACCGCAAAATTTACTCCATTGTTGGCCGGAAATACACCCCTGCGGGTAAGACAGCAGAGTGGTGTGGTAGCAACTGATGACACAACCCTTCCTGATATATTCCAGCTACACATGGCAAGTGGCACCTTAACAAGTGATACTTATGTAATGTTTCACGACAGTGCCCATGCCGAAGCCGTTGCTATGGAGGATGGTCCCACTCTCTACGGAACAGGCAATACTTTGAAGATGTACACAATGGCTACCGGTAGCACAATGCCTCTCTCGGTAAACAGACTGCCATTTATCAACACTGTAATGGAAGTACCCCTTACAGTGCAGTTACCACAAGCAGGAAACTTTGATTTCACCTTGCCCGAAAGTGACGATAAAACATCGGTAACACTGGTAGAAGACGATGGCACTACTCACGATTTGAAGTCTGCCACCTTTACCCTGACTACAGATGCTGCCACCACCAAAAACTACACCCTGCGATTTGAACGACAAAAAGTGGGAACAGGTGAAGGAATCGATGCACAAGATTCGGGCATTTCAGTGTATCAGGAAAATGGCACGGCGGTTGTAACAAGTACTAATCCTTTGTTACGTGTATTGCTTTATGGCATAAACGGACAAATAATCGGGATGACAGACAATGGTGGCACACGGGTAATACTCAATCTGCCTGGTGCAGGAGTGTATCTGGTAAAAGCAACCACAGCTGAAAAAACAGTGACCAAGAAATTAGTATTCAAATAACGCCGGTTATTTCTTACTGCTTACAAAAAAGGTTCCTTCAGCAATTGCAGCAAGGAACCTTTTTAATGATCGCTTAAGAAGTAACACTACAAATAGTTCCTGTGGTCCGACAATATAAATATGTCTTCATGCAAAGCAAAATTGTAGACCAACAGCGTGAACATATTTTATAGTAAATGCCAATTTTCACTTGATGACGTAAACATATATTAACCGTAAAGGTATTTGTCACTTGACAAAGTGAACATGCTTTAAAGCAAAAGGCATTTGTCAACTGACAAAGTGAACATGAGTTAATGCAAAAGCTATTTGTTCAATGACAAAGTGAACATGAGTTAATGCAAAAGCTATTTGTTCAATGACAAAGTGAACATGTATTAATGCAAAAGCTATTTGTTCAATGACAATTTGAATATGTCTTCATGCAAAGCAAAATTGTCAACTGTATGTGTGTGTATGAAGTCGTCTTTATTTCTACTTTCAAATCGCAGCGATAATTTTTCAAAAGAGGTTGCCCTTCATTTTGCAAATCATCAGTTTCTTTCGGTACACTGCATCTTTTATCTGTGTTATATGAAGAATAACACTAAAATACTAACAGGGAAACTACCCCTTTGCATTTGTACATTAATAGGAGCTTTTTTTTACAGCGGGTGTGAGTTAAGCGATTGCCGTAAACGTTTGGCTATCGCTATTAATTGTCGGCAATTAAAAGTGACGGCAATTAATAACCCTGAAAATCATGATATAGGTCAACTGTCTTTTTTGAAATAGCTAATATGTTTCAATAATTAAATGTTGATTCTTACCGTATGTTAATCATACACAAAGATGTTAAATAACATTACTTAGTTTGCATAAAGATGTTTTGATTTATATATTTGTCGTGAAGTATTGTATCTGTAGAATTAGCAAACACCAAAATCGCTAATCTACTGACAATTTGCCTTTTACAAGCAAAATTGTCTTGGACTAAAAGAGAAAAATAAATAATTGTAATTAGCATGACTGCTTTTACGCGAATTTCTACGGAAAAACTACGTCTTTTCTGCACTGTATCACCTGTATTTACTTACGGTGGTACTCCTCGCGTTTTTTCTTCTTTTCTCCTATTTCTTCTCAATCTAAAACCTGCCGCACACAATGCTACAAGGCTCTTCGCCGTGCTGCTTACCACTTGCCTTTTGATGGTTGGTGTGGAGAGTGTGAATGCAACTATATATTATTCAAGAGCTTCCGCTAACTGGACAGTAAATTCGACATGGTCTACTGTAAGTTATTTTAGTGGCACCAATACAGGGACTTATCCACAAGCAGGTGATATTGTAAATATTGGGAACAACCGTACTGTTACGGTTAATGCAGCAGTAGTTTGTACCGATATAACAATAGATTCAGGATCAACATTGACAACCAGTGGTGCAAATACTGTTACGTTATCAGGTAACTGGACAAACAATGGCACCTTTACTCAAAACACTGGCACAGTAACTTTCAATGGCGCTTCTGCACAAACAATTGTAGGAACTTCAAAAACCACATTCTATAACCTCATAATCAATAATACAACTCCGGCTACCACAGTTACAAATCCAACCAAAGCGTTTGCTGCTACCGGTTACTTAACCATTACTCAGGGAAACCTGATAATACAAGCCACTGATGCGAACTACACTGTAACAGGCGACCTTACTGTATCTGCAAATGGCACACTCACCCACAGCGTTCAGTGGACTGGCCTTGCTGTGCAAGCTTTTAATGTGGGGGGTAATATTTCAATTTCAGGACAGTACGATTACACCGCTGTTGGCAAAGCGCTTATTAAGATGACGGGAACCGGGAAAACAATTACAACCGGTACATCATCTCTATCGCTTCTCGGACTGAGCAATGCAACAGTTACAGCAAACGGCCCCGTTACTCTTGACGATAATTTCTGGGCAGGATGGAACAGTGGATCAGCATCGTTTACTACAGCCGGCTACAATATTACAGCAAAAGGTGGTGTATTGAATGATGGAGGGACAATTACTATCAACGGCGGAACTTTTACCGTGACGGGTGGTGGTTTAAACGTAGGCATTGTGAATCAAGGTGGAACCGTTAACTTTAGCTCAGGCACTTTAAATGCCGACAAGATTAATGTGGGTGATGGTACGTATACCGGCACATTCAACAATTCGGGTGGAACAGTCAATATTACAGGTGATCTCACAATCTCCACAACAGGTAATTACACCTGTTCAAACTCACCTATAATAAATGTAGGTGGCAACTGGACGAATAAAGGCACCTTTAATCGGGCAACAAGTACAGTAACAATGAATGGTGCTGCTCAAACCATTGGAGGTACCATTACTACCACTTTCTACAATCTTACTATCTCCGGAAGCAATACAAAAACACTTGCACGTGCAACTTCCGTAGCTGCAAGCTTAAGTGTAACCGATGGTGCGACTTTGGATTTATCAACTTTTCCGCTAAGCACTCCAACAAGCGTCAACATGGAGTGTGGTGGATTGACCGGCTCATCCATCACCGGAAGTGGAACCGGCATACTCACACTTGGAGGGAATGTGTCGGTAACAGACGACGGAACCGGTACAGCAAGTGCTACAATCTCTTGCCCTGTTACCTTAGGTGCAACACGCACTTTTACTGTAGCCGATGACGGAACTTCAGCTGCGGATTTAACCATCAACGGAATAATTTCCGGAGGTTTTGGAATTACCAAATCCGGCCTCGGAACAATGGTATTGGCAGGAAACAATAGCTACTCAGGAGCTACTCTTGTAAATGTGGGAACATTAAAAGCAGGAGTAATAACAACCGCTTTTGGGAGTTGTTCTGCGGTTACGCTCGCAAATACTGCAGGTGTAACGTTAGACATTACAGGCTACAACACTTCAATAGGCTCTCTTGCCGGCGGAGGTGCTACGGGTGGAAATGTAACTCTTGGCTCTGCGACTCTCACAATCGGGTGCAATAATTCAAACACAACTTTTTCAGGAATAATTAGCGGAGCTGGAGCAATAACTAAAACAGGTACAGGTACGCTGACTTTATCAGGAGCCAACTCTTATACAGGAGCGACCACTATAAACACAGGAACATTACAAGCAGGAGTAATTACAAATGCATTTGGCAGTTGTTCCGCAGTTACGCTTGCGAATACTGCAGGTGCAATACTAAACTTAAATAGTTTTAGCAATTCCATTGGCTCTCTTGCAGGTGGCGGTGGAGCCGGAGGAAATGTAACTCTTGGCTCTGCAACTCTCACAATTGGTTGTGACAATACAAGTACTACTTATTCAGGAGTTATCAGTGGAACAGGTCTAATAACCAAGATAGGTTCGGGTACTTTAACTTTATCCGGTAACAATACTTATACCGGAAATACAACCATAAGCGCCGGAATATTAAGCCTTGGTGGCAGTAATCGCATTGCTAATACTTCGAATATCATTCTGAACGGTGGCACCTTTAACACCGGAGCAACGGTGGGATATAGTGAAACTGTTGCAACTTTAGGACTAACCGATAATTCAACTATCGCTTTAGGTACAGGAAGCCATACTCTCACTTTTTCGGCCAGTAATGGAGTTAGTTGGACAAGTGGAAAATCAATTATGATTACCGGATGGACAGGTAGCTGGAATGGAACCACAGGGACAGCAGGAAAGATATTTGCAGGAAACAATGCATCAGGATTAACTGTGTCTCAATTGTCTCAAATAGGATTCTTTAACAGCGGCGACAACAATACCTATACTGCCACAATACTTTCAACAGGTGAAGTTGTTCCCGGTGCAGCAAAATTCACTCCTCTTATTACTGTAATTCTCCCCACAGCTTCATTTATAGGAGTTGTCGGAGATAATTCTGCCTCTCAGTCATTCTCAGTAGTTGGAAGGTATTTATCAACTTCTATTACCGTCTCAGCCCCTGCAAATTATCAGGTAAGCACTAATAATTCAACGTGGAATTCTTCAGTAACTTATTCACAATCGTTTGGTAATGCCAATGGCACATTATATGTCCGTTATACTCCATCCGCTATTGAATCAAGTGTTGCAGCAACTATTACTCTTAGTTCAACCGGAGCAACAAATAAGACAATTTCACTCACAGGAACAGCTTATCAAACAGCAATTTATGTTCGAAAAGGAGGATATTTGAACAAAGATGGAACATCATGGGCAAATGCTGCCCCTACCATACAAAAAGCTGTCGAAACTTCGAACAACTTAACCACAAAACTACCGGTGTATGTGGCTGCAGGAGATTATTATCAAGACCCCAGCTATACCACAGGTGATTATGCTGTCTATACGACCATTACAGGACTGGATTGGGCTGGTTGGAGAAACACCTTTGTCATGCGTGATGGAGTATCCGTTTATGGATCTTTCCCTGAGTTTAACACGTCAAATAATAACAATGCCGGATTAACTGACCGCAGAACACTTACATCGTCGAATACCACCTATACCACTACATTACATGCCGGACCCTCACCTGGTGGTACTGCCGACTATCGTGTATTGGGTCCTACATATGCTCAAGCACCATTGTCCGGTTCAGGAACCGGGTTGACTTCCACATGGGATGGATTTACAATGACCGGAGCAACCATGACCGCGACACCAGCAGATGGTGATGATGAATGTGGAGGTGGAGTATACACAGTACCCGGGATTACAATTTCAAATTGTATTGTGGAAAAAAACTACACTACCGGTATTAATAATGACGGATCGGGAGTAGAAATGGATGGTGGAACCCTCTCTAATTGCATAATTCGCAACAATAGCGCAGGAATTGCAGGATCTCCGAATTCAAATGCAGGAGGCGCAGTAAATATTCGCCATGGTGCATCAAATATAATCAATTGCCTGATTTACGGAAACTTTGCTTCTTATGGAGGGGGTGGTCTTTCTGCCCATCTTTATGAAGCGACACCAAATCCTTGCTATATAATCAATAATACAATAGCAAATAATACCGCTGATGCTAACTCTACAGGAATTGAAATGTTTACACCACTTGCGAGCGCTACATGTTACTTCTACAATAATGCAGTTTGGAATAATTCGGTTGACGTGGGTGGTTATGAAAAAATAACACCTGCCAATGAAACTAACAATGCCTGGCCTTCGGGTTATGCTACCACACTGGGTACAAATAGTTTTATCCTGAGTGCTACTAATTCTTACTTTGCAAATCCAACTACTGATGTCAGCGCTGATTATCGCTTGCAGCCCACGTCGTCTCTTATTAACAAAGGAATTTATGGAACTCCGCTTGCGTTGTTCCCCACTCTTGATATCCGTAGCTTATTCCGTGATTTAACACCTGATCTAGGTTGTTACGAATTCGCACCTCACATTTATTATGTAAATAATGCCACCGGAACGGATGGTACAACCTTTGTATATGGGCGTAATTGGACAAATCCGTTCAAAACTCTGCAATATGCACTCGACCAATATGATCAATACGAACCACCTACGGTGTGGGTGGCACAGGGGAATACCACTTATATACCTACAAAAGATGAAGACGGTAATGTGGCTACTGTAGGTGCAGCCTTCTGCTTACGTCAAAATCTGTTTATGTATGGCGGTTTTGCAGGTACTCCAGGTACAGAAGCCACGAATTATTCGGATATAGCAACCAAACTCAACACCCGCGATTTCAAAACATATGCCACTGTACTCTCGGGAAACACAGGCAACTCATCCACAGATAGATTTACTGTTGTGAGTTTTACTTCCGGATTATTAGATGACAATTGGGATAATTCACTCATTGATGGATTTACCATTACCGGGGCTGTAGGAGGTGGATCCTACTATGGTGCAACTTTACCGACCGGTTCTACCATTCAAAACTGTAAACTCACGAATAATACTAGCGGGCTTCACCTGTCGCCAGGAGCTAATGCATATAACATGCTTGTAGCTGACAATGGCGGCAACGGAGTTTATCTTGACGGTAATAATAAATTAGTGAATGCCACTGTTGTTAACAACAATGGCTGCGCTATTTTCTCTCCGTATTTAACATCATCGGTTACCAACTCTATATTATGGGGAAACATCAATGGTAATATTTCCGGGAGAGCGACAATGACTTACTGTGCAGCATCCTCAAATTACGGAGCAAGTGATTATGTATGGCCATCGGGCGCCACCGGCAATATTGAATTATATCACCGTTCGCCTAATTTTAAAGATGCTACAAATACTACAATAGCAAATCGCAATTATGAGCTTTTACTAATTTCACCATGCCTGGGCAAAGGAAATCCTTCGTCCTCTGTCAATCCTTTATTGAAAGACGTAAACGGCAGCTCACGCACCTACACAAGCGGAGCCACAACCATTGATATGGGAGCTTTCCAAAAGTGGGATGGATACACCGCAAGTGCTGCCAATATTTCACAATACAGAAGCGCTACAGCTTATACTATTGCAAACTTTGCTTCTACAATTGGCACATCATCAAATCAGGCTAATGTAGAGTTGGAATTGCCATCGGGTACTACATTTGATATGGGAGGCAATCATATTTACACCAATTATTTGGAGATAATTGACGATAATACAACTGCTCCAGTCATTAAGACAGGAACATTGACTGCCACAAAAGCAATGTATTTACGCAAATGTACCCGATTCAGAAGTAACGGTACTACAGGTGCATCTACATTTTTCAGCGTTCCATTTGCCACACCCGCATTTACCAATACCTGGCCTATATCCAAAGATATTGATGGAGGAGTAATAGAAAATAGTGTCCGCATCTTAAAATATGATGAACCCACACGTGCTGCTTACGTCTCAAATAATTCATCCGCATGGGTGCCCACTACCGCGTCATTGGATATAGGTAGAGGGTATGCGTTTACTTTTGCTTCGAAAGTACCTAATAGTGATTTGGCAACAACCATCATTATTCCATCAAACGGGTC
>Ga0302272_1001167_pt1 | contig 11930 bp, 7 predicted proteins | sample III_Bog_N1_2_FD_198772 | JGI IMG/M metagenome (GOLD analysis project Ga0302272, IMG submission 198772) | Peat permafrost microbial communities from Stordalen Mire near Abisko, Sweden - III_Bog_N1_2 | ecosystem: Environmental > Terrestrial > Soil > Wetlands > Peat | place: Sweden: Abisko...
TTCTATAGTCGATTTAGCCATTCTCAATTTCAATTTGGCAATAACAGCCTCATTATTTTTGATTTTCAACTCCGACTGAAGTCTGAATCTTTTCAATTCTTCGCAGGTGGCAACTTTACAGTTTGCAACCGCAGTATTTTTTTTTTCGTTATCTGCTGCAAGTTGTGTACTAGTAGCATTTTTCTTTTGATCAGAAGACAAACAACTGCAGAAAAAGCTTCCTGCAAAAACCAATATAGCCAGTATAATGATAGATATTGTTGTTTTCATCCTCTCAGATTATTTTTTTGAAATCAAAAGATACCATTTTATCATTTAAGCAAAATGGCATCTTTTTAAAGTTCTACAATTAAAGCTCTGATAAAATTTTATGCAATTCTTCTTTTGATTTACCCAATTTTTTTTGAAGCCGACCAAACATTTCTTCCTTTTTGCCGGTAGCAAACATTAAATCGTTATCGGTTAAAGCAGCAAATTTTTGCTTCAATTTACCTTTTTGTTCGTCCCAATTACCTTTTAGTTCTGTTGTATTCATGATTGTGTTGATATTATTAATAATTCTGTTTTTACAGTACAAAGGTGCGTCTTTTCAGACCTGCTTGTCTTACACAATTCACGAAAAAAGTTACAATATTCCCACATAAATGAGTAGAAGTAGTTACAAGTAAATAGTTACGAGTTACAAGACTATTTATCTGAATTTTGCTTTCAGAAAACAGATCATTAAATATTATTACTTAGAAAGTATAAAGACAGAGTTCGCAATGAACTCTGTCTTTTCCGGAAGGTGTAAACAAATCAGAGAAAAATTACCGCTTAGGTATTATATCAATAATTACGGTACGGTTGTAAAATCGTTCTTCAGGGAATCTGTTTTCGAAAGGAGATAATTTTTGATTACCGCCAAATCCAGACACTTCAAAAGTAACATCACTTCGTCCTGCTTTTTTCAATCCATTTTCTAAAATATTTCTAACATTATCAGCTCTCGCTAATGACAAGCGTTGGTTGTATTCTTCGTCTCCAATAATATCGGTATGGCCATGTATAATCACCTTCCCTCCTATTGGAATTTTGGGGATTACAATATTAATAAGATATTTATGATACATGTTGATAGCTTCGGATTTGTTGAACTCGTAGAGAATACTGTATCGCATGCCTTCATTGTCTTTGGGTGCAACCCACAACACCATATGCATTGATGCCGCTTTCACTACGGAATTTCCACTTTTGAGTTGACCAATCATTTTTACATTATAATCAGCCATAAGTTGAGTGCCCAAGATTGACTTTCCGGGAATACTGACTTTATCTTCGGTATAGGGTCCCAGATATTGTATCTTTCCCGATTCATCCGTCAATTCCAATGACCATGAAGTAAATGATTTACTTGCTCCATCAACATTAAATGTCACATAACTGTCGAGTGGTGCTTCCTGAACTGCATTGATAGTAACCGGCTTTAGTGGAGCAGCAGGTCCACTTTGGAATTCCATCAATAAACCATGACTATTCGTTTCGATAGAAACACGACGATCGCCTTCACGAAGCAATACGAGTTCTTTTGTTCCTCCCGGTTGTTGCGACGGAATATCAGGTCTGACACGCCCCTGAGTGGTTATTCTCGATGGTGCAATTGAAAAAACGCTTACCAGATAGCGCTTCACCGATCCGGCCATAGCAAGTCCGTCTTTTGAACCTTGCTCCGACGAACCAACTAATATTATTTTTGCTGAAGGATCTTTAGACATTCTGTCGCCAAGAATATTCAACACGTTGTAATAAACTTTCATTTGTCGATCCGAACGCCCAGTCCTGTTTTCAGGAACGGACATGGATAAATCATCTTCTTTGAAATCTTTTACCTGATCTTTTGTAAGTATTACATAACGATCAGGGATTTCGTCCGAACCTAAATCGAAGAATACATAATTCCGAAGTGGAAAGATTTCTCTTACGTTACGTTTGTCCACAATATTTTCAGGAGAGTTGACTGTAAAGGTTACTTCCGGATCAACAATAGCTGTTGCAACAAAAGCTTCTTTCTTTACCAGCGGAAGTCTGTGCCCTGTTCCAAATTTAAAGGCTGCTCCAACTCTCAGTGTCGTAATGTTCATGGTTTCGATGCTTCGCGGATCCTGACCAAAGTAAGGTTGAAAAGAGACGAAGGGAGAAAGCACGAATCGGGTCTTATGATATTGTGACGAAAGTGGAATATCATACCCTGCACCAACCTGCATTGAAATAAGGTTTTTATGAATATCACTAAAATCGCCCTTTACTGCAGCTGTAGCCAACTGATCGGGATAAGCAGGGTTTAAACCCAATTGATACGTGAACTCTTTATTTATATTAAAGGCCAACCGTGGACCCGCATACAGATAAAAGCTTGATTTGAATGGAGCAAAGCGCAAACTTGGTTCCACAGTAATATAATTTACGTCGGCAGTTAAGTCGGCAGGGCAATTACATGGAGTTTTTACTTCTTCAAATTTGCCTTTACGACTATCATAACCCGCCTGAAGCATCACGCCCCAATGAGAATTGGCCGGACGATATTCGATAAGTGGTGCAAGAAAAAGACCGACACCATTGCCATCATGAAAAGTAGTCGGAACTGTTAGGTCTGCATTCAGTTGCTGGGTTGAACCACGATAGAAATTAATATTTCCACCTGCTGCAACTCCAAAGTACCATGACGGTTTTGAATATTGAATTGAATCCTGTGCATGAGCGGGCGTATATATACTAATCAGGATAAATGCGCAAAGAATAAGACTTCTTATACACAGGGCATAAGAGAAACACAAGAAGTGTGATTTCTTTTTGACATAATTTTCATTTTTCATTTTTCTTTGAATTATTTTATTTAATCTTCTGACAAGAATAAGCTGGTTTTAAGGTAATACAACAGTGGCTGTGTTTAATGTCACTGCCGATTGAGCTAATAACCGTCCTGTTAATCTTGCTCCTGTGTTCAGTGAAATAAGTGTCTGGCTAAGGATATTCCCGCTAAAATCAACATTCGATCCTATAACAGCATCTGTAGCGGTAATCCAGAATATATTTTTAGCCTGAGCACCACCGGTTAAATGAATGATAGCTGTGTTATCAACCGTAAGACCTGCCGCAATCTGGAAAACCCAGGTATCATTTGGTCCACCCGACAAGGTTACACCTGCATTGGTTATTAATAAACCGGTACTCCATTTATATAGTCCGGGAACCAACGTCATACCGCTTATATTGCCGGCACCTTTGTCCACAATAACAGTTGTTGTCATACCCATTGCCGTTGTGAATGCTGTTTGCATATCATTGATAGCAGTAGTCATTTTAGAGGGAGGAGCAAGTGTATAATCAGAAGCAAACACGTGACCTGAGACATAAATCGAGGTTGAAAACTGATTGGTAGCATCCATGATTAATGAGAAACCGGTTATGGCTGTTGCTGTTGCCGGACTCACACCAATATTACCTGTAATGGAAGTAACACCAGTGGTAGAGATACCTGTTTTTGACAGAATGCTAAAGTCGCCGGACGTTCCAAGGTTTACAATTCCGGGACCAGTTCCTAATGGAGCAGTAAAGTTTGCAGTGATATTTTTATTCGAATTCATATTTAATGTCAACGGACTTACTGAACCGGAAGCATCTCCACCCCATGAATCAAAAGTATAACCGACATTGGCAGTTGGAGTAAGAACTACATTAGTTCCATTAGGAAAAGTCAGCTGATTCGGATTTCTTGAAACAGAACCTCCTACGGCAGTTATATTTAATGTAAAATTATTGGCATTAGACGTAAAGTTTGCGGTAATATTCTTATTTCCATTCACGGTTACAGCCAATGGGTTTGAAATACCTGTGGCATCTCCGCTCCAGGAAGAAAATGTATAACCGGGATTGGCAGTTGCAGTAAGTTTTACGCTGGCGCCACTATTATATGTCAGTTGATTCGGACTTTTATCAACCACACCATTGGCGGCTACAATATTTAATGTATAAATACTGGTGGTGGTAAATGTCCATGTTGTGTCTTTTACTATTGTAGAGCCATCTAAGTTTTTTGCAGCCATGCTCATTTTAGCGGTATAGACAGTTGCAGGACTAAGTGCTGCGCTTGGTGTAAAGGTTGCAACAGTTCCGATTACCGAAACCGCCCCCGAAACCGGAGATGCACCATTCATTAAAGTAAAAGTAGTAGCGGTAATGGATGTTGGATCCATTGGCATACTAAAAGTTGCACTTACAACTTTATTAAGAACAACTCCTGTAGATAAATTTAATGGATCGGTTGCGATTACTACAGGTAATATGGTTGCACCAGTACTAAAGGTCCATACATAATCGGCTTGTAATGCATTTCCAGCCACATCTTTTACAGCTGTTGTTATTCGGGCTTCAAAAGTTTTATCGTCAATGAATTTGGATGAAGCTACAAAGACGGCTGTTGAATCGGTATACGTAACGGTTCCTGCCACAACCGACCCTCCGGTAACTTTAAGTGTGAAAGAAGACTCATTGATCGTTTTCGGATCCATTTTTTTATTAAAGGTAGCTGTCACTGTACTCACCCGTGCAGCTTCCTGACTGGCGATGGTTGAAATGACTTTACTGCGACCAACCAGGGTTGCTCCACTAAGCGGACTAACTGATATCACCACCGGACAAGGTCCTACATTCGTTGCAACAAAATCATCATTCTTGCAACCAGTACATAGAACAACCGATATGATTGCGAGGGTTGAAAGCAGCTTATTCCTTTTCATATTATTTCATTTAACGGTGAAATTATTTCCACTGTACAAAGGTGGCATCTTTAAACAATGAAAGCCTTACACAATTTCAGCTAAGACTTGCAATATTCACACATTAGTTAAGTAGTTACAAGTAAGTAGTTAGGAGTTACAAGACTATTTATCTGTATTTTGCTTTCGAGAAATAGATCATTAAATAGGGTCTGCTGAAAAACTGTTATATAAATGATGTCGAGTAAAATAAGAATACATTTTTGATTTGATGTGCAAAGTCTTTGAATTCAAGTGTTCAAAATCCATGCACTTAATTGTTTAAACAAGAGTCTCAATCCTGTAGGGATTAACTGTTCATAACCCCCAGTTTCAACTGGGGGAATGAAGACAAAAGAGAACAGAACCCCGTAGTGGGTTCAACATCAAATAATTATTATGTTCAACCCACTACGGGGTTGTATTTCAGAGGATAGTTCCATCCCCCAGTTTCACTTCGTTCACTGGGGGTTATGCACAGTTTAACTCCTATCGGAGTTTTTCAGCAGACCCTAAATATTATTTATTATTTATAAGTACGTGCCATGAATTAGTTTATATTATTTTGATCCGCCCCTAAATCCCCTAAAGGGGACTTTTGCCGTGTTCAACTGTTGATTTTTTTCGCACATATCGCACTTCGGCAGCCCCCTTTAGGGGGTTGGGGGCAGTTATGAATGAGTTTTTTAATATAAAATAATTTCGAGCATGCACTTACCAAGTTTTACTCTATAAAAAAATGCTGCCCTTCGGATTGAAGAACAGCACTCTATTTATAAAATAAACAAGACTAATAAGTAGCCGGTTTTATTTTGTGATTTGGAATTCTACGCGACGATTTTTTTGACGACCTTCGGATGTATTATTCGTTGCAATAGGATCTTTTTCGCCGTAACCAATAATGGTAATTCTTGAAGCAGGCACGTGTTGTGTCAACAAATAAGCTCTTACCGAATTAGCACGTCTTACTGATAATGCCTGATTATATTCATCGGTTCCAACATAATCGGTATAGCCAGCTACACTCAATCTTACTTTGGCAGATCTGTCTTTCAACGAAATGGCAATCTGATCTAAAGCCGGGTATGATTCTCTGGTAAGTTTTTCGGACCCGAATTCAAATTCGATATCCTGAAAAGATGCATTTACGGTACCACCACTTACTTCGTTGCGTGAAAGAGAATCCAGTGCGTTATTCATTCTTCGGAGCTCGGCATTGAGTGAATCATTTTTAGCTTCGAGTGCATTCAACCTGTTAAGGGTTTCGACTGTATTATCTCTCACAATTTTTTCGATGATAACAGGGGCTGGTTGAGGATAATATTCGCACATACTTATGTTACGTGCATGTTGTTTGCTACCTGTACCACCCAGTTTGAACCGGAGACCAATAGTAGCAGTTAGTGCATCACTATTGCCTTTTGACATACTGTAACCTCCCAAGTTTGCCCGGTCGTAATAACGATACTGAACTTCGCCTCCCACAGAAACTACTTTGCCTAAATTATACTCCAGGTTTAATCCCAGTTTAGCCATAGGGGTTTCGGGTACTCCATCACCCGAATCGCGCGAATCGACAATCAGATTGCCGGCAGCATTGGACAGTTTAAACTGATAGAAGCCCACTCCTACTCCGGCATCGCCGTAAATATTCATTTTGCTCCAGAAAGCAGTACGGTAAGGAATCAACAGGTTGGTAAGATTTACCGAACCATAAATAACTGCATCGTGTGTGCGCCCTTCCATCTGACCTCTTTGAGTGGCATTAAGTTGATAGTCGTGATCGTAGGTATTATACATATATTCCAACCCAATGCCCACGAGTGGATTAATAGTATATTCCAATGTTCCTCCAACTATGAAATGGAATTGATCAGACCGCGATGTAGCACCCGGAGCTACACGAAAGTAATTGCCACCACCTTTAATTCCAAACGACCAATGTGACACGGGAGTAAATGCACACATGGTGGGAGTTTTAATAAGATCGACCTGAGCCGGTACCACGGCTACTGTTTGCTGACCTGTTTCGGTGGTAGTGCTAACTACTGCTTGTGCAGGAACTGTTGTAATTACTTCCTGAGCAGTGGTATAACCAACTACAGCAGTCGTAAGCATTAAGCTTAGTAAAAGTTTTTTCTTCATGTTTTTTGTTTTTTAATTAATTAATATGATGTTTTACTTTATAATTAGATTCAAGTAAGTATATAGAAGCAGATTGATTGATCTCAAAGGCTTATTTTTAATGCTACAAAGATAGACCGCAGCAATAGTGCAAAACTTACACAATTCAGGATAAGACTTGTAACATTCACACATTGGCATACGTGGAAATTGATTGAGATTAATATGGTGGTGTATCTAAAAAAAAGAGCGTTGCTCTTCGGTGGAAGGGTAGCGCTCTTTTTTTGGGGAGATAGTATTATGTATAGAAATAATAGGAATTAAATAATGTCGTATTCGTTAGAAAATAGTTAGACCATACGGTTGTAATTTTAAATCCCTTTTAGGGGAACCAACGGTCAGCGTAGCTAATTAGGGACAGTTTTCAACTATATTTTCCGCCCCAAGCCCCTCCCGATATGATCGGGATAAATGGCGGGGATGTAAAATAGTATCGTCTCTGAAAAATTAAAAGGGTACATTATATTCGTACCATTACTTCTATGACGTGAATATCGTTTTCTGAATGTTTTTGTAAATGCTACATTATATTAGGACTTGTATTTATATTAAGAGCCAACAAAGACATTTACGAAAAAAGCGATAAGAGCCAACACAACCACCACATTTAAAACTTTTCGAATTGTACTTCCCCGGGATATATATGTGTTGATAGCCCAAAAAGAAATAATAATAGCACTTATTGTAAGAAAAATAGCTGATTGTGACATGATAATTTGTTTTAGAATTTAAATTGAATAGATATCACTTAGTTAGGCACACAGAGTACACCGGTTTTACAGAATATGTAAAGTTGATTTGATTATTCTGTTTTTGATAATATATAATAGAGATAATCTTAGATTTCCGAAAGAAATCAATGCGAATTGAAAATCTGCGTAGTCAGTAATTTCGGGTGCAACCCGTAGGTAAAAACAGACAACAACAACAGAACCATGATGAAGTTCAATAATGACATTTAATATTAATATTCAACCCACTTCGGGGTTGGAGTTGTGTTTCTATTTTTATCCCCCGGTTGCGTTTCACTTACCGGGGGTTATGCACATTTAGCCACTTCGTGGCTAAGAAAAGTCTTTCAGTAAACTCTTATAATTCGTTACTTATATAATGTCAATTCTAAAATGGGATTTCCATTTTGTGTTTTTTCGTAGGTTCTGTGTATTCGGTGTGCGAATGCATATCAAAACGGCATTGAACGTGGTAATGGAAATCATTTCAGATTTGGTTTATGCATGGGCATTCATCAAATACCCGAAAAGACCAAATACTTTAAGAAGCCATATAATGGTGACAATCACAACAACAATGTTGAAAATGTTTTTGATTTTATGATCCATAGGGATATATGTATTGACAGCCCATAGGAGTACACCTACAATAATAAGAACAAGAAAGATCGTTAAGAGTGGCATGGTGGTTTGTTTTAGAGTTTAATTAAAAATTATTTTGCTTGGACTAAAACATCCTGTTGTTGTGCTTTAGCATGGGTCAAAGATAGAGCTATTGATAAGTAAAGATCTTACACAATTTGGGCTAAGATTTGTAAGATTCACACATTGTCAGTTAGCAGCTAGCAGTAAGCAGTAAACAGTAAGCAAGTAAGCAGAGCTTGTATACTTTTTGAAAGATTCAAAATTCATTTAGATTGCCTTGCTACACTTTTGTTTCATTTTCTAACATTTTAGATGGTTTGAATCGTTCTGCAGATGATCTTTTTTAGATTTTAGTTGGTTTGTATCGCTCCTCAGATGACTTTATTAACTCCGCAGATGATTTTTTTTGCATTTTAGATGGCTTATATTGCTTCTCAGATTGCTTTATTAACTCCGCAGATGACTTTTTTTACATTTTAGATGGCTTATATTGCTCCTCAGATGACTTTATTAACTCCGCAGATGACTTTTTTTGCATTTTAGATGGCTTATATTGCTCCTCAGATTGCTTTTTTGCTCCTCAGATTCTTAAAATATCATTTTAGATTGGAAGAATTACTCCTCAGATTCTTAATATTTGATTTTAGATTGATTTTTTGCTCCTCAGATTGGTAGAATTTCATTTTAGATTGGAGAAATCACTCCTCAGATTCATTTTTGAATCCTGCATTGGGATCCGATAATGCTTATGTGAGTAGCTATTTACTGCTAGTTCAAGTTGTTTTTGGAATATAAGAAAAGCGTTGTCCCGCAATTAAGTGGACAACGCTCTAAATCATTAAATGCTTATGCTTATTTTATAAATCAACTGAACTGCGAACTATCAACTGTCAACTGTCAACTAATTTTACATACGATCCATATACCAACTCAATTCTTTTTCCAGCTTTTGGTATTTAAAGATATTGGTAATAATTTTCTGCAAACGCATAAAGGCAGTCTCGCTTTTTACTACATAATCGAAGGCCTTGTGGTGCATACATTCGATGGCAACGTCTATTTTATCTTGCGACGACAGCATGATTACCGGAATATCGGGGTTCAGGGCTTTTATTATATCGAGTGTATCAATGCCGTTCATGGCGGTTTTGTCGACACTGTCCAGATAATAATCGAGCACAATGATGTCCGGTTTGTGCGACAGATTTTCCAGACATAGTTCACCCGTCACATAGGTTTCAATACAAAAATCGGCTCGTTCCAGGAAGTCAATCTCCAACGATTTCAGGAAAAGGATATCATCATCGACCAGAAAAAGTTTTATTTTTTCGTTTTTCATCAGTTTTTACTTTTAATCATATTATATTCTTCTTCCAACTCCGTGCAGGCCTGACTGCAAATGTTTCCGAGCTGTAAAACCATGTCTTGAATGCCGTCGGTTTGCAGCTCGGCGATGGCATAATCCTGTACTTTTCGAGCCATGTTTTCAAAATCGACATTGATTCCCATGATGGAAAACGATGGAATCATTTTGTGTACGGCCGAGTGGAGACCGTTCCAGTCTTTTTCTTCCAGACTTCTTTTCATGGCAGCGATGAGCGGTGGTGTTTGCTCCAGATAGAGTGAAATCATTTCCATCATCAGCGCGGGGTTCGACTTGGTTCTGGTGTTGAGGTAACCCAGGTTAATACATCGTATGGTTTTTATATCGGTTTCTATTTTTACTTCCTTTACAGGTATTTCTATCACGGCTGTTTTCTTAATAAGTCCTATTATTTTGGAATAAAGAATACGTTCGTCAACAGGTTTTGCTATATAATCGTTCATGCCTACGGATTTACACTTAGCCAGATCGACGGTAGTAACATCGGCCGTGAGAGCAATGATGGGAATGTCGGAATGCATTACGTTGCGAATATAATCGGTGGCTTCGAAGCCATTCATCTCGGGCATTTGGAGGTCCATCAGCACCACGTCGTAGGTTTTGGTTTGCATTTTTTCGATGGCTATCTTTCCGTTGTCGGCAATGTCGCGTTCGAATCCAAAATCGTCGAGCAAAGTTTTCATCAATAACTGGTTGAGTGGTATGTCTTCTACCACCAGCACTTTTAAGTCTTTAATTTCCTCGTCGAGTTCATCCGCAACCATTTCTTCGGCTGCTTGTTCGTCAGTTTTCTGAAAATTCAGAACAAAACTAAAAGTAGAACCTTCGTTGAGTTTGCTCACCACCTGTATGCTCCCACCCTGCGACTCAACCAACTGCTTAACGATGGCCAGTCCAAGTCCGGTACCACCATACAAACGCGAAGTACCACTGGATGCTTGTTGAAAGTTTTCAAAAATCTTTCCTATTTTTTCTTCCGAAATGCCAATGCCCGTATCTTTGATGGAAAACTGAACACCTACATTATTGTCATTATTGGAAAGCAAGCGTACACTTACATATATTTTGCCTTTGGTTGTAAATTTTACAGCATTGCTCACCAAGTTGAGAATGATTTGGTGCAAGCGCACCGGATCGCCCAACAATACTTCGGGAATGGTTTTATCATAATCGACTACCAACTTCAGATTTTTCTCCAAAATTTTGGTTTCGAACAGATGCAGCATAGCCGAAATGGATGAGTTCATTTTAAATGGTATTTTTTCGAACACCATTTTGCCCGAATCTACTTTGGCCAGATCGAGGATATCATTAATAAGAACAATCAGCGCGTCGCCACTCATTTTGATGGCCGACAAATATTCTTTTTGCTTGGCTGTGAGTTCCGATTTGAGTAGCACCTTGGTAAACCCAATGATGGCATTCATAGGGGTGCGAATTTCGTGGCTCATATTTGACAGGAACTGTTGTTTAGCCTTCACGGCTGTTTCGGCTATCTTGGTAGAGGTCTCGGCTTTGTTTTTGGCTATCTCAGCTATCTCGGTTGCCATTTCGGCAAACACGATGGCTTCGTTCAGCTGGGTTTCTATCCTCTTCTGATCAGTAATATCGCGAGCCACTACCACCACTCCCTGTACATTTCCGCGGTCGTCTTTATATACTGACCCGTTGAACAATACATCGGTGAGCTTTCCGTCGCGAATGGTGAGTGGGAAGTCGGCTACAAACCCGTTGGCAAATACATCGAGATATACTTCTTTTGCTTTTTCCGATTCGGTGAAATAGCCGAAGAAATCTGAGCCAATCATTTCCTCGCGCGTCAAGCCGGCAATATTTGCCGAGGCGTTATTCAGGTCGGTAATCTTTCCTTCCAGGTTAATGGTGAACAAGGGATCGCGACTGGCTTCGATAAGACTCCGTGCATATTCCGATGCCAGCTTTTGTGCCGTAACGTCGCGAGCCACAATGACCACTCCCAGCACATTTTCGTTTCCGTCTTTGTACACCGAGCCGTTGAAAAGTACATCAGTCAGTTTACCGTCTTTATGTCTGAGCGTAAGCGGTGAATCGGCAACCGACCCGTTGGCAAAAACTTCCTGATACACTTCGCGTGCCATTTGTGGCTCGGTAAAGTAATCGAAAAAGTCTGTTCCGGTCAGTTCTTCGCGCATTAGTCCGGTTATATTCACCAGC
>Ga0302272_1001173_pt1 | contig 11896 bp, 10 predicted proteins | sample III_Bog_N1_2_FD_198772 | JGI IMG/M metagenome (GOLD analysis project Ga0302272, IMG submission 198772) | Peat permafrost microbial communities from Stordalen Mire near Abisko, Sweden - III_Bog_N1_2 | ecosystem: Environmental > Terrestrial > Soil > Wetlands > Peat | place: Sweden: Abisko...
GAAAAACCGATTACTGGAAACAGTGTATTATGACGATGATTGAGCCTACGGGGTGATTTTTAATGCGTTTGCCCTGAGGCCCCCTCTAAACCATCCTGACAACTTGCCGGTGAATTAGTACATTCCCTTTATTCGTGACGGCTCCTCGTATCGGCCGCACAAGCAAATCAAACAAATCCCATAAATTAAGCTAGAGATCGTAAGGAGTTCAACCTTGTTGAATGAATCCACCGATTCCATGGGCGATTTTGCGGAAACCCCGCTTAATGTCGCTCCCCCCTCCCTCGCAGACCAAGCCGATTTCGCACCGGCAGTGAACCCCAACCTCGCCGCGCTGGGCGATTTGGCTGCGGATATTCAGTTTCCTGAAAACGGCGGTGCAAATCCGTCGCTTTCGACTCCGCTGCTCAACGAAGGGCAAAATGGTGAACAGCGCCGTGGCCAAGGTGGTGGACGTTTCCAACGCGACCGCGACTTCCGCAATAACAAGAAGGGTGGACGCCATAGCAATCAGGGTGGTCGTCACCCTCGTTATTTCGACCCGCAGCCCGAAGAGCCCCAAGGCCCGCCACCCACGCCCGAACAGATTGCCGAGGCGAAAGAGCGTTTCAGCGAGCTGCGGCGCAAGCCCATGTTTGAGCTGCAATCCAAAGCGATTGAGCTCAATATTCCCGATTTTAAGCGCCTGCGCAAACAAGCGCTCATGTACCGCATCCTTGAAGCTACTACGGGTCAGGGCGGTTTCATCTATACCGAAGGCGTGCTCGAAATCCTGAACGAAGGTTATGGGTTCTTACGCAGCCCAGATCACAATTACCTTTCGGGCCCCGATGATATTTATATCAGCCCGCAGCAGATCAAGCGCTTTGAGCTCAAGACCGGCGATACCATTGAAGGCCAGGTACGCCCACCTTCCGAAGGCGAGAAGTATTTTGCGCTGATCCGCATTGAAAAGATCAATTTCCGCCCACCCGAAGACGCGCGTCGCCGTGTGAGCTTCGAGCATCTTACGCCGCTGCATCCTTACGAGCGCCTCAATCTTGAGCACAAGAAAGATGAGTTCAGCACGCGTATCATGAATCTCTTTACCCCCATTGGTAAAGGCCAGCGCGGCATTATTCTTGCACCTCCTCGCACGGGTAAGACTGTCTTACTGCAGAATATCGCGAACGCGATTGCCAAGAACCATCCAGAAGTGATTCTGATTGTGCTCTTGATCGATGAACGCCCAGAAGAAGTGACCGACATGCGCCGTAACGTAAAGGGCGAAGTCATTAGCTCTACCTTCGATGAACCACCCGAGCGTCACGTACAAGTGTCCGACATGGTGATTGAGAAAGCCAAGCGCCTTGCGGAATATGGCAACGACGTGGTGATTTTGCTCGACTCCATTACGCGTCTTGCACGTGCGAACAACGTAGTGATTCCTCATTCCGGCAAGATTCTGTCGGGTGGTGTGGATGCCATGGCATTGCAGCGTCCTAAACGCTTCTTTGGTGCTGCTCGTAAAATTGAAAACGGTGGATCGCTGACCATTATTGGCACCGCGCTGATTGAAACCGGCAGCCGCATGGATGAAGTGATCTTTGAAGAATTCAAGGGCACGGGCAATAACGAATTGGTGCTTGACCGTCGCATCGCTGAAAAGCGTATTTGGCCGGCCATCGATATCTACAAGTCCGGCACGCGTAAAGATGAACTGCTTCTCACCTCGGAAGAGATGCAGCGTGTGGTGATTCTGCGCCGCTACTTGCAAGACATGACCCCACCAGAAATCATGGAATTCATGCTCGATAAGATGAAGGCGTTCAAGACGAATACTGAATTCTTGAGTATGATGAATAAGTAAGAGATGAGTGGAGGACTGTGGGAAATGAAATAATTGAGAATTGAGAATTGAAAGTGTTGCGAACACTCATCTTCCTTTCCCTCAATTCTCAACTTTCAACTTCCCCTCCCCCCAACTCTCAATTTTCAATTCTCAACTTTCAACTCTATACGGTTCTCAAATGACTCTCGGAAACATTCTCTTTCTTGGTACTGGCAACATGGGCGGCGCGATTTTGCGTGGGCTCTTGGCGAAGGGCGCTGTGCCTGCATCGCAGCTTGCCGTTGTTGAGCCTTCCGATGTGTTGGCTGCTGAATTTGTAAACGCGGGCGTGCATCGCTTGCCGAGCACGCTTGAAGGTTTCGCATGGGCAGACGTGGTGTTGCTCTGCGTGAAGCCACAAATCTTTAAGAGCGTTGCTCCCGAATGGCGCAATGCTCTGCAGAAATCTGGGCGTCGCCCGAACTTCATTTCGATCATGGCTGGCGTCACCACGGATACCATTAAGCTTGCCCTCGCAAACCAGCTCACCATCGATGTGTTGCGCACCATGCCAAATCTGCCAATGGCGATAGGGCAAGGCACGGTGGCTTTTGCGTACGATCAAGCAAGCCCAGAGCTCGTCGAGAAAGGCAAACTGATTTTCGCACCTGTTGCGAAGACTGCGAATGTTTTAGAAACGCAACTCGATGCCGTGACAGCCCTTTCAGGATCTGGCCCTGCGTGGGTTTTCCAATTTGTGGAAGGCCTTGCCCAAGCAGGTGTTTTGGTGGGATTGAGTCGTGACGTTTCTATGTCGCTTGCGCTCTCCACCATCGAAGGTTCCATCGCCATGTTACGCGAATCGGGAAAATCGCCAGCAGATCTTACCACCGCCGTCTGCTCTCCAGGTGGCACAACAATCTATGGCGTGCAAGCTCTCGAAGAAGGCAAGTTCCGCGCAACCATTCTCAAAGCCGTTGAAGCCGCCTGTCTGCGCTCGAAGGAATTGGGGAAATAAGGATAAATTGAAAATTGAAAGTTGAAAATTGAAAGTGTTGCACAAGTTTATCTCATCTTCCCCCTCCCCCCGACCTCTCAACTTTCAATTTTCAATTCTCACCTTCCCCTCCCCCCGACCTCTCAACTTTCAATTTTCAATTCTCACCTTCCCCCTCTCCCACAAGGTTCCATAATGTTCTTAGACGAAACCATCATCGAAGTGATCTCAGGCAAAGGCGGCGAAGGCTTGTCCAGCTTTAGGCGCGAAGCTTGCGTTCCCAACGGCGGTCCCGATGGTGGCGACGGCGGCAAGGGCGGAAGCGTAATCCTCGAAGTCAATGAGCAATACACCACCCTGCTCGACATGGGTAACCAACGCAAGTACAAAGCGAAGCAAGGCGCGAATGGCGGCACTGCAAAGTGCTCGGGCAAAGGCTCGCAAGACTTGATCGTAGGTGTTCCGCAAGGCACCCTCGTGAAAGACGACGAAGGACGCATCCTTGCAGATCTAACCGAGATCGGCCAACAATGGCTGGCAGCTCAAGGCGGACGCGGCGGCATGGGCAACCAGCATTTCGCCACCGCAAAAAATCAAGCCCCGCGCAAGACGATTCCAGCGCAGCTCGGTGAACGCAAAATTTTGCATCTCGAACTCAAACTCATGGCAGACGTTGGTCTTGTGGGCTTCCCCAATGCAGGCAAGTCTTCGTTGGTGAACAAGATTTCGAGTGCGCGTCCCAAGGTCGGAGCGTACCCATTCACCACGCTCGAACCCATTCTCGGCATTGTGCGCCTGGGCGAGCGCAGCTTTGTGGTTGCGGATATTCCCGGCCTCATCGAAGGCGCAGCCGACGGCAAAGGCCTTGGACACCAGTTCCTAAAACACATTGAGCGCACGCACACGCTTTTGTTTGTTATCGATGGCTTCGAAGACGATGCATATAAAAAGTATCAGAAGTTATGCAAAGAGCTCGAACTCTTTCACCCCGCGCTTGCCGAAAAGCAACGCATCATTGCTATCAACAAGGCCGATCTGAACGTCGAAAAAACAGCGAAGACTTTCGCGAAGCATAAGCTCACCGTGCAAGTCGTCTCTGCAGTCACCGGCGAAGGTTGCAAAGAACTTGTCTTTAAGCTCAAGGATATGCTGCCTTCGCTGCACCAGAAGGGCTGGCACTAAGCACGAATCCGACCTCGATTTTGCAAACTCTTGTCGCCTTAGCAAAGCGGCTTTTGACGGCTATCTTGGGTGGCGGGTGGGGGACTTCGAACCATCCCTCCGAAGGACACTCTTTGTCTGCGAAACGCCCTTTTCTCAATGCGCTAGAAATTTTGCAAACTATTCTGTCTAGCATATAGTTCCAACAAATCTGGGCGAATCCGCCTTGCGTCGGCCGGGCTATATTGCTGTAAGTCGCAAGCGACCAACAGCAACCAGGCCCAAGGTCCTGGCCCTACGGGTCACTATCCCTTTCGCGAATACACGCAAATAGACTTCCCAAAGCCTTGCTGTGAACGGTAATTCAGTTGTACCATTTTACGATACATGCTAAAATAGTCCGTACCTTTTTACGATAAGTCTATATTTAGTCCATGCGGAAAACTCGTTTATACGACATCATGCTCAAACAACACATGGCCGAAAATCGCCAGATCGCGTTGTTGGTTGGGCCTCGCCAGGTAGGCAAAACCTCGCTTTGCAAACCGTTCAGTATTTACCTGGACTTTGACAACCAAGACGACCGAGCCTTGATTCTAAAGGGGCCAAAAGCAGTGGCGGCGCACCTTGGCCTTGATGTGCTCTCGGCAAAGAAACCCACGGTAACTTTCGATGAGCTCCATAAGCATTCCAAATGGAAGTCGTTTTTAAAAGGCTTCTTTGACACCTACGAAGATCAGGTGCACATTCTCGTCACGGGCTCTTCTCGCTTAGATGTGTGGCGCAAGGGTGGCGATAGTTTAATGGGGCGCTACTTCCTGTACCATATCCACCCGTTTTCCGTGGGTGAACTATTGCATCCGCGCTTAGGTAAAGATCTACTGGCTCAACCCAAGCCAATTACCGATGCAGACTGGAATGCGCTATGGGTTCATGGCGGATTTCCAGAGCCCTTCGTACGCAGGCAAACACAGTTTTCCAACCGGTGGAAAACACTGCGCAATCAACAGCTTCTGCGCGAAGATGTGCGTGAGCTCGCTCGTGTGCAAGAGCTAAGTCACTTAGACTTGTTGGCAAAAATATTGGCAGAGCGCTCTGGCAGTCAGTTGGTGTACTTGCACTTATCGCAAGATATCCAAGTGTCCGTAGATACTGTGCGGCGGTGGATCGATCTATTTGCCTCGTTGCACTATGGCTTTGTGGTACGTCCGTGGTTTAAGAGTGTTGCCAAGGCCATTCGGAAAGAGCCTAAGTGGTTCTTGCGCGATTGGAGCGCTGTTGCCGACGAAGGGGCTCGCTTTGAAACGATGGTCGCTTGCCATTTGCTGAAGGCTGTAGAGACTTGGCAAGATTTAGGCCAAGGTGAATTTGAGTTGCGTTATGTGCGCGATAAAATGATGCGCGAAGTGGATTTCTTAGTGGTTCGCGATGGCAAGCCCTGGATACTGGTAGAAGCAAAAACATCAGCGCAAGAATTGAGTCCATCGCTGCGATATTATCAAGATCACATCAAGGTTCCGCACGCATTTCAGGTTGTGCGCAACATGCCTTTCGTGAAAGCAGATCCATTTAAAGCAAAGACTCCAATTGTAGTGCCTGCAAGAACGTTTCTTTCAATGCTGCCGTAAATCATAACAGAAATTAATCAATATTTAATCAATAGAATAAAGTATATTTTATTCTATGATTATTCGCCAACAATACCTAGATGCGCTAAATGCCTTTGTCGACAAGCCTTTGGTGAAGGTTATAGCGGGCATGCGGCGCGTGGGTAAAAGCGTGCTAATGCGGCAAGCCATGCAGGCGCGTGAAGCGGCGGGAATCTCCTCCAAGCAGATTCTTTACATTGACAAGGAATCATTAGACTTTGATGGAATCCGCACCCACTTAGATTTAAACCAATGGGTACAGGCTCGCAAGCTCAACGGAAAAAAGACCTCGCGGGTTTACCTGTATATTGACGAGGTACAAGAAATTGCCGAGTGGGAACGTGCAGTGGTTTCGCTGCATGGTGAGGGTTGGTGCGATATTACGCTTACGGGCTCCAATGCGCATTTGCTTTCGGGTGAGCTTTCCACTTTGCTGTCTGGGCGGCATGTGGTCATTCCGGTCTATCCGTTGACACTGCGTGAATTCGCTTTGTTCCGTAAGGCTCATGGCAACAAAGAAAACACGGAAGAGTCGTTTTGGAATTATGTGCGCGTAGGGGGCTTGCCCGGCATTCATGACTTTTCTTTGCAAAGCCCAGCCTTAGGTGAGTTTGTACGCAATCTTTATTCGGCAATTCTTTTACGAGATGTGGTGGGGCGCTTTCGCATTCGCGATGTAAGTGTGCTTGAGCGTGTGGCGCGCTTTGTGCTTGCGAACTGCGGCAATATCACCACGGCAAAATCTATCGCTGACTATTTTAAGTCCCAGCGCCTACAAGTGACTCTCCCTACGGTGCTGAATTATCTCGATGCGCTTGAAGCCGCTTGGCTTGTGCGTAAGGTAGGGCGCATTGACTTGCAAGGCAAAAAGAACCTTGAGTTTCACGACAAGTATTATGCCGGTGATATTGGCCTTCGCAATGGACTAGTGGGCTACCGTGAAACAGAGCTCCCTGGCCTACTTGAAAATATTGTTTGCCTTGAACTCATGGCTCGTGGTTATTCCGTATGCACAGGGCAGCGGGCAGGCCTTGAGGTGGACTTTGTCGCAGAGCGTGCCGATGAGCGCATGTATTTGCAAGTCTGTTATAAACTCTCGGATGCGACAACCGTAGAACGTGAATTCCGCTCCTTAGATCAAATCGATGACCATTGGCCTAAGCTTGTGCTCTCTCTTGATCCTCATTGGGAAGGGGCACGCAAAGGAATCCGTTGGGTCAACTTAATTCAGTGGCTCATGAAAGAATGACGATCATTGCATTCCTTAATAACGTTCACCCCTTATGAACACACACCTGCGCAATTTGATCCGCGAGCTCAAAGACCTTGGGTGGGAATATTTACCCACGCAGACCAACGGCGCGCCGCATTTTGTGCACCCCAAGTTCGGCAAAGTCGTGGTGGCTTCTACTCCCGCCGATTGGGAAGACGAATGCCGCTATACCCTGCAGCGCATCCGCAAAGTGACCAAGCGCTATGCAGATGAACAGAATGCAAGGACTGCCAAATCAGTTCCATCAACCACCGCGCAGCCTACTGCCGCAAGCGAATTAGATCTTGTGATGGCGCAAATTGTAGAAGCTGAACACGAGCTCGAACAGATTGAGCAAACCCTGCCACGCATTGCAAATGAATACCATGCGACCATGGATCCTTTGCTCGAAAAAATGGTAGAGCAGCGCCGTGAAGTCTTGCGCGGCCTTGGCTCAGAGCTTTGTAACCCCACTTGGCGCAAAAAGCAAATCAACCAAATCGCCGACCTGTGTCTCACCATTCGCGACCTTACCCAAGAACGTTTTTCAGTGTCGTTGGCCGATGAATTAAAATTTCTTGATGTGCTAAGAATCGAGAAGGAACAAGCTCAAGAAGAGCATCGCGAACAAATGGGCGAACCAGCTGAATTTGATCGTGTACTTGATGGTTTCGATGAACAAGATTGGGAGCGCTGGTTTGATCATTACGAATCTAATCCAACATATCATCCTAGTGAAAAATCGCAAGCGCACTCCAAACAAAAAGCAAGTGAGAATCATCAAGCTCGCAAGTCTCAACATGAACCACTACACGAGTCACCGCAGGCCCTGAGCCGCAAACTCTACTTAAATCTAGCTCGCGAATTACATCCCGATAAAACCACCGATGCGATTGAACGCGAACAGCGCACGCACCTAATGCAAAAGGTAAACGCCGCCTACGAAAAAGGCGATCTGCGCAGCCTTTTGTATCTGCTGCAAGTTCATGGTACAAACATTTCGCGAGATTCTCTCGACCTGCAAACTGAAGCTATGCTCAAGCAAAACCTTACCGGACAGTTAGATGCAATCCGCGTAAAGGCTGCAAAATTACTGCAAGATTTACCGTGCATCGATGGCAATTGGCGTGCGATTCTGACGCAGCCAAACCTGTGGGAAGCATACTTACGCAAGGAGCGCCGCAATGCTGACCATGAGATTGTGCGCTTTAGCCATGTGCAACGCGAACTCAAGCAACGCCTCGCAGCCTTTTTACGCGACACCAATCTCGACGATTGGGAAGAACTTTTTTAACAGACATCAATCAGTACTTGTTCATATCGTTGTCCAGAGACAACACAAAGATTTACGAAATTCTTCTTTAGAAGAAGCGACTCATATATTCCTATTAGCTCAGTGCATAGTCACATGCATAACATGTATAGGAAGGCCAATATGCAGATCTTGCAATTCTCAAAACTTGAAACGAAATTGCTGATTACCCTTGGACTTTGCATGAGTTCGTCATTTGCGGAAGGTCCTTGTGACATCTACGCTGCAGCAGGTACGCCGTGTGTTTCCGCACATAGCACCGTGCGGGCACTTTATGCAAACTACAGCGGGTCGCTTTACCAAGTGCGCCGTGCATCCGATGGAAAAACCAAAGACATTGGAGTTCTCACTGCGGGTGGCTATGTGAATATCGCTTCTCAAGATTCATTTCTAACGGGCACCACGGGAACCATTTCCATTCTCTACGATCAATCCTCTCAGCACAACAATCTTGTGAAATCACCCCCTGCGCATTTGCTTGCGAGTGGAGGAATTGAAGCGAATGCAATCCTTGGGAAGATCGTGATTCAAGGTCATGTTGCGCATGGCATTTATGTAACCGATACCTCAAGGGTGGCCTATCGAAATAATGCGACAACTGGGATTGCAACGGGCGATCAAGCTGAAGCGATGTATATGGTCGTTGATGGCAAGCGTTCAAGTGCCCCATGTTGTTTTGATTATGGAAATGCTGAAACCACGGGCAACGATGATGGAGCAGGAACCATGGAAGCCATCTATTGGGGAACCGACTGGCTTTGGGGCGGGCATGGTGCTGGAGCAGGTCCATGGGTTGCCGCCGATTTAGAAGAAGGCATGTTTAAATCCGACACAGGTGGACGAGGCTTTTCAAATCTGACTTGGCTCAACGATAAATCCGTGACCGCCAATTACGCAACAGCAATGCTTAAGGGACCTTCGGGCAATAAGTTTGGGCTCAAAGCTGGTGATGCGCAGACAGGGAAATTGGTGACCATGTGGAATGGCGCACGCCCTGCAGGCTATAGCCCATGAAGAAACAAGGCGCAATCATTTTAGGAACGGGAGGCGATGGAAGCGATGGTGGCACAGGCACATTTTTTGAAGGAGCAATCACCAAGGGTTGCCCACCGGATTCTATCGACGACAAGATTCAAGCGAACATTGTTGCCGCAGGATATGGCGTGACCAAGGTGGCCACAAGCCTTGTCAAACATGGCGGCGGCGGCTCATCACAAACGATTGTAGTAGGCTCGAGTATGGTGAGTTTTTCTTTTTCGTGGACAGGTGCGACAACGGTGAGTGTCACAGGATTACCCGCAGGAATTCTCGCAACTATAGACAAGGCCGCGCAGACCGTTACATTTAGTGGAGCTCCAACCGCTGTAGGTACATTCGTATATACAACGAGCACAGTGGGCGGATCTCCAGACACGAGTAAGGTTGGCACGTTCACAGTGACAGCACTTTCTTCCAGTAGCGTAGCCTCTTCGAGTAGTGCAGCAACGAGTTCGTCCAGTAAGGCATCTTCTAGTTCCGTAGTCGTTTCATCGAGCACAGCGACTTCATCGAATAGCGTTGTGTCTTCTAGCTCTGTTGCTACATCAAGTGCTGCGACAAGTCCATCGAATGCAAGTGTTTCCTCAGCAAGCACAACGATCATTGCATCAACAGAATCAAGCACTCGCGCATCCATTCTTTTCACCAACGGCACATTGTATTCTAAAGGCGTGCAAGGACAACTCGAAGTCTTTACAATCTATGGGAAGCGCGTTGCGACTTGTAAAGCAACAGACTCTGGCTCCAATGTTCTCAACCTTTTGCCTGGCGTGTACATTGTGCGTGCAGAAGGATTCACGGCAAAGTTTGCGGTTGCGGGAACGAGTCATTAACGATGGAATGTACTACTAGACGTCCCTGCGCTCAACGATCGACTGGGGTGATTGGCACAAATCCGACTCGGAAGCCCCAAGGCTTCGCCACTTTCTCTAGGGTTTCTAAGCGTGGGTTGCCTCGTCCACCTTCAATGTCCATAAGCACTCTTGGGAAAATTTTCAGAATTTTTTCTGCATATACTTTTTGTGAAAGGCCCGTGAGCTGGCGCATGCGGCGCACTGCATCACCCAATTCAAGTTCTCCTGCGCGCAGGGCTCGCTTCAGCTCTTCTCGTTTTTGATCCAGTTCTGAGTCACTCAGCTTATGCTTGCTCACGACTTGCCTCCTGTAGGGATTGCAGCAAGGTAGGCCAGCGAGGCTTGCAATGTTGCATGATTTCTTTGGGCACCTGTGCATTCTTCATGGTGCGCTCGAGTTTAGCGATATGCGTCGCCATTTCTGCATAGAGTTTGCAAGTGACTTTGCGAGGAACCCAAGTGCTTAGGAATGTTGCGATCCGTATCCAGTCGGGAGCGTACAAGCGTTCGTTTTTCCAGGTGATCGCGCGGGCAATGCCTTCCGGATCAAGCTCCATGGGTGCAAAATCGTAAATCGGCGAAATGCGAATCGCTCCACCGACCTTGATCAAACTGGTGTTGCGGGCGTGATTATCGCTATTGGCGAGAGCAATATTTAAAATGTCTCGTCGCACGTATTCCAGAAGATCAGCTTGGGGATCGCTTGAAAATTGGGCAATGCCGGTGCACAAGTCTTCATGGAAAAATCGATGTCCGAATTCGGCAACTCCTAACACAGAACACAGGGTTTCAAGACCTAGGCGGCGCACCTTGTGACTGGCGGTTACCTCTCGATCAAAGCGGGGAATAAAGAGCACATCGCCTTCAAGGATTGGAGCCTCGCTCACGAGTGCGCCGCAAGCCTTAGCAACGGCGTGCAAGCGTGCGAGTTTTTTGGCCGCGAGGAAACTTGACGAGCCAAAATTTTGCACACTTAGAATCTGGCAGAGTTCCTTCCGCCCACCAGAGCCCAGAGTGATCCTGAGTCAACAAATATTTAGGAGCGGCACCTTGGCTATCTGCGGCAGAGTAAGGCGTGTCTTGGGGCAAGTGCAGTTGCTGAGTAAAAGTGTCGCGCATATACAGCAAAAAGTGATGTTGCTGGTCAATAATTTCACTACGCTCGAATCCGCGCGCTTTTCCCACCCATGTTTCATGTTTGACGCGCAAGGTACCCACTGGAGCACGGCCTGCATGCACTAGCAAAGGAGCATCGGCGCCAGGCCCGTTGGAAATTTTCAGTAGTTCGAGCCATTGATCGCGTGCGGGGCCACCTGGGAGCATATCCAAAAGGAATGCAGGCCAATGTGTAATCGCGATGGAATCTAGGGTTATGGGAAGAGATAGCGAAACAGCTTTATCCAATGAATGCAGATGCTCCAATGCGTAAAGCATATCGTAGCGCCAAACGCCTTTACCGGAAAAACCACGGTTCTCTTCACCAATAGTGACATCCCAGCACCCAATGCGTTTCCATTGGTTCTCTTGGAACACTTCTATTTCAATTATCATGCTATTAAAATAGCATTAATAGTTAAGTATTCGCACAAATATTGCTATCATAATGACATTATCTATGCGAATTTCAGCAAATAATATGCTGTTATAATAGCATTTCAATTGTTAATTTTCGTGTGGCTTTGCGATCATCGATGCACGCCAAGTAAACGGGGTAGCCCTCGCAAATTCTCTACATTGGCTTGTAATGAATTTCGAAGCCTTTCATTACTACCAAGAAAAGTACCGCGTCTTTCTTGAAGAAGAAGAGGAACGCCGATTAGCGG
>Ga0302272_1001175_pt1 | contig 11888 bp, 12 predicted proteins | sample III_Bog_N1_2_FD_198772 | JGI IMG/M metagenome (GOLD analysis project Ga0302272, IMG submission 198772) | Peat permafrost microbial communities from Stordalen Mire near Abisko, Sweden - III_Bog_N1_2 | ecosystem: Environmental > Terrestrial > Soil > Wetlands > Peat | place: Sweden: Abisko...
CTTATTTTTGCTGCTCTCATGTTTGCTATGGGCTATCAAAAAACGGGTCTTGGCAGACGCATCTCCTTGGTGATGATTAAATATATGGGAAAAAGTTCTTTAGGTCTTGGGTATGCTGTGGCATTTGCAGATTTGGCGCTGGCTCCCTTTATGCCATCCAACACCGCACGAAGTGGTGGCACGATCTATCCTATTGCCATTAATATTCCGATTATTTTTAATTCAACGCCTGAACATGAACCTCGTAAAATGGGAGCATACATCACTTGGGTCGCTATGGCAACTACGTGTGTCACCAGTTCAATGTTCCTCACGGCACTTGCTCCCAATCTTTTGGCATTGGATTTAATTGCGAAAGGTGCTAATGTTACCATCACATGGGGCGCTTGGGTAGAAATTATGGTGCCACTTTTATTACCACTCTTTTTAGTCACCCCGTTAATGGTCTATCTCATTTATCCTCCAACCCAAAAAAAATCTCCTGAAGCACCTGCATGGGCGGCAAAAGAACTTGAAAAAATGGGACCAATAACACTCAAAGAGACGTTGATGGGTCTCTTTGCTTTTTTAGCGTTGATACTGTGGATTTTTGGAAAAGAGCTGAATATCGATGGCACAACAGCCGCTATTGTGGTCGTCGTGCTGATGGTTTTAGCCAATATCGTCTCATGGGATGATGTAATCAGCAATAAAGCGGCTTGGAATATTTTAGTGTGGTTTTCTACCTTAGTAGCGCTTGCATCGGGTCTTGAAGATGTTGGTATTCTAACATGGGTTGGTAAAGGAACAGAGGTGTACCTCTCAGGGCTCTCCCCTACGCTGCTGATGCTCTTGATGATTGTATTTTTCTTTTTGTTACACTATTTTTTCGCAAGTCTGACGGCGCATACAACAGCATTATTGCCAATTTTTATTGTCATCGCTGTCAAACTTATTGCTCCAGCGCAATTACCTACTTTTATGATTCTTCTCTCAAGCGCCATTGGTTTGATGGGAATTATCACGCCTTATGGAACAGGACCATCACCTATTTGGTATGGAGCTGGGTATATTTCGCAAGGAAGATGGTGGGCATTAGGCGCAATTTTTGGAGCGGTGTATATTGCTACACTTCTTTTAGGCGTGCTCATTTTTGTTTAATAATAAGGTTTTTTATCTTTACATGTAAGATTACATGTAAAGATTTTTTGCGTATTTCTGGGCTTTTGTTAGAGGCACTATTGTTTATAATTTAAATGTGATAAAATATCACACATCACAAAAAAGGAGAAAGGATGTCTGCTCTTGAGCGTGAAAAAGAAATGGTAGATATTTTAGGTAAGTTTGTAGACGTTGTATCCAAAGAGTTGCCAGATGATATTATGGCAAAGCTAACGGAGTTAAGAACCAAAGAGAGTACTCCTCTTGCAAAAACCATTTACGATGTTATGTTTGACAATTTGGATAAAGCTAAAAAGCTAGGGCGACCCACCTGTCAAGACACCGGTGTGATTCAGTTTTTTGTGCGCTCGGGCGCAAAATTCCCCCTATTGGGACAGTTACGTTCCATCTTACGAGAAGCGACGATTGCCGCAACCAAAAGTGCTCCACTGCGTCTGAACGCTGTGGAAGTATTTGATGAAGTGAACACGGGAACCAATGTTGGAACCAACGTTCCGTTCATCGAATGGGACATTGTGGACGATAGCACCAATATTGAAATCGAAGTGTACCAAGCAGGCGGTGGGTGTTCACTGCCGGGTCGTAGCATCGTGTTGCCTCCGCTTGCGGGTTACGAGGGTGCAATGCAATTTGTTTTCGATACGGTTGTCAATTGGGGCATCAATGCGTGTCCTCCGTTGATTGTGGGTATCGGCATTGGTACTTGTTCTAATTCATCTGCATTGCTTTCTAAAAAAGCGATGCTGCGCCTTGTGGGAACCTCCAATCCCCATCCAAAAGCAGCGGAGATGGAAAGAACCATCGAAAAAGGGCTGAATGAAATAGGACTTGGACCACAAGGAATTTCTGGGAAAAATAGCGTTATGGCAGTGCATATTGAAGGGATGGCGCATCACCCTTCCGTTCTTGGTGTGGGTGTTACGATTGGCTGTTGGGCAAATCGTCATGGCATTATTCGCTTTGATGAAAATTTAGAGTACGAAATTGTTTCTCATAAAGGAGTAAAACTATGAAAAAAGTTTTAACAACACCGATTGCAGATGAAGATATCAAATCACTTCGCGTGGGAGACATTGTCTATTTGAGTGGAACTTTGGTGACCTGTAGAGATGAAGGGCATCGCAGGGTTGTCGCAGAAGGCATTATGCCCAAACTCCCTATGGATCGCATTGCTATTTTTCACGCAGGGCCTATTGTCAAAGATGTGGAAGGGGGTTGGGAGATGGTTTCCATTGGTCCTACTACGAGCATGCGCATGGAGCGTTATGAGAAAGAGTTTTTAGCGCAAACAGGGGTAAAGCTCGTCATCGGTAAAGGGGGAATGGGCGTTAAAACAGCGGAGGGATGCAAAGAGAGCATTGCCGTTCATGCTGTTTTCCCTGGAGGCTGTGGGGTTGTCGCTGCTGAACAAGTGGAAAAAATAGAAGGCAAAGAGTGGCCAGAATTTGGGATGCCTGAGGCTTTTTGGATTTTAAAAGTCAAAGAGTTTGGACCGTTGATTATTTCGATTGATACGGAAGGCAACAACCTTTTTGAAGCCAATAAAGTCACCTTTCATGCACGTAAAGAAGAAGCACTTGCTAAGACATCACAGCATATTGTTTCGATGATTGCGAAGAGCTAACAAAAAAGAGGAAACAAGAGGCATTATTAGTTGCCTCTTGGGATTAGTTTTTAAAGTTTGAAAGGGTACTGTTCATACTGCGGACAATATGTTCTCGCATAACTTGACATGCCCCATCATAATCTTTTTGAATCAGTTTTTCGACCATTTGGTCGTGTTCAGCGAGTGAAATAGCGGCGTACTCTTGCGCGGTGACAAGTCGGTTCATGGAAAGGCCATTCCACAACAAAGAGAGAAACGATTTGAGTTTTTCACTCCCTGCAGCTTCCCAGATGGTCATATGAAACGCTTGGTTGGAGATGTTGTAGGCTTCAGTATCGCCTGCTTCTTTGGCGCGTTGGCCTTGTTTGTTGACCCGCTTGATCGCTTCAAGAATTTGGTCGTTCATGTTGGCACAAGCACGTCTAAAGGCTTCGGTTTCAAGCAAGATGCGCATTTCGTAGTGATCTTTAATCGCCTCTTCAGAGATGCCTTTAACGATAGCACAGCGGTTTTGACGAAGCTCTATCAGTCCTTCATTCGCGAGAATTTGGAACGCTTCGCGCACGGGAGTACGAGACATACCTACTTGTTCACCAATGCTATCAAGTGTTATGGATTGACCTTTGCTGATACCGCCTGTGAGGATAGAAGAGCGTAGAATAGAAGCGACTTGCTCGCGAGCAGGTAACATCTGTATTTTGGTAAGATTCATCATAGAATGCTCTTTGTAATTCTGTATTTCGCTAAAGTATAGCATGAGAAGGTTGTTTTTTCAAGAAAAGTTAAATTTTCTTTTTACATGTAACGCTTTTGGGGAATTACAGGTAAAAAGATACCCATTTGGAAGGATTAAAAATGCATGCCATTGAGAAATTATTAGCTAAAAAAGCGGGAAAAGTAGAGATAAAAACAGGAGAAATCATCAATTGTGAGGTTGATATGGCAGGTATTAACGATCTTTACCTGCAAACCTTGCGCTCTTTTTTTGAAATGGGCGGTACAAAGGTGCATGATCCAAACAAAGTAATTATGTTTTTAGACCACTATGCTCCCGCCTCTACAATTACGCAGGCTGCGAATCAAAAGCAGTTTCGGGAGTTTTGTTGGGATCAAGGCATTGATCTTCTCATGGACATCGACCAAGGGGTGTGTCATCAAGTCTTAGCGGACAAAGGTTTGGCGTATCCGGGTGAAATCGTGGTCATCACAGACTCACACACAACGACGCATGGTGCTTTTGGAGCTTTTGGAACGGGAGTGGGAGCAACGGACTTGGCGATCATTTTAGCGACAGGGAAGCTGTGGTTTAGGGTTCCTGAAATTATTAAGATCAATTTTGAGGGAAAACTTCCCAAAGGTGTGTATGCTAAAGATGCGATCTTGCATGCGATTGGCGCCCTTGGAGCGGACTATGCGGTTTATAAAGCGGTTGAATTTGGAGGCTCGACGCTTCAATACCTCAGCATTTCTGAGCGTATGGCACTGTGCAATATGAGCACGGAAATGGGTGCCAAAGCGAGCTACATTCAGCCCGATGCCATTACGATGGCCTTTTTAAATGAGAGGGTGACGCGACCGTATGAGATTTACCACACCGATGCTGATTTTAAATACGCGGATGAAGTCACGTTTGATGTGAGCGCGCTCAAACCCCAACTCGCCGCACCTTCCAGTGTGGATAACGTCTATGATGTGAGCCAGTTTATCGGTCGTCACATCGATCAAGCGTATTTGGGCTCATGTACGGGTGGCAGGGCGGATGACATCGGCATTGCTGCGCATATTCTTCACGGCAAAAAAGTAGCATCTCGCACACGTTTTGTCATCGTTCCTGCTTCCAAAGGTGTTTTACTCGAAGCGATGGAAAAAGGGTATGTGAAAACATTGATCGAAGCGGGAGCAACCTTTGTGACACCGGGGTGTGCGGCATGTTTGGGGACGCATGAGGGCATGATCGCTTCAGGTGAGACGTGCATCACGACGACCAATCGAAATTTCCCAGGACGCATGGGTGACACCAAAGCGGAGATTTTTCTAGGTTCACCCGCAGCAGTTGCCGCGGCAGCGTTGATGGGCGAAATCGTCGATCCTAGTCTTTACATGTAAAGGAAAAAAGATGCAAAAATTATTAACAGGCAATGCCTTTGTCTTTGGCAATAATGTCGATACCGATCAGATTTATCCAGGGCGTTTTGTGGAGTTTACCGATGTAGAAGATGTCGCAAAATACGCGATGTTCGGGGCTGATCCCGAGTTTACCAAAAAAATTAAAAAAGGTGATTTTATTATTGCAGGGACAAATTTTGGCTGTGGAAGTAGTCGTGAACATGCTGCCATTACACTCAAAGCCGTCGGTGTGGGTGCGATCATCGCGGAGTCGTTTGCGCGCATTTTTTACCGCAACGCCATTAACCTTGGTGTGCCTCTTCTCATTTGTCCTCATATCTCCAAACTCATCCAACTGGGTGATGCATTGAAAATTGATCTGCAAAGTGGTGTGATTTGTCGTGAAAAAGAGTGCATTGCAACAGCGGAGCCTCTTTCTGAGTATGTTCTACACATCTTAGAGAGTGGTGGGATTAAGCCACTGATTAAACAACAGCTAGAAGCTCAAGCCAACGCGTGAACAAGGGAGCAAAACGTTCTGCTCCTTTTACATGTAAAGATTTTTACACCCCTAACTCTTTTGACGATTAATGCTTTAAGTTAAGCCGTTATACAATGAAGGAAAGACGAATTTATAGGAGTCAGGAGATGCTTAGAAATATGATGACAGGCTTAATCGTTTTATGTTTCCTTGGCGGATGCGGTGCTCAAGAAAAAAAGCATGAAGTGATAGGCGAAAACAGCGTTGAAAAAGTCTACCAAGATGCCATTAAAGAAGATATCTTAAAAACTACCAAAGATCCCGAAGCCTACCAAGCACTTTCGTGGAAATTGTTAAAAAGCAGTGAGGCAGTGACCAAACGCCTTGGCAAAAGAGCTGTTTTTATTGACCATGCGTATAAAGAGAAAAACATTTACGGTGGGCTGATTCAGCGTCAAAATATCTATTTTATAGGCGATTCTAACCCGAGCTTGATTATTGACTTTGATATGAAGAAAGTTTTTGAAGAGTTTCTCTTTAGTCAAAGCATGCGCGATATTTTCTCCCAAACCATTTGGGATTTTGAAACCCTGCAAACGCAGTATCCAAAACGTTTCACGGATCCTCTTGCTAAAGAGAATATCAAAGATTTTATTTACTCCATTCATCATTACAACAAAGCCGATCAAGAATCACTCATTCAATTAATTACCAATGCCAATAATCCAATGTTTATTGCGAAAAATATGGCCATTTTTTTAACGATGCGATCTTTTCCAGAGTTGATGGAAGAGTTGCTGTTTGATGAAATAACGTATAAAGGAAAATACAAATAAGGAGCTACCATGAAAAAATTTTTACAACTTTTATCTTTTTTAGCGCTTTTAGCACCCCTTTCGTATGCAGATGATCTCACGAATGGATTGAATGCATACGAGAAGAGTGACTACGGCAGTGCTGCTACGTTTTTTCAAAGTTCGTGCGAGGCAGACAATGCCGAAGCGTGTTATAATCTTGCCAATATGTACGATGCAGGACTTGGAGTTTACAAAGATGATGCAAAAGCGGTCTCACTTTTCACCAAGTCGTGTGATGGCGGTTTTTCAGACGGTTGTTACAACCTTGGTATCATGTATGATTCGGGTGAAGGTGTCACCAAAGATATCGTTAAAGCGTTTACCCTCTTTTATAAATCGTGTGAAAGTGGTCATGTCAGAGGATGTTACAGCGTTGCTTTGATGGACTATAAAGGTCAAGGCGTGCAAAAAGATTACAGCAAAGCGTTTACACTGTTCCAAAAAACCTGCAATGAAGGGTATGAAAAGAGCTGTTATAATTTGGGAGTCATGTACCACAATGGCGAAGGCGTAGCTAAAAATTTGGATAAAGCCTTAGAACTTTACAAAAGTGCTTGTGAGAAAAATCTCTCAATTGCGTGCGATAAATATGGAAAACTTAGAAATGAGATGCAGTAAATTTTAGAGGAGTACTTTAAAAAAGTGGCGGGCAGAGGGGGATTCGAACCCCCGGTGAGTTGCCCCACGGCCGCGTTCCAGGCGACTGGATTCAACCACTCTCCCATCTGCCCATTTTACAGGAGAGGAAGTATAACGATTTTGTGCTTATTTGAGGATTAATGGCTTTACATGTAAAACCATTAATCTCTCTTTTTACGATTTACGAATTGCTTTAAACCCTTCAATAAGTTTTTCAAAGCCTACTTTACTTGCATTTTCTACCATACGGAACGTCTCTACACCTTCCTTCAAGTTACCATTGTTACTAAAAATATCAATCGCTTTTTTGAGCCCTTCGTGAACTTTCACATGGTGCTCACTCACTTCATTGACAACGTTTGGACTTAGTCTTTGGCTAATGCCTGAGAACCATTTTCCAAAACGACACGCGGTATGACCTAAAATATCAACACTTTTGCGACCAAGGGCTGCATTGTAGCCTTTGAGCTTGAGCATAATATGGTCTATTTTTCCATTGCTGACAGAAATTTCATTGGTGACGTTGTCACATTTGTTGGTAATGCTCACCGAATTTTTGAGCATCGTGTTAATCTGTCCATAAAATTCTTCGAGTATTTTCATGGAAACTTTGGATTCACTTTGGAATGTCTCACTGGTATCTGCCATAGAGTTGGTATTTTGTTTGAGAATACTAATGTTGGATTCGACCTCAAGTGTTGCTTTTTGCGTACGTTCAGCGAGTTTTCGCACCTCATCAGCAACAACAGCAAAGCCTCGTCCATGCTCTCCTGCGCGAGCTGCTTCAATAGCGGCATTGAGGGCTAGAAGATTGGTTTGATCGGAAATATCTTTAATAAGATTGATAATGTCACTGATAGCGGAAACGCTGACCGAGAGGTTTTCAACATCATGCGAAAATTTTTGAGTCAACTCTTGAATTTTTTCCAAAGAAGTAGAAATCTCTTTGGTTTTACTCTCAACATTTTGTCCTTCTTGCATGGAGGCATTATTGAGTGTGTTGATTTCGTTGAGCATAGTGAGGCTCTCTTCAACCGTGCTTTGTAAAAAGTTCATACCATCTTCGTAACTGGCAAGAAGCGTCGTTAGAAGTTCTTCTTTGGTTTGATCGGCAGAAGTTTCTTGAGCCTTTTGGATGTATTTTTGTTCGGCAATTTGAAGTTGCTCATTTTCATTTTTGATTTTTTGGAGCTCATCTTTGAGCACTTTATTTTCACTTTCTAATTCTGAAATTCGCTTACTGCCAAACATTATGTCCCCTTTGGTTTATATGTGGGAAATTATAACGAAGAAGTGTGATTTTTGCGTTGTATTTTAATAGTAACCGACACAAATTCCATTGGAGAGACTGATCTTTTTTTCAAAAGGAGAAGGCCCGAAATATTTGCACTTTTCGATGTAAATATGGTAATTGTAACCAAGCCCCAAGTCGTCGTAAAACTTTTTGAGATTGACGAGTTTAACATCACACACATCAATGATCTCTAACGCTTTGTAGATGCAAGAGTTGTTGTGTTCTATGAGGTGAGAGGGTGCAAGGCCAGTGTATTTGCAAAAGGCTTGAGACTGCACCATGCCCGTAAGGTCGGTACACTGCTTCGCGATCTCTTTGTATTTTGGAAGAATGCTCTCTTTGCGTAAAAAGACAACGCGTGCATCATCAAATTTGGCAGCTTCCACACCTTTCCAGTAACGATACGCATTCGATGAAATCCCCGCAAGCAGGCTAAACTCTTTGTTTAAAATATAATTGTTCAGCCAATGGTTGTGCGTGAGAATGTTCATCTGCATGTTACATGATCTTCATACCCAGTTGTGCAAGAACGATAACAAGCACTAAACCAAGAGGATAAACGGCAGCATAGGCGATGGAAGGATAGTCTGTTTTAGTCATATTATTGGCCATAGTTAAAGACGGTGTCGAGGTCATCGCACCCGAGAGAACGCCCAAAATGTCGATGAAATTCATCTTTAAAATGGTTTTACATGTAAAGGCAACCAAGCTCATCGAAAGCAGTAAGGCACTAAGAGCAATGATGATCGGCATAATGCCATTATGCTCTAATGATTCGACAAGGTATTTACCCGCATTTGTTCCCAGTGTTGCGATAAAAATGAGCTGACCAAGGGTTTTTAACAGTGTGGTTGAATGCGGTGAAAGATTCCAAACAATCGGCCCTACGCGCCCCAAACGTCCAAGCACGAGCGCCGTAATCAAAATACCACCGACGAAGCTTAGTTTAATGTCGCCCACACCGGGGATATAAAGAGGAATGCTTCCTATTAAAATACCAAAAACAACCCCAAGCGATATAGGTAAAAAGTCTGCGGCAGGGTATTTTAAAAGGTCGTTACCGATCAGTTTAATCACTTTTTCGGTGTAATTTTCAGGCGCAACCACATAGAGTTTATCGCCAAGGCGCAACGTCAAATCAGGATACGCAGGAATATCAATACCCGCACGTCTGACTTTTGTAATCACGGCGCGAAGGGATTTGAGCTCTTTAATCATGCCGATTTTTTTCCCGACAATCTCTTTATTGGTGGTTAAGAGCCTAAAGACGGACATATTGTCTTGAAACTCATGCTCTTCACCAATCATTTCACCTAAAATAATGCTCACATTGGCCAATTGCTCTTCTGTTCCTGCCACTCGGATGACATCGCCAAAGCTTAATGAAACATCTTCACTGGTTTGATCAATCTTCCCATCTATCGTCATGCGCTCAATCACCGTAGAGGTCATACTCTCGATTTTTGTTTTTTTAATTTCGGTGTTTCTAAAATTTTCATTGGTGATGCAAAAATTACGGGTCAAAATATCAGGGAAACGGGTTTTTTGTGCCGCTTCATACGCCTCGACCTCTTTTTCGATATCCACACGAAATAGAACAGGAAGTACGCGCACCAACAAAACCGTTGCCACAATACCAAAAGGGTAAACCAAACCAAAGATAACTGAAGTGGTGGGCGTGTGTTTGATCTCAAGTGCGGCAGCAAGAGCAGGAACGGAGGTCAATGCACCTGTGAAAATACCATCGGTGATGTTTCTTGGCAGATCGTAAAGATAGCCAAAGCCAAAAATAATCGCAAAAAGAAGGAGTAAAAGTGCGGTTGCAATCAGGTTGAGTTTGAGTCCTTCGTGTTTGATGGTGTCAAAGAAACCAGGACCTGATTGAAGTCCTACAGCATAGATAAAAATCGCCAGTCCAAAGTACTGAAATGCATCCGAAATCACCATACCAAAATGCCCAGCAATGAGCGCTACGATAAGCATGGCAGTGACATCCAGAGAAAAGCCTCTGATTTTAATATTGCCTAAGATGTAGCCAACAGAAATGATGGCAAAAAGATAAAAAATTTCGTTGTTAATCATAAAAAAAGATGCCTTAAAAGAATTAGGCGAATTATACCTGAATTAGCCGTTACTTTTAAGGCAAAAGTGCCTAAAAATCTTTCTCGATTTTAAACGCATCAAAGATGATGTCAAGGGCGGACATACGCGCGCCATGATTGGTTGCATCAAGGACTTCACCATCGCTATACCCCAAATCTCGTAAAGTTTGAACATCTTTGGCTTCAACGTCGTGCGGCGTTCGCACCGCTTTGAGCACAAATAGAAGCATTGCTTTCTCTTTATCATCTAGTTTTGCATCGCTCGGATTGGCGCGCATTGCTTCGACCTCTTTTGGCGTCCATCCTAGCATATTAATCAGCATCGCCGAGTTAAGATCGATGCAGTATTGACAACAGTTTTTATCTGAAATTAGCGTACGAATGCACGCTAATAATGCCATAGAAAGGCTTTTTTGTTTGACCATATAGTATTCGATGAAACTCATTTGCTGTTTGATCAGTTCAGGACTTGCGCTAAAGATTTGTGCTGAGTTGCTTACGCGTCCGCGCATCGCTTCTATCTTTCCATAGAGCTCTGAAAGCTCACCTGTGGCATTTTCGGGTTTGACGGTAGTGATTAATGGCATGATTTTTCCTTTGAAAGTAATGGTATCCATTCATTAAGCGTTAAAACGCGACTAAATAATAACAATTGACTAACAGCCTGAAATAAATTCTATTAATATTTCAGAAAATTCTTTTGGGCGCTCTTCTGGAACATAATGCCCACAATTTTCTATGACATGCGTGGTCACTCTATTAGAAATTTTATTCATTGCTAACCCAATGCTAGCACCAACTCCGAATTCACCACCCATTGCAAGTACAGGAATCTTTAATTTTTTTATCAATAAAAGATTTTGTTCTGCACTTTTAGTGAATGCGCGGTAATACTCAAAACCATTGGTCATAACACCTTTAAGCATGTACTGTTTCACATAAAACTCAATATCACTTTTTGAGATAGCATCTTTAACAATGGATTTATTCTGAAAATACCATGATAAATATTCATACTCTTTGCCTTCTATCAGAAATTCTGGTATATCACTAACGGCATGAAAATAAAACTGCCAGATACGTGAAGCGTTTATTGGTTTAAATAATTCATCGGGAATAAGACCGGGAATACCTGCATCAACAACCGTTAGAGATAGTAGATGCTCTCCATATTTAAGGGCGTGTGTCACTGCAACCCATGCCCCAATATCATGACCAACCAAGTGATAGGATGCTATACCTAATGTTTGAGTGACTTCTGCAATGATGTCTGAAACGTCTGCTGTACTAAACGTATCAAAACTTTGACTCTGTCCAAGTCCTGGTAAATCGATTAAAATAATTCGATACTCTTTTGAAATAAACGGAACAACTTTTCGCCAAACATAAGAGGACTGTGGCCAACCATGCAGCATCACAATTGGCGTGCCAGTCCCTTCTGATGTGAAAGCAATTTTTTTGCCTTTAATATCTATAAAACTGTATTCCAAAGTCTTTTCCTCATCTTCTCATTAAGCAGTCATGTTGGTTTTAAGTAACGGTATCCATTCCTTGAGCGTTAAAACGCGACTAAATCCAAATGCCTGTGCGACTAAAAACGCTCGGTGCAACTCTTCGGCACTGACTTCACCGGCTTCATTTT
>Ga0302272_1001176_pt1 | contig 11887 bp, 6 predicted proteins | sample III_Bog_N1_2_FD_198772 | JGI IMG/M metagenome (GOLD analysis project Ga0302272, IMG submission 198772) | Peat permafrost microbial communities from Stordalen Mire near Abisko, Sweden - III_Bog_N1_2 | ecosystem: Environmental > Terrestrial > Soil > Wetlands > Peat | place: Sweden: Abisko...
AACGGCTGAATGAAAGTGCTATCCGGTTTGTACCAACCATAAATGGCTACTTTACCTGTTTGCGCTTGTAATCTATTGGTAATGACAATGTCTTTCTTTAGTCCATCGACAATATTTGACGTCCTGTCCCATCCTGTTCCAAAGACAGTTAATGCTTTTTCAATTTCCTGATTGTGCACGACAAACATCTCCACCAACTCATTGCTGTTCCCAACAGGTTTATGAGTAATTGGTTCAATCCTGTACCTGGCGGCTTTGGAAACTGAATCGACAATGCGGGTAGTAGGTAGGGAGCATCCAAAATAGTCTGCAATTGCCTGAGCTGTTTCAGGGCTGACAGGTATACGGCAAAAATCAGTATTAGAGCCAATAGCCATATAATCAGGAAGTACCTGTATTGTACAAACGTGCCCGTCATAATGGAAAGTTACATCGACAAATGATTTGCAAAAATCAGGCGTATTACCGCTTTTTATTTCACGCAATATCAAAGGCTCACGTTGCAGATAGGTCATATTTTTAATCTTTTCCATAAAAGCTGAACCCGTCACAGCATTTGCCTGTCTCGGTCCGAACTGTGCCCCTGCATAGGTAAGATTAGTTTGTATTAAGGACGTATAGGCCCTTGTTGGTCCTGATAGCGGATAATACCTGTAACCCTTTTCTTCTAATTTAGTCCCGGATAGGTTGGATTGAATAAAACCGTTGCGTTCAACCTGAATGGTATGCAATATGGCTTTTTCAGGATTTGTTTTTAAAATAAATTCAATACGGTTGTTCTTTGCCGTGTACTTCCAAAAATCAGCATCGATGGTTGTTTTAAATTTAAAATCTTTTTTCAGGTAGTCAACCATTCTTTTGCTCCGATACCAGGTACCTCCTGTTGCACTGACTACCAGCTTGCCGTTGTACAAAGCTACGCTGTCATTGTAAGCCAAAACGCATAACCGATGCGATGAAGATGACTTCAACCACTTTGATAGTTTTTTGCCGTAATTGAATGTTTCATCATACCCGTAATTGCTGTCAAGAAATGATATCCGTTCTACATAAGATGGTATTTCATTGACGCTGTTAAGATAACCGAATATAAAATAACCGCCCCCGCTGTGTGAGCTTAGTGTCACCCGGGTATCGTAGGCCCTGAAGATGTCCCTGACAGAATCAACGAGAGTTTTTATGGTCGAATCAGGGTATTTAGACCGCCATCTGTTCCACACCTTTTGGTTTGATTCCAGATAACAGACCACAACATTGGCATTCGTAATTTTGCTCCTCAAATAACGTGTTTGTGCTCCGATATGTTGGATGTCGTAATGCCAGTCAGCGCCTGTTAAGTCAGTGTTCCCAATGGTGTTATCAGTTGTATTTCCGTTAGGAAGGGCAAAGAAAATAAGCATTACTTTCTTATGAGGGTCGAAAGTAGCTGCAGAAGGTGCGTTGATATGAAATTTCACTTCGGGCGCCCATGCAGGTGATGAAAAGACCTTAACCTGTTCGTCGTTGTAAATGCTCTTTTGAAAACCTCCAAGGACTACAGGTTGTGCAAGCGCATTGATAGAAATGAGAATTAATGCAAAAAAGCTGATGGTGTTTTTCAATGTAAACAGTTTATTAAGTGTTGTTACTAAAACCCATAAATAATCTCACCCGACAGGTCTGAGAAAGAGCTGTCTGGGTGAGGTTACTATAACTTCGAAACTATTGTTTCATAATTCGTTTAACAGCCATTCCAGTTGCTGTTTTTACTTTCAAAATATAGATACCCGGTTGTAAACCGGACACTGAAAGATCAATCTTATTCGATTGTACATTTTCAGTTTGAATTAACCTGCCATTTATATCGTAAAGTCCGATCACTTCCATAATTGTACCCGAACATTCAATTGTAATATTGTCTTTCACCGGATTAGGATATGTACGAACCATCTGTGATGGGTCAGGAACCTGATCCAAACCTGTTTTGATATTCACGATCAACTGACTGGATGGTGCCGGCGTAGTGAATTGATTCTCAACTTTCGGCAATGCCCATACACCTAACCGTTCAGACGTATTGGAAATAACATACACATTCCCTGCACGGTCTATGGATATTCCTGCTGTATTGGTACCCATAGCCGGCTTTATAGAATGAATTCGTGTCAATGCAGGAATTCCTGTTTCTGAATAGGTAATGTCAAAAATCTTAACTTCGTCCTGGCATCCCATTGCTAATCGTGTGCCATCATAACTAACGGCCATTCCTCCCAATAAAGAATTTACAATTAATGCCGGAGTCAATCCTGAATTGAAATTTACCAATCCATCAGATCCGACATGAATCAATGAAGGAATTAATGCTGCATCTGTAACCCTGTATTGTGAAATCCACCAACCGCCCCGGTTATCGGGAGCTATACAGGAGTTCATGTTCTGTTGCAAGTTTCCGTTTAACGCATCGTTATAGGCAACTGCGCTTGGAGCTGCCTGCCATGGCGAAGCCATAGTCCCAATGTTGTATTGTAACACATTTCCGGTACTTATTGCCGCTGCATCTACATAATCTTCATCGAATGTATACAGTTTAGTGTTGACGCCTGTTCCAAGTACCCAACAATGGGCTATAGAACCATGAACATTTACTCCACCAATACTTGATAAACCTGATGTTGCTTTTGTAAGTACTGAAAATACAGGTGTAAACGTTCCAACAGGATTAGCCGGATCCATCACCCATACTCCGGGATGTGCATCACTCCAGTCGTTAATAAACACCTTGCCGTCTTCGGCAACAGTCAACCTCATCGGACTGCTTGAAGCAGCCCAGGTTACATTTCCTGCATAACTTTCAGCACCCTGGTTGGTAACGTCTTCCAATGCTGAGTTTAATATATACACACCATCTTTGGTCGTTCTGTTGGTTAAAGTACCCGGTGACGTTTCAGCAGCATACACACGTCCGAAATAATTACTTTCGAAATTATTATCCACTGCAACGCCACGTGGAGAGTAAAACTGCATCTGAGGCTGTGCATTGTTTGATATTTTTACCGGACGGTCAACTGTTTCAGCAACTGCTTTTACAATCCATGTAAATTTTCCAACAGGTAAATCTGCAGATAATACTGAAACAAATTGTTTGCCTTTTGCAAGTACTCCTGCATCAATTGTTTTCACAACTTCAGTTCCGTTATATATTGTAATAGTGACTGCGGTAGCCGATTCATTCAATGTGAAATTCAATTTGTAACCATCCGGTGCTGATTCAACTCTTAATTCAGAAGCATAAATGTTTGACTTCGCTGCAGGAACAACTGTTTTGTAACGCGCCATACCCTGGTTCTGAGCCAGAATAAGCAATTCAATGTCATACCCGCTTACTTTTGCTGCTGCGGCCATAAAGCTTGCTTTTTGTGTCCCTAATCCGACATCCGGAAGTTTTTCAGAGACTTTTACAGCATTGCTCATGCCACCTGTTATATCAAACATGGCCACTCCGACTGCTGTGGAATCCGCATTACAAACAGGAGCAGACATATATACATGTTTTGCATTTCGGAAATAGGCGTTTCCTGATGCAACCGGCTGTATGGCATATCCCGATTTTTCTGCAAACGTTCCCTTGTTGATCAGGGCTGAACGGTCTGCCACTTTCCAGTCGAACTTATATTCTGTTGGCAATAGTTTCTCACTGTCCAGGTAGAAATGATCAGTACCCGTAGGCGAAATGGTAAAGGTAAATTTCTTACCCCAAAGTATTTCGCTATAGTTAACAGCATCCAACATATATTTAAAGCCAATGGCAGTAATTCCTTCCTCATAAGCCAACCCCATTATACGTATTAATTTAGTTGAGCCTGTGGTTACCGAAGGCGTATAAATTGTACATTTCCAACGGGATCCGCTTACTGCAAATGTTTCTCCAACTACTCCGTTTGTCCAGGATGCCTGTTGTTGACTTTTAAAAAGCAGAGTAGGTGCTATTGAATCATTGTTCCAGGTATACACCTTAAAATATCTTCCTTTCGATTCCGGCAAAGAAATGGTGTCTTTGTTACAACCCAATAAGTAACCATCTGCTGTAAAAGCAATGTCATTCAGGGTTTTTACACCTCCTGTAATTCCCGTTAAATCCATTTCGCGAATTTTAGCCGTTGTGACAGCATTGATAACAAGTATCTTCGGTTCGGTAGTCAACACATAAAGCTTTTCATTGCGATAAAGCACTTTCTTAATCTGGGTTGGATTCAACCAATCAGGTATTATTACATTCGCTGCTCCAAATTTATAACTATTCAACGGTAAAACACCTGCTTCCTGGATAGGATTCGGATAATCAGGGGTGGTATCTTTTTGAATTACTATATTCGGATTCACAAGCAACATCTTGGCATACGTTGTGGTGGCTGCGGTTACTGTCAGTGTCGTATCTTTCGAAGTATGGTTTGTGGCATCGATATGCAGCTTATAGGTTCCCGGTGTCAGGTCAAAAAATGCAAATATTCCATTATAAATGCTATCCACTTTACATACGCCCAGTGAATCGCCGGCTGCATTCATCAGCTTCACCCTTGCTCCGTTCAATGGCAACCAGCGGTCATCTGTCCCAACATTATAGATGAAATTTGGATTCACAATCGTTTCATCTTTTCCCTTGGCATAACCGGCAATGATACCGGTAGCGGGCAGGTCAATATGAAAGTAATCGCAAAAATACCGGTAAAAGTTCCCCGCTTCCAGCTTGCGGTAATTCTGGTTCATCAACCGGTGTGTCTCAGGTTGGTAATCGTGGAATGAACCTTCGGAAAGGAAACCAGGTACGGAGAGTGGCTTGAGAACTCCCAGTGAGTACCCGTAGAAAGAGGAATCACCCCGTAGGTTGGGCTGAGTGGTATATGCTGTCCAGTTCGTTAACTTATTAGCCATCAAACGGGGCCAGAGGGTTTGAGCCATGGGCAGGCTTGCGGCAACTTTGGGCCTACCATCGGATCCTTCATATAAAAGGAGGCAATAATTGGTCCCTGTAACTGTGCCCATCGCATTGCTATGAATTGATAGAAATGCATCCACACCGTTTGCGTTTGCCTCTGCAGCAATCTGACTTAAAACACGGTCATCCACATCACGGTTTTGGGTGCGTGACATATATACCGTTGCACCGGATGCCAGTAGCATATCGCGTAAAGACAAGCCTTTTTGCAAGTTGCTCCACGATTCCCAGAAACCCAGTGTATCACCTAACGCATAATTTATTGTAATCAGGTTACGGTCGTTGGCAGGATCATAGCCACCGTGACCGGGATTAATATATATTTTCTTGCCAGTAAAATCATTTGCTGAAATCCATGAGCACACAAAAAGAGCCAGTAAAATTCCTATTACTTTTTTCATATTGTATCCTCCGTTATTTAACTGTAATGGTGAGTAAATACAATTCCCCTTTATCGGTGTTGAATGCTATGCGTGTTCCGTCGGTAGAAGCAACCGGGTACAGTGCATTTATGCCTGCTGGAGTTGGCAGTGTTTGCCGTATTTTTCCGTTTATGGTTACGGCCAGGATAGTCGACGAAATCAGCTTTTGCCCATCATCCTTGTCGTCCATGCCAACCAGCCATAGGTTGTTAATCCACCTTGGGGCATTCAGCTTACCGATCGAAACAGGGTTTGTCCCATCAATATTACATACAAAGCTTTCATTGCCGGCTACTGTATAGGCAATATTCTTCCCGTCAGGAGAAATAGAAGGCCAGATATAACTGGCTTGTGTTCCGGCAGGAGTAATTACTTTTCGTCCTGCTGAAGTGTAAAGCACCATCTTCTGGTCTTCAATGCAAATTACAGGTGAGCTTTCTGTGCGGGTAATGTTGGCGGCAACCAATGTTTTTCCTCTTACAAACTGAGGTTTATTGGCTGCAAACCTGGAAGTCAAATTTTCCCGGGTGGGTGCAACCAGTAGTTGCTGCTTTCCGGTTTTTCGTGAATAGGACACCAACGAACTGTGGCGTAAATTCTTTATAAATTCATTCCTTTTATATAAAATGGTATTCCCATCGGCACTGATCTGAACACCGTAGCCTGCACCTTCATCTTTTGTGAGAGTTTTGATGGATTTGTCAGCAAACGTATATTGCTTGAGTCCGGCATAGCTTTCGGATGTTGCCAACAGATAATCACCTGCCGGGCTGAATAAAGGATAATAACAACCTTGTGCCTCTGAATTATTAATCACAACAACTGATTGAACATCAATTTTTTGAGCAAATGAAATTTGCCAAATTAATGAAAATACAAGTAGGATTTTCTTCATAAAATGATTAGTAAGTGTGATTAAATATAAGATTTCGGCGGTAAAATTACACATAATTCTGAATAATGCAAACGTTTGCATAACTTTTTTATCGTTTCGGCAACATTCCTTATCATTTAACATATACGTTGAAAATTGAGAAGTGAACTCCGTTGAGTCTTACTTAATTTCATTCAGATAAGCAGAGAGATTATATTTTATTAATCTCAATCAAACAGACGGGATCCTACTTCCGTTTGAGGTATAAAGTGGAATCGGAGTGACAGTATTGAGGATTGGTTGAGGGTAGAAAGAGATAGACCTCATTGAACCCTCAACCAATCCTCAACCAATCCTCAACCTATCCTCAACCTATCCCGTCTAAACAGCGCTAACATGACAGAGAAAACATTTCGACGAATTATTGAATCGGGACAAAACCGGAACCTGAATAAAAATCAGAATTGAATACGACATTAATTTGCCCGGGATACTTATATTCCTTATTTTTGCTTTAAATAAGCAAGATATGGAGAAAGTCGATAAAGTTGTCTGGGGAATCATTGGAGCCGGGGATGTGTGTGAAATAAAAAGTGCACCTGCCATGTACACAATTCCGAATTCGGAAGTAAAAATGGTCATGCGCAGAAATGCTGAAAAAGCAGCTAATTTTGCCCGACGGCATGGAATCGGTCATTGGACTAACGACCTTGACGAGATGCTGAATGATGACGAAATAAATGCCATATACATTGCAACGCCTCCGAATACGCATGCCGGGTTAACTCTTAAAGCAGCAAAAGCAGGCAAAGCAGTTTACGTAGAAAAACCAATGGCTCACACTTATGCTGACTGCCTGACCATGATTGAAGCCTGCCAAACAGCCAATGTACCACTTTTTACAGCTTATTACAGGCGTACACTGCCCGGGTTTTTAAAAGTAAAGGAACTGATTGACAGCGGTAAATTAGGGGAGATCCGTTTTGTGAATATTGAAATGTATCAGCCATGTCAACCGGATATTATTGCACAAACCGAAAATAACTGGAGAGTACAGCCTGAAATCTCAGGAGGGGGTTATTTTCACGACCTGGCTTCCCACCAGCTGGATTTCCTTGATTTCTTGTTTGGACCTGTTGTTGAATCAAAAGGAATATCATTCAATCAGGCAAAACTCTATCCGGCTGATGATATTGTAACGGCATCATGGCAGTCTGAAAATGGAGTGATAGGCTCAGGCACATGGTGTTTTACGACAGACAAGATTTCGGAAAAAGATAACACACGGATTGTCGGATCAAAAGGTGAGCTTTCATTCAATTCATTCGGAAGCCCGATGATCATTCGTGTTGAAAGTACTGGAAACGGGAATGAAGAGTATTGTTTTACGCACAAACAACCTATTCAGCAACCTCTCATACAGGTTATTATCGATGAATTACGTGGTATTGGCATTTCCCCAAGTACAGGAATCAGCGGTGCACGTACATCACAAGTTCTTGAAAGCATTACCTGATGCTGGCTATTTTCTGTTCATGTATTGAGTCCCGAGCAAATAAGAGAAGGTAAGTGATATGCCACCGAAGATATCATTGCTTTTTGATACCGATTTGGTTCCATTGTTTAATATATTTAAAGGAGGCTTAAATCCATCAATATAATCTGAAAACGGGAAATTATAATTAATTTCGATGCCCATTAGAAAACCATTGTTGAAATTATACCGGTATCCACCTCCAAAAGGAATTACGGGGCAATTGTATATTTTTTTGTAGCAGTAGTGTGCTATAGGATTAGCCGGATCATAATTTAAATTCGCATTAGTTCTTAAAAACCCGACACCAAGAAACCCGTAAATGATATTGGGTGTTGAACGATAATAATACCTTCTCCCTATTATGATGGAATATTCACCTATCACAGAGGTTTTCAGCACATTTGTATTAAAAGAATACCGTCTTGGGTTATTCAGGGAGACGGTATCTTTACCGGTCAGATTCAGATAGCTCATTTCTAACCGGTAACCGAAATTATTAGGGAATAACTTTCTATAACCCAACGACAGGTTGTAGTTTTTTAAAACGCTCTGACTAAATGGGGATCCTGTCGGATCGGCAAAGCAGAATTCCGGTCCTGCAGAAAAGAATAAATAGCTCTGAGTCTCCCTGCTTTTATCAACCAATCCACGACTGCGACTCTGGGCATTTAGCTCAATAAAAAAAAACAAAAGAATTAAAACGGAGAGAGAAAGTCTTTTCATTTCAACCCTGAATTATTATTATACTTTTCCTATATATACACTCATAAAACATAAAAAATTAGGTAAAATCCTGTTCGATAATATTTTAAAAAACTATAAAATTAATACCTGAAACTGCTGCCTCCAACAAATTCACGCAGCAAGGATGTAGGTGGTATTTCCCTGTCGTGAATAGGCACGAAATAATTTAAAAACTTTATTAACCGGTGGGTTTCAGTATATTCATCACAATATTTAGGTACCTCAGCCAATATCGGTTCAGCATGTCTTTTTAAAACAGCCAGCTCAAACAACAGGGCAGAGTTAAACAGAACATCGGCATTCTCCTGATACGGGAAAATCCATTTTTCTTCACCACGCCTGACACTTGGCCACCTGGCAATGGTTTCACGCGCTGAATAGTTACGAAAGCGGTAATCGCGAATGATACGCCGAAGCAACCGGGTATCGGTAGTCGGTATCCAGTTGTGATTGTCAATAGATATCGTAGTCAGTGCAGAAACATAAATTTTAAAAGTTGTTTCGGAAGGGATATCCGGAATCAATTCAGGATTCAATGCATGAATACCTTCCATGATCAATATGCTGTCATCATGCAATTTCAGTTTTTCGCCTTTATAATACCGTTTTCCGTCTTCAAAATTAAAAAACGGAATTTCTATTTCTTCGCCATTAAGCAATTGCTTTAGATTTTGATTAAACAGGGCTAAATCTAAGGAATGCAAATGTTCAAAATCCCAGTCCCCGTTTTCATCCAGGGGAGTATCTTCACGGTTAACGAAATAATTGTCGAGTGACAGGACAACGGGTTTTAACCCACTTACAATTAATTGAATCGAGAGACGTTTGCTAAAAGTAGTCTTCCCTGAAGAAGTAGGACCTGATACCAGAACAAAACGAACTTTTTCGGAGCGTTGAGAAATCATGTCGGCAATAGAAGCCACTTTCTTTTCGTGTAATGCTTCCGATACCTTTATCAGGTTAAATGACTGGTTGTTGCGACATGCCACATTAAAATCGGCAACATTCGTAAGATTTAATATTTTATTCCAACCAACATATTCTTTGAAAATATCGTACATTTTTGGCAACAGGATCACTTCTTCAAGCTCAACGGGATTGTCACGGCTCGGAACCCTTATTAACAAGCCATCGTAGTACTCAACTAAATCATAGATTGTCAGGTAATCGGTGGATGGCAACAAAACGCCGTTGTAGTAATCAATAAAATCATCGATCCTGAAAAACCGGAAATAGGGATTCCCCAGGGTTTCAAAAAGAGCGATTTTATCTTGCTGATGAACGTGATTAACAAACAATTCCTCTACTTCTTTGGTCTGCTTTTCTTCACATATGATGCGTTTACCCTGAGAAATAATTAAATTGACCCGTTCTTTAATCAGTGCGATGACTTCCCTGGTTACAGGTTGTCCCAGATTATCCAGTTTGCAATAATAACCTCTTGAAATTGGGTGTTCAATGCGAAGGGTAGCTTGCGGAAAAAGTTCGGACACAGCCTTTGCCAGAACCATGCTCAGGCTTCGTACATATACCCGCATTCCGGAGGGAGTGCTTAAATCAATAAATTCAATATCTTTTGGTTTGTAAATCAGAAAATTTAAGTCCTCCACTTTATAATTGACCCGTGCAGCCATAACCGGATACTTTAACTCAATTTTGAGATCCTGATATATTTCAATGACGGATGTTCCTAATGGATAAATATGATATGATTTTGTATTTTTACAGTAAATAGTGACTTGTTTATCCATTTGAAGAAAATGTTAAAATATAGTTATGTATAATTTCGGTGTAAAATTACATTATTTTTTTTAAATGTATTTATTTGAAGGTGTCTAAATTTTGAATTACATTTGCATTCAACTTTCAAAATGTTGCGAGTATATGTATTAGTATCTGTTTATCTTCCTGACAATTTAACGAACCTTAGAATTTATGAACTTATTTAATGTTTATCCGCTTTTTGACATTGAAATTGCAAAAGGAATAGGTTGCAGCATTTATGACAATCATGGAATTGAGTACCTAGATTTATATGGTGGTCATGCTGTTATTTCCATTGGTCATTCCCATCCGTATTATGTTCAAAAACTGACTCAGCAATTAGAAAAATTAGTTTTCTATTCTAATTCTGTTGTAAATCCATTACAAAAAGAACTGGCTGAAAAGCTGGGTAAAATATCCGGATATGAGGATTATGCCTTGTTTTTAGTCAATTCGGGCGCAGAAGCAAATGAAAATGCCTTAAAATTAGCTTCATTTCATACCGGTCGCCGGAAAGTAATTGCGTTTAATAAAAGTTTCCACGGCCGCACTTCTGCAGCAGTTCGTGTAACGGATAATTCAAAAATAGTTGCACCTATCAATGAAGGATTTGACGTTGAATTTCCTGCATTGAACGATATAGAAGCTGTTCGAAAATCACTCAGGAACAATGATGTTTGTGCTGTAATAATTGAAGGTATTCAAGGTGTTGGAGGAATACGCATACCTGATCCTGAATTTCTGAATGCATTGAGTGAAGAATGCAAAGCCACAGGAACAATGCTGATTCTGGATGAAGTACAGTCGGGATATGGACGGAGTGGAAAATTCTTTGCCCATCAATATGCAGATATTCGTCCCGATCTGATTACGATTGCCAAAGGGATGGGAAATGGGTTCCCGATCGGGGGAGTGCTTATAAATCCTGCCTTTGAGGCTTCCTTTGGCTTATTGGGCACAACTTTTGGTGGAAGCCATCTGGCATGTACCGCGGCTATAGCAGTGCTTGATATTTTCAAAGTGGAACATTTACAGGAAAATGCTGAAAAAATCGGCAATTATCTGATGGATGAATTGAAAAAGATTCCTCAGATCAAAGAGGTAAGAGGACTGGGACTCATGATTGGAATTGAATTTGATCAACCTGTTAAAGAAATGCGCAGTCGTTTATTGTTCGAAAAGAAAATATTTACCGGTGCAAGTGGAACGAATGTTATCCGTTTATTACCTCCATTATGCTTATCAAAGTCGGATGCAAATTCATTCTTAGCAAGCTTTAAAGAAATAATTTTAACCGCACTCTAAGGTCAATCATTATAAGCAGGCATAATTAATTAATAATTAAAAATTAATAATTAATAATTAACAGATTGCTGATAAACATGTAGTTATGGGTTAACAAACAGATCATTAAATGTCTGCGATTACTTATAATTCAATTATTCTTTTTTCATCTTAAAAGTACATATTTCCCTGATTGAGTTTTCTATAAGGGTAAACTGGAAGTGAAGGGTTTTTTGAATTTTACTGTTGGAATAATATTCCCTGTACGTTGCTGTACGTGCAGTATCCCG